>JAEEGL012184849.1_pt1 | contig 20305 bp, 17 predicted proteins | sample 9134231 | NCBI WGS metagenome assembly JAEEGL01 (sample SAMN16246548, study PRJNA631951) | gut metagenome | biome: gut microbiome; feature: rumen; material: fiber-attached | host: Bos | place: Iran: Karaj | collected 2018-10 | reverse complement strand
TGCCGACATTTTAGAATAAAATCTGTGTTGATTTTTTCAATGTGGGTTTTATTTTTTTGCCATTAAAAAATTATTTTCAGGACGTACTTATGAAAATATCTAATATTTTTAGTCTTAGAAAAATCTTATCAGTTATAATTTGTACTTTATTTTTTACGCCTCGTTTACAGGTAGCAAACGGAATGGATCCACATTCAGACAAAGCAGGATTTAGCTATAACGTTATATTAAATCAAAGCACTACCATATCTATACCACCTGAAATTAAAATAACCGCATGTACATTAGAGCAGGAATATTTCAATTTAATCGGAAACCAATGCCTTTTGGGCGAACAATACAGTGAATATTTAATAAATTGGAGAACAACGGTTTTTAATCATTATGAACGCTTATTTGGATCATACAACGAACATATAGCAATATATTTCCTACTTACGGTTTACAAGATGTGCCACAAAGAACAACACGCACCTATATCTTTATGTAGTTTGCAAAAATCAGAAGTTTATCTTATAACTCCCACACAACAAGAAAATGCTATACTTCCCCACATTGCAAGCGATCCAAACGGAAGTATACAAATTAGGCTACACTACCGTGCTAGAGGGTCTGTACAAATCGAAAGAACTTTGCTTATATAAAAAAACCGCTTCGTAGCGGCTTTTTATTTTTTAAGTAGGTACCCGTATTCTCCGAAATCATTTTTTGAAACTATTTTCCCTTGCTTTTTAATCTCATATTCAAGGGCTTTTATTATGTGTTTCATACTTACCTTTGAAGATTCTGAAGCAGCCATGAAGGTAGACGTTACAACAACATTTTTTATACTTCCGCCGGCAATTTCAAAATTCTTTGCAAGAAAATCAAAATCAATATCCTTATCAAGTGGAGTTTCTTTTGGAAACATCTTTTCCCATATTTTTTTGCGAAGTTCTGCGTCGGGGAAATTGAAATGTATTACATAACTTATTCTTCTAAAAAATGCTTTATCAATATTTTCAATAAAATTCGTTGTCATTATGGTTATCCCATCATACTCTTCCATTTTTTGGAGCAAATATGATGTTTCAACATTTGCATTTTTGTCATGTGAATCCTTAACTTCCGTACGTTTTCCAAACAGTGCGTCGGTTTCATCGAAAAGTAATATCACATTACTTCTTTTTGCGCTATCGAACACTTCGCCAAGATTTTTTTCTGATTCCCCAATATACTTGGAAATAACCTTTGAAAGATCAACTTTATATATCTCAAGCCCCAGTTCATTCGCAACCACTTGCGCCGCCATAGTTTTACCGGTACCTGGTGGGCCAGTAAACAGCATGCTAAGACCACGTCCATACAAAATACGTTTATTCATACCCCATTTATCGTAAACAATATGCTTATATTTTATTTGATCGCATGCACGTCTGATAATCTCTTTTTGCTCTTTTTTCATAACAAGCTCATCCCAAGCATGCTTCTTCTTGATAAGAGTTGCTTTATCCGAAAGTTTGCCTGTTATTTGTTTATAAGCAATTTCGCAAAGAAATTTATCCGTTATAAGTTTAGAATCACTTTCTTCTTGCCATAAAATCTGATTTTCTGCTTGATTAACTGTATTAACAATTTGTTTTGGAGTAAAAGTAAATTTATTGGCTATTTCATGGATATCCAAGTTAGAATCTTTTTCAAAATTTACATTTTCAAGGCTGTGTTTCCAAATAGCAAAATTCTCTTCTGCGTTTAATTCATCTAAGCATATATCTATAAATTTATATTTTTCCAGATATGGTCTTAAGACATCTATTTTACCATCTTTTGTATCAGATATAATAAAAACTATGGGTGAAAAATTTAAAGCTTTACGAAAAATATGGTTAATATGAGCTTCATCCCACGTTTTTTCGCCCACGATTTTTTCAAAATTTTTAAAACATATATATCCTTCTTCAAAAAGTGCTTCTCGGTAAGCGGAATTTATAAAAGAATAAGCAGCCTCCGCGCTAAATGACATTAATCTTTTAAAATCAATGTATATTAACACTTTGCCTAAAATATCGCAAACTCTGCAAACAATTGTATTTTTGCCTATCCCTTCAACACCTTTAATATAAAAAAATGTAGGTTTTTTCTGAGTATAATTTTTTATATATTCCTTAATTTTTAAAGCAAGGTTCTCTCTTATTATAAGTTTTTTTGAATCTTTATCCGGTATACGTATAAACATACCTGGTACTCTTTGGTCGGAACCTGCGTTATTTATTATATTTTCAAAAACCCTTGAATCGATTTTTAAATCTTCGCCGCTAAAACAAAGATCATTCATTTTTGTTGTAAGGGATGTGCAAATTTTTGTATAATCTTTAATTTCAAAAATATTATCTGTAAAATAGTAAAGTTTTAAAACACTCTCGTAACTAAGTTTCTGCCCGCTTTGAATCTCCAAAAATATTTTTTTATATTTTTCGTCAAGTGCAATCAAAACCCCTACAAGCACACAAAACCAATCTAAAATTCCAAGGCTATACATCTTTTTTATGCGTTCCCCAGCAAAAAACATACCGCTACTTACTAGCGTCCTCGATCTTATAAACATACAAGCTTTATAGTATGAACTCAACGCTTCTTTTCTATTTTCAGGGGTAAAACCCGTTTCTTTAGCCTCAAGATAGCATCTAATTAGCGCTTTTATTGCTAAAAGTTGAGAATTTAAGTATTCACTATTATCTTTAAACGGCTTATCTGATAAATCGGAAGAAAATAAATTTTCAAACTCGTTATTCATATCCATCCCCCCAATTTACCAAAATTTTTACGGAACTTGAATCTTTGTTGTACCAGGATTCGTTATTTGTATTATTCCTCCCCAGTTACACATTAGTTTCGAATTATTATTAAGCGCCGGTTTATTTTTTATAAGTACTGTGGGGCTACCAGGCGCCCAAGGAGCAGTAGTAACGGGCACACAAGGCATGGGTGTTAAAACGCCCATAGCAGCTGCTGTGGCCGCCGCAACCGTAGGATTGGACGGAGACTGGCACATTCCGAAGGGCATAACATTAACCATCGGTTTATTATCCATAATGGTTGCTACCGGTTTATTTTCTCCAAGTACCATATTTTCCGGCAAAACCATAAGAACTGACGGAGCCATTCCAAAACTACATTGACATTGTGCGCCTGCAGCTACTGCTTGTCCCATAATTTTACTACCTCTTTTTTAATTTTTTATTTATTTTTATTTTTAGAAGATTTTCTTAATTTTACATCAGCATAAAACACTTTGCCGGATTTATTATTTAAATCTATTGAGATTTTAGATTTTAAAATATTTTCTTCTTTATCTTTTGCTTCGCACATTAAATTCACAGGGTTCGATTTCATAAATTGGCTTATAAACGGCATAGCTGCGCGGCCAACGGCGTCCGTTCTTATATTCCATTTTGGATAAAACTTCCCGCCCGTAGCAAGTGCCTCTTCTAATGGTTTTTCCAAAGTATATGTTTTGTTCTCAGAATCAAATCCGGTTATTTTAATCTCATACTTACGTTTTTTTATTTCATATATATATTCCTGCCCTATAATTCCATCTGCTAGTTCATCTAAGTTAAGCCTGAGCTCATTTGCGCCTTGCTGAGCGTTTTCAATAAGTTTCATAAATGAACTTTCATCCCCAAGGCAAAGGGAAATACTGCTATCAGAAAACCGTTTTTTTAAATGATAAAAAGTTATTTCAAATCTTGCTGAATTTGAAAGATTTGGATTATCTACTGTATAAGAAAGATCAAAATTCATAACTTTAGTTTCATTTTCCTTAAGCTCCACAGGAAATTTTAAGCTATTATATCCCTTACAAGATATACTAATTTCATAATTACCGGGAAATAAATCAGAAAACACGTAATGCCCACTTTTTTTCCTAACATAAGGGTTTTGCTTACCGTTACACAAAATAACCGCTGTGTTAATCGGCGTCTTTGTATATACATCTTTTAATAAAAAAACCAAACTTGCCATATGAATAACCCTCATTTTAAGTACACCGCTCCTTTTCCTTTATAATTTTAAATAGATTAATATAAAATTATAAATTACTCACTTGACTCTTCGGGATTTGCACCCTCTTCACTATTTTCATCTTCATAACTTTCACCTGAAGCTTCTTCTTCGTTTGAATTTACATCATAATCGGTATCGCCTGGCTCTTGGGATTCATAATCATCATACTCAGTTCCACTGTCTGCATACACATCCTCATAATCGTCAATAGGCTCTTGCTCCTCTGCTCCGCTGCCGCTATCTTCGTTAGATAAATCCTCCGATGCATAATCATCTGACGCGTAATCATCCGTTTGTGGCTCCTCAGAATTTAAATTCTCCTGGCCATAGTCGTCAGTACCGGAATCTTGAGTATCTCCATAACCGCTTCCATAATCGTCCTCTTCAGCTTCATCTTCGTCTTCATCGGGCCTTTGAGTGTACTCGTCGTCTATATCTTCATCTTTTATAAACGTTTCAAAATGCAGTTCATCTTTATGTTCGTACTGCTTACTATCAATATATACCTTTTCAACTCTTTTAATCGGTTTTTTAATATTTTCAGAATCAATAGCAACAGGGCCAACAACATAAAATACCGAAAGCTTATACGATTCCCCAAACATAGTCCATATCTTTACTTTTTCTTCCATATTTAAAGGAAGCATAGTAACAGAAACATTTTCAAGCGGCATCCCGGGGTTACTGGGCAAATATATGCTTGGAATTACAGGATTATCTTTAAGAACTTGAATAATTTTCCCAATTATGCGCGCTTCATCCAGGGCTTTTGATTCTATTTCCGCCTTACTGCTAACCGATATTGCATAGTAAAGCTCCATCATTGCGGGCGGATCTTGAACACTTCCATCGGGCAGATTTTTAGGTTCTTTGGCAGTACCGCTAGTATCTTCTTTGATATCATAAGGATGTATCCCAACAATATATCCACCGCGTTCTTTTGGCTCGCAGATTCCTATACTTTCTGATTTATCAACAATATCAGGGACCAATTTATCCCTTAAAAGTTCAAGGATCCCTTTACCCACATCAGAAATAATGGTATATTTCGCCATTTAAAAACCTCCTACCCTTACAAATATAAAATAGTTTATATTACTCTTTACTAAGCTGATTTGGAACAGACGGATTATTAAGCTGAACTAAATTATTATATAAAATCAAACATTCTTGATCTTGAACGTATTTATAAGAAATATCATAAAATTCCGCAAACGATTCAACAGACATATACATGGTATTTTTAAAATTAAGTATCGGAACAGGCATATTTTTTGGCATATCGTTTATATATCCAACATTTTTGCCGCTAACTATTTCAAGAGTTTTATTAGGCGATTTAATTGCCATAGTTGCATTATTGTACATATATTCTATATCAGCGTCTATATACTGGTATAAATCATCAAGAGCCAAAAGTATATGCCCGTCATACATTATTGGCGCATGTTTGATATTAAAATGCCCATTTAAAAACACTATCTGTTCGGGCAAAACGGTTGAAGCTTTTTTACCAACGCTTAAAAACTCATCCGAACCTTCAACCAGTTCATTATAAGAAAAATCGTCATAATCTTGTTTTTGATATGACTGCAAAATTGTAACGGCAATAGAAAGCGCTTCTTTTGCGGTTTGTAATTTTTCATCTTTGACCATATCTTCATCAATGACTCTGCTAAGTGTAAGGACGTCCAGCAAACTTCTCTGTTCAACGCTTAGCGAACTTACATCGTTGAGGTCGAAAAGTTCATTTATCTCAACAAACAAATCCGGTAATTTCTTTAAATCATCATCGCTAAGCGATTCCAAAACAAGCAACGCCTCATCTGAAACCGCCCCACGCAAATCCTCAACTTTTGTATTTATAGAAATAATTTTTGAAATCTGTTCATCAACCGCAGCGATATCGGAATTCTTCTTTTTTGAAGCATCTATTAAGCTTTTTACACTATCGATTTGCTTTTGAAGCTCGTAATACGATTTCATATTTTCTGCGTATTCCTGCAAAGCAGTATTACCTGAAAGTTTTGCTCTTTCAATAATCTCGTCGAGTTTATCCACAATATTATCTATATTACCGGAAACTTTCAAATCTTCTATAATTTTATCAATTTCTGCACTTGTTAGCTGCTGCTCGGCAGAATTTGAAGATTTTTCAGAAGAATTTTCATCAACTGCGCGAGTAATTGTATAAACCGCAGATGCAATTGTTACTATAGTAAACACAAGTAAAAGAAAGTTCTTTGGAATCTTTTTTAATATTTTCACAACCTTTATCATAAATCTGTTCCTCCTTACATGAAATCACATTCTTTTTACATACCCTCACAATTTCTTAAATTTTAATATTTTTATATAATCTTTTTTAAGAATAATATTTTAGCCTACTTTTTGCGTTATGTCCCCGGATGCACTACATCGAGCAAATTTCTATACACTTAAGCTCTGTTCTGCCGTTATTAAAATAAAACCTTATGAAATAATTATCCAAAATGTATTTATCGCAAGGAACACTATCAATTTTATTTATATTTATGGAAAGATGCTTAAACACGGTTTTATAGTAATTTGGGCAGCTGTAATCTATTGAAGAGAATGGTTCACCCATAACGTCTCTTCTTTCAACCGCGCTACTCTTTGCACCAAGACCCATAAATTCTTCTTTTACGCCAAGAATAATTTTCTCGCAAACGTATTCTCCTTTTGCTTCATCTATTTTAAACACAACAGAAGCATCCATGGCAAGGTAAGTAAGTATCAGCTTGCCATCCGTTTCAACTTTGTAACTTTCTTTGCCAAATTCTTCAGTAACTTTATCCGGGTTCTGACCAAGATAAGCAATATAGTCAATACTGTCACTCCTAAAGTTACCACTAAATGTTTTTGAACCGAGTTTATCGTAAGAAGTTCCTTCCCCTTGTTTTTTACCATTTGAAAAAGTACCTTCATATATTATTACCGAAGTATTAACATCATAAAGCTTACCTTCTCCGTCATAAACTCCATTTTTAAATTCTCCGCTATATTCAAGTGTGTTTGTATTTATATCGTAAAGATTACCGAGCCCTCCATATTTACCATTTTCAAATGAACCGGAATAAAGTAAACTTCCGTTTATATAAAGTTTACCTTCCCCGCCGTACATGCCGTCTTTAAATTCACCTTCATATAAAATTGATTCCCCATCTTCGCCGTACTCTACGCCGCTACCATTTCTTACATCGTTTGCGTATTCGCCATAATATTTTCTAAGTCCAGTTGCGGGATCATACTCCGTGCCGGTGCCTGAGCGCTGGCCAACTGAAAAATGGCCTATATAAATAGTTTTACCTATACCATTAAAAAGTTTTCCTTCGCCATCGTAATTATTATTTTCAAAATCGCCATCATAAATTTTTACTCCATCAGAGCTATAAAGCTCGCCGTGACCTTTATATTTTCCGTTTTCAAAACTTCCTTTATAAACAAGCGTGCCTGTTGCGTCGTATTGCGTGCCTTCACCGTGAGCAAGTCCATTTTGCATACGCCCTTCATAAACTAAAACGCCTTCGGTATCATAAACTCTTGCTTTCCCGCTAAATTTTTGATATTTTTCACTATCAAGGCGTATATTTGCCGTCCAAATCCGGCCGTCGGCCCAAGGATATGCATAATTTATAAAAAGATACCCTAAAACTCCGATAACAGCTAAAGATATAATTGCAAACTTTTTGGAGATATACAAACCAAAAACTCGCCAATAATCCTTTTTACTCTTAGGATCTTTGGTAAGCGCACTTATAAACTTTTGAAGTTTTTGCTGGACAAATTGAGCAACACGCGCTCCAAAGTTTTGCACTTGAAGGAAAAACGTATTGATGGTTGCAAGTTGCGACTGTATAAAAGACGTAACTCTTGAAAGTATATCGCCAAAAATTCCCATAAACTCTATCCACCTTACTAAAAATAAAATAAAGGTTTATAACTTAAAACAGATTTGCTATTAAATTTAAAAAATATACCTAATATTTCATTTATTAATTTAATAAAATTAATAAATTTGCACTTATTAAAAATAATACTATCTTTTTTTTATTTGTAAACTGTTTTTTTACTTTTTGTGCATCAAAAATTTGCACAACATATTTATAAATTTTTTAAAATGAATATCAAAATTAAAGTAAAAGCGTAATATTAAAAATTAAAATATCAATAATAAAAGATAATTTTTTAAATCATATACCCTGTAAATCCAGCTTTATAATTTACTCCAGAATTTATTCTTCCCAGCTGTTCTTCACATTTCATAAGATAGTGAATAGATACTTTATCTTTTGCATTAACCCTTAAAACATCAGTAAAAATACGTCTTGCTTCTTCAAAATCATGCAAAAGATAACACTCAACCGCTTTTTCAAACATTTCTTTTGTAGAATCATAAAGGTCTTTTTTATATTTATTTGAAGCATCTATAATTTCAAAAATATCGGTACTACCTTCACCGGTTATATTTCCAACTCTTCCGATAAATCTGTAATCGTACGAATTATCTTTTTTAAGATTTTCAACAATCGCCCTTGTTGCAACATGATTTATTCCTATTTTATTAATATCGCTATCTATACTAAAAAGCTGCATTATTTCATCAGAAACAACAATTACACCTCGGCGATCTTCATTGCCTGAAACTCCTATTAAAACGCCTCCGTATCCAAGCGTTACATTCATATGATCTTTAACCGCCTTAGGGATATCAACCTCTTTAAACTGTATTGAAGCATCAAACGCATGAGCAGCACTACCCGGGAAAAGTATTACAGCATCGAGACCGTCAAAAGACTGCACTACACCATTATTTTTTTCTATAACTTTAAACATTTCTTTATATGTCTTGTTAAGTGCACCAAAAATTTCATCTTCATTTTTAAAATCGTAAGATCCTTTGCAAGAAAGATTAAAACTTACGTACACAACATTCATATCAACTATACTATGGTCGTGAAGGCCAACTTGCGTTATTTTCTCTTTATCCATAAACCTAAAGATCTCAGTTGGAACGTACCTTATATATTCTTTATTAAGTCTTATTAAATTAGAAGTATAACGATTTATCTTTTCAGACATCAAATTAAACGCTTCCGCAATATCCGCAAGCTCATCCTTTGAAGTTACGCGTACTCTTTTATTCCACTGACCCTTACTCATTGTATTTATTGCAGATTCTATAACCTTAAGCGGCCTTAAACACCATCTTACTACCAAACAAATATACGCAAAAACTAAAATTGTAATAATCAAAATTACAGCTAAAGAATGCTTAAATATTCTCCAAAATTCTTTAGAATGGTGAATATCGGAATCTAAGAAATTACCAACAAAACCAACTACTCTACCGTTTGTATCTTTTATTGCAACAAACGAGCCCGTCATATCGCCATAAACATCTCTAAAAGAAGCTTCCAGAGAATCTACTTTATTAGTCTTACTTGAAAATTTATTCCATACATCATAAAGTGCATCGCGTTCATCTTTTTCAAGTAAAGTATCAACCAAAGCATAATGCGAAGGTATCACATCCGGATTTGTATATTTTAGTTCCGGATATGAATTTGAAGAACTTGCATATTTCGTATTAACGGTTGTAAAAAGCTTATCGTAGTGCTCTATATAAGCAACAAGATAATCGCTCCTATCGCCTATTTTTAAATTTATTTCTTTATACGCATCTGTGATCGATTTTTGTAGATCGGTATAATCCTTAGACATAAATCCGGAAACATGATCAAGCCGTGAAAATGCGCTACCATCTATATTATCAGCAACTGTCTTTGCGCCGCGTTCTTGCTGCATTTTTAAAACTGAAACATATTCCGTTAAAGAATCAGTAGTATTTACATAGACTAAAATCCCCATGGAAACTAAATACAGAGGAATAAACATAACTAAAATTCTGATAGCTAATGGAATCCGTTTGATTTCCGTTTTGCTAAGATACCGCACCAAAAAATATAGTGCGACGCAGCAAACACATACTATAAACATTGTTATAAAACCCCACGGCAAAAAGCTACCACGAATATCCATAACAACCAGATTATTATTTCCAAACCTTATATAAAATGGTTTATCAAAAGCTTTGGACGGAGCGTAAAAATCGTTTGTATCCAAAACTTTTATTTTACGAACATCACTTCTCTTAACAGTTTGTTTTAAATCAAGGTAGCTTTCAAGATTATAAATTTCTTTTGAGATTACACTCTTGGTATCCATTTTATAAAAATTGCCGGTAACCGAATCGTTAAAATAAATATCATCGTTAGAATCAACACTTATCCCCGAAATTAAAAACTGTGAATTAGAAACTGCTTTTGAATAATTTACAAATACGCCTTGATTATCCATCCCCCAAAGCTCACCGTTATTTGTTGAATAAAATACCCTACCGGTTGAAAGAATACAAATATCGTTTACAAAATCAAGCGATTTATTATTACTGGCAACGCTCGGAGTTACACTAAACGAACGAATTTTACTCGGTGTTTCATCTTCAGTCGGATTGGCAGCTAATACTTCATAGTTATTATCCTTTCCGCCAATTATTGTTATAAGTTGATTACTAAGCTGTATTTTTTTAACGTAATTAGATGTTGGAGGATTTGCGTATTTAGTAAAATCCAAATTTAAAATATCTTTTACGTAATTTCCGTTGGTATCGTACATTACAACGGTTTCATTTCTCACAGGGTACAAAGTTTTATCTGAAACAACAGCGTTCAAATCTTTTTTCTGCTTCACAAAATAAAAATTACCTTTTGAATCAGCTTCTAGATTACTATATGAATAAGCAAAATTTTTATCTGTTTTTTCAAGATTTATTTTAAATTCAGTTGCACCGCTCGGTTTTATTTTAGTTACCTTATACTGTTCATTTTCGGAATCTACACCCAAAACATAAACATTTCCGGAAAGGTCCATATCTGAACTTAAAAAAGCGCCAAGATCCGGTTTATTTACAAAATATTGTACAAGGTAAGATATAATCAAAATGCACAAAGCTAAAACACCGTATTTAAATTTTGGATCTTTCACAAACTTTGTAAATTGATAAGATTTTTTTTGGCTGATTGTTTCTTGAGTAACGCTTTTTTGAACAGTTGATTCCTTTTTTTTCATAAAAATACCTCACCAACATCTTTATTTTGAACTCGTTATGACTTTAAAAATTATGATAAATACATATTTTTTTGAAAATATTTTAAAATATATATTTACTATTATGAATAGCAGCTGTATAATATAGTATATTATCACATAATAGCTTCGTCAAGAGTTAAAAAAATGTTTTTTTAGTATATTTCAGAAAGGCTGACATTATGAAAAAAATGAATAATTTAACAGACTATGTAATAATCGCCAATGTTTCAGAAAGTAATGTGTGCAAAGTATTCATAGCTTATAAAGGCGAAAATAAACTTGATAACCTTTATATTATCAACGAATTTGAATACGACAAATCAGACCTTTATTTCTTCAAAAAATTATTTTCTATTTACTCTTCTCCGAAAAAGCCGAAAGAATTTTGCGATTTTTTTGTAAATGAAGAAAAATTTTATGCTATTTTTAAATATACTGAAGGGCCAAACATTAAGGAGCTCTACAATAAAAAACTCAGCACAACAGCTTTTGACGAGCGCTGTAAAATACTAGAGCTAATACTTATGAAAATGGATAGTTTAGTAAAATTCCCGTACGAATTGGTAGGATGCACGTCTCAATCTGAAAATGTAAAAATTGATGAAACTAAAAGTATCTGTCTTAACTTTAATTTAAGCGGCATGTCTAAATATAAAGGATGCAGTTTAAATGCAATATTTGAAAACATAAGAGAAATAATTTTAAACCTCTTGCCCGCAGAATGCGAAGCCCCATTTAATAAACAACTTCATATAGTACTAGATAAATGCAAAAACGGCGTTTATTCCTCAATACCTGAACTTATCATAGAATTAAAACACGCGGAAGAAATGTCAAAAACAAGCTCATGGATAAAATATATAAAATATCAGCTTTCTCTCCGGAAGCCGCTTATAAATAAGATTTACAAGACGTCAATTTGGGCGCTTTTAGTTTTCGGAATATTTTACCTTGGATATTCCAAATTAACTGAAGGGCAAAGGTCAAAACAAGCGGCACCCAAAGTAACCATAGGTAATATCTCATATAACGGCAATAAAGAAGATGAATCCGAAAAAACAGTTTCAACGGAAAATCAAGATAATCAAACAAACACCAAATCAACGGAAAATATTATACTTTCCCAGGGCCTTGATATGGAATACGAAGATTATATAGTCCAGTACGGAGATAACATTCCTTCCATATGCGAGCAGTATTACAAGGAAAAAAGATACGAAACCGCGATATCTACATTTAACGGAATAGAAGTGGATGCAAAATTAACCCCAGGAACAATTTTAAAACTCCCCAACAGAACCGCTATAGCGCTTTATATTTCAAGATAAGAGAAACCACGCTAACTTCAGCGTGGTTTTGTACTTAATAAAACTCCATCTGCTAATATTTTCGAAGTTCATGTCGTACTTAAAAATTCATTTTTTCATCAGTTGAATCAACAACTCAGGATGATTTTTAATCATATCAAATATACGTCTGTTGACTTCATTTCCATAATCCAGACCCATAATAGGATCAACTTTAAAATATAAACTTTGTAAAAGATGCGTATACTCTTGGCACTTCTCACTCAAAAGAGCACCGATTTTCAAATTCATCATCAATCCATTACATCTTTCTAACTCGATTATATCTAAAGCTGCTCTTTCACTATTTCCGAATTTACAAAACCAAATCCTAGCATCTAAACACCTACGAGGGTTAAAAAACGAAGGGTCGTCACAAGGAATAACCATCATTTCTTTTATACGACCAAACGGCCCCATATTAATACCTCTTAAATATATGATGAGCGGTACAAATAGGAGCACCGCGTCGCGCTTATCATCCGTCATCGCATTTTGAAAATCACAAACATAATAAGAAATAGTGGTACCTTTCTCAACCTGTGGTATCAAGACTACATCGTGAATCAAGCCACATTTCTTACCTAACGGAGACACGTCCTCACCTTCGTATGATATTCTTAGATATTGACAATGAACACCTTTTTCTTTATACCGCTTAAACGCATACGAAGCAAAAGCGTGACAATTAAGCTCAATTGGCCTTCCGCACATCGATAACAAATTCTGCAATTCGCTACTATACACATCACATACTCTTTCAAATATAGCTGTGTCATCCAACGAATAACGCATATTAATAGAATCCATATTAAGGTAGCAAGCATTATCGTCAGGACAAACCTGATGACCAGGATCTTGCGCAAGCAATTTCAAACTTTCATGCACAGCTCTCACATTTGCTTCGGTAGGCTCCCAATGAACAGCTAAGGTAGGCTCTAAAGCACCGACTACGCTACTAAATATAATATAAGTTGCCAAAATCATAAGTGAACTGCAAATAAATGCCAAAGCTTTTTTCATTTTGAACCCTCTTCCAATCAATATACACATAACTTGATTTTAACATATGCTGGATTAACCGTCAATCTACTAGCTAGATTGAGTTCTGCGTGGTTTTGTACATAAAAATACCCACCCATCAAATTGTAAGTGAGTGAGTACTTATCTATTTAATTATTTATCTGCGGTTCATCCAAAAGCTGTCACTTGGTAAGCTATCAAGCTTTACGAAACCGGCCAAAACTTTTGCTCCAATAGTAGCATTTTTATCCATATCATTATTAATATCGCCATTTTTATCAAAAGACACGCCGAAATCATTAGCTCCGCCGGAACAATTTTCTATTTCTTCATCGGATATCTTATTACCTTCAAGGGCTTTAACCAAAACTTCGGCAAATTTATCAAGCTCTTCGGTTGTTAAAATAATTCCTTTTCTTTTGAGCGCTTTCCGAACCTGCTCACCTGTTTTTAATCTTAAAAGTCCATCCACAAATTTTTTATCCGAAAAAGCTTCTTTGAATTCTTGCTCATTCATATGCTTATCAGCAATTATACAAACCGCTGATTTTTCACCACCTCTAACAAAAAATATTCAATCTCATATTTTAATTAGTTATTTTAAATAATTTTAAACCAATTGTCAAGTGTTTGGGCTATAAATTTAGTTTCATAATATAAAAAATTTTTTCATATAAATATCTAAAACGGTATTTTAAAATTTACCGAAAAATTCTGAGGTGAAACTATGAGCGAAAATAAATCCAGTTCTTTGGAAGAATTACTTAAAAAAGCATCAGAAAAAATGGGAATAAATAAAGAAAGTTTAAAAAGCAATTCCCCTATGCAAGCTGCAAATCTACTAAAAAAATTAGATCCGCAAAACGCTAAAAAAGTAAAGGAAATCCTCTCTGATAAAGCCGCCACTGAAAAAATTTTATCCACTCCAAAAGCACAGCAATTATTAAAAAAACTATTGGGGGAAAAATAAAAAATGGAAGATCTCGCCGGAAAAATAAATGAGATTTTAGGAAATCCTGAAATCATGGATCAAATAAAAAATTTTTCCGGCTTGCTTGGCTCTTCTCAGAATAAAGAAAATAAAAACGAGAAAAAAGAAGATCCCCAAAAACAAAGTACCTCCCCCGATTTTAAAATTCCAGATGATATGTTAGAAACTTTTTTGAAACTTGCACCAATACTTTCCTCTATGAAAAGTGAAGACAAGTATACCAGATTTTTAAAAGCCTTAAAACCACTCCTCTCAGAAGAAAGGCAGCAAAAAATAGAAAGTTCATTCGGTATACTTCAAATAATACGAATTTTACCGCTACTAAAAAACAAAGGCTTCTTTTAAGGAGAATATCATATGGAATTTTCAAAAATTAATCCTAAAACAGCCACAAAAAATGAAAACTCTCAGAAAAATGATTATAATTTTCAAAAACAAAAAAAGGAAGCTCTTGAGCAATTTGAAAAACTTTATTTGAATTTAAATAATAAAAAAACATCAAACAAAAATTTAGTTAAAAATGAGCTTCCGCCTCAAAAAAGAAATGATATCCCACAAAAAATTAAAGTTAAGTTTAAAAAAAACACGAAAATCAATTTTGCTGATATATTTTTTAAAGATCAAGATAAAACGCTTATATTAATACTCATAGTAATGCTTATGGATAATGAAGAAAATATTACGATAATTATGATTTTAATATTTTTACTTGTTTAAACTTTTCAAAAAACCGAATAAACATAAAATTTCCCTGTTTTTTTGTTTTTCCTTAATATATAATTTGCAAATTTTTCGGTTTTAATTTTTGCAACAGGATGCATAAATTCATCAAATTGATCCTGCGGAACAAAATATTCAACTTTTAAAATAAGATCGTTTTTCTCCCAAAAAGCGTTAACTGTATGCGGATAAAAAAAATTCGTACCACTCATTACTTTTACAGAAAAATTATTTTTAAATCTATTAAATTTATAAAAAGGATCATTTATACTTTCTATGGAATTATAGTTTATTTCTTTTCCAAAAAGTTTTTCATAAGATCTTTGAACATCTTTTCCTGAAAGAATAAGCATATCGTTTTCATCGTAAATTAGATTTTTATTTTTAGAATTTACGGCAGTATCCCATAAAGATGCTTTTATCTTTATTTTCTCATCCAGCGGGATTTCTTCATTAAAATTAGGAGGATCTTGCATAACTACCGGCCAAATAAATTTATCATAATTTTCGTAATTATCTATCTTATGCCCTATTTCAAAAAAACTATGATTCAAAGAAAAAACAGTTAAAAAATACACACAAGAAAATAAAAACATGCAAATACTAAAAAATTTTAAAAAACTTTTTTTATCATTTTTTTGTTTCTTTAAAAAGTGTTTACCTTTAGGAAAAATACGAAAATCAAAAAAATCCCTAAATGTTCTTTTTTTTGCTTTATTATACTTATAAAACTTCATTTAAAACCACCTAATTACAATTTATTTTTGTTCCTTTAATTAAGACTACTACTTAAAACTAAAAATATTTGTCATAACCTAGGTGGCGTTTTTTGTAAGTTTATAAAAATAAATATAAAAAAATAAGAATATATAAAATAAAAAGCCGAACAAACCTACAAAAAGCTCGTTCGGCAATATTTTTATTTCTATTATTCAGGTGCTTCGTCATTATTCTCAGATTCCAAAGAACCTCCGCTACTATTTTCTTCAGTTTCCTCTTTGGGAACACAAGCCATAGCAACCACTTTGCCATCTCCAACAAGTTTCATGACTTTAACACCTTTTGAAGGCCTTGAACACTTTCTTATAGTATCAGCACTGATTCTTATTATAATACCGTTATCAGATATCAAAATTACATCCTCTTCTGTACTTACGCTACTAAGAGCCGCAACAGCGCCATATTTTTCGGTATGATAATTTATAACGCCGTGCCCTCCGCGCGATTGTAACCTATAATCACTTATATCTGAAAGTCGTCCATAACCTGTTTCCGAAATTGTAAGAACTAGTTTTTCACTATCCACAACCATCATTCCAACAACTTCGTCATCGTCATCAAGTCTTATAGCCCGTACTCCTCTTGCTGTTCGTCCAACCGTTCGAACATCTGTTTCTTTAAATCTTATAGATTTTCCTTTCTTAGTAGCAACTATAAGTTCTTTTTCATTATCCGTCATTCTAACCCAAGAAAGTTCATCACCTTCATCAAGGTCAAGTGCAATAAGCCCGCCTTTTCTGGCAGTATCGAAAGCGCTAAGCGATGTTCTTTTTATAATACCTTTCTTAGTTACCATAATAAGATATTTATCTTCTTCAAACTTAGAAACTTTAATAAGCGATGTTACTCTTTCGTCTTGAGATATTGGAAGCAAATTTGCAATATTCGTACCTTTTGAAGTCCTTGAACCCTCATGAACTTCATAACACTTTAAGCGATATACCCTTCCAAAATTTGTAAAGAAAAAGATATAGTCATGGCTATTTATAACAAACAGTTCATTTACAGTATCTTCATCACGCCTTGCTAAACCTGAAATGCCCCTTCCACCGCGTCTTTGTGTTTTATAACTATCAAGACTTTGGCGTTTTATATAGCCATACCTCGTCATTGTTAAAACACAATCTTCTTCGGGAATTAAATCCTCTATATCAACTTCACCACTTACATTTTCAATCGCAGTTTTTCTTTCATCTCCAAACTTTGTCTTAACTTCCAAAACTTCGTTTTTAACTATCTCACGCCTACGATATTCACTTGCTAAAATATCTTTAAAATCTATAATCTTTTCAGAAATAGCTTTTAATTCTTCTTCAATCTTGCTTCTTTCAAGCCCGGTTAATCTACCAAGCGGCATTTGGACTATTGCCTGTGTTTGAATATCATCAAGACCAAATCTTTCTGAAAGCCTCTGTTTACCTTCCGCTATAGATTTAGAAGACCTGAGTATTGCAACAACTTCATCAATAAAATCAAGCGCTATTTTGAGCCCTTCCAAAATATGAGCTCTTTCTTCAGCTTTTTTTAAATCAAATTTTGTTCTTCTTGTTATTACTTCAAGCTGGAATTTAATATACTCTTCAAGCACTTGTTTAAGAGTTAAAATCTTAGGTTCTCCACCAACTATTGCAAGCATAATAACACCAAAAGTGGTTTGAAGCTGAGAATAATTATAAAGATGATTTAAAACTATTTGAGGAGAAGCATCTTTTTTGATATCAATTTCAATATGCATTCCATTGCGGTCGGAATGATCTTCAATATGGGAAATTCCTTCTATTTTCTTATCTTTGACCATATCAGCAATACTTTCGATAAGACGCGCTTTATTTACTTGATACGGAAGCTCTGTAACTATAATTTTAAATCTTGAGTTTTTATCTTCTACAATCTCGGTCTTAGCCCTAACGATTATTTTGCCTCTTCCCGTTGCATATGCGGAGCGAATTCCAGAACGACCCATAATTATTGCACCGGTTGGGAAATCAGGACCTTTAATATACTCCATAAGTTCAGGAAGATCAGCTTCAGGATTATCAATTAAGCAGCACATTGCATCAATAACCTCACGCATATTGTGAGGCGGAATATTTGTTGCCATACCAACGGCAATTCCTGTTGAGCCATTAACTAATAAATTTGGAAACCTTGAAGGTAAAACAGTTGGTTCTTTTAACCTATCATCATAGTTAGGAACAAAATCAACAGTATCTTTTTCAATATCTGTTAACATCTTTAAGGATATTTTACTCATACGTGATTCTGTATAACGGTAAGCAGCAGGCGGATCTCCGTCAACAGAACCAAAGTTACCGTGCCCGTCAACTAGCATATACCTCATAGAAAAATCTTGAGCTAACCTAACCAAAGCATCATAAACTGAAGCATCGCCATGTGGATGATATCTTCCAAGAACATCACCTACAGTATTTGCGCATTTTCTATAGGCTCTATCGGGGCTAAGTCCATCTTCAAACATAGTATAAAGTATTCTTCTATGGACAGGTTTTAAACCGTCCCTTACATCAGGAAGAGCACGCGCAACTATTACTGACATAGAATAATCAAGAAATGATTTTTTCATTTCTTTTTCAATATCCACTTCAATAACTTTAGGTTCTATAGCACCTTTATCTTCCAATCTATCTTCACCTATATTTTTTTCGTCATCACGATTATCCATTAAATACCCCTTTGAAATTAATCAACAAATTAACTTTAAAATGTTTAAAACAAAGTTATTCTTTATGCTTTGTGTGTTTTGGATTTGTACCAGCAATTATCATGGCTTGCATATCTGCTTTAAAATCTTCCTCAACAGCTCTCAAAGGAATTATTAAATCAAGGCCTTTTTGAGAAAATATAAAAATCATATTTTTAAATTCAGAACTTTCATATGATCCATCAAGCGGTATTTCTCGAACCATATTACTTGAAGTTACTTCAACTTTATCCGGGAAAACCTCTACAGAATAATCGTTATTTTTAAGTATGTTTCCAATAAGATTATTTATTCCCAAATATGGAATTAACCATATTAGCAAGATTGAAATAATCGGAAACAAAGCAAAAAGTAAGTAATATTTATTAGTACTTAAAAATCCCGAAACAAGCAGCCCTACAAGAGCAACAGAAAGCATAATAGTAGATCTTCGCCGTTCTTTTATGTTTTTAGTATATTCTTCACTTTGTTTTATAAAATCTTTAACTTCATCAAAATTTAAAGAATATTCAACTTTTATACCAGTGGTTTCATGTTCGTATTCTTCTGTTTCGTCATCAACAACTATTTTAGATTCAGAAATTTTATTTTCAGTTTCATCATCGCTATCTTTGAATTCTTTAAAAGAATCTTCTTGCCCTCGATATTCATCACTTTCAGCATTATTATTCATCTCAACAATACTACCGTTTTCAGACGCAACTTCCGAAATTTTGTTAAGATCAAACGCACTGTTGTTTGTATCCACGCGAGGACACGAATCTTTGCTGTTCATTTTATCTCCCTCTTAAATTAAAAATTTAAAACTTAAAGTTAATAAAAATCTGATTATAGAAAATTATATATGTTAAAATCAAAAAACTCAATAAATTATTTATAATTTCTAAACATCTAAATTTTGTACATATTTTGCATTTTTCTCTATAAATTCTCGCCTCGGTTCAACTTTATCCCCCATAAGAATTGTAAAAGTCTCGTCTGCTGCAGCGGCATCTTCTAGTGAAACTTTGAGCATTATACGAGTTTCTGGGTTCATTGTTGTTTCCCATAACTGCTCGGCATCCATTTCACCAAGACCTTTATAACGCTGAATCTCACTATTTCCTTCAACTACCTCAAGTATATTATCTCTTTCTTCATCCGTGTATGCATAATAGTGTTTTTTATTTTTTGTTATCCTATAAAGCGGAGGCTGAGCTATATAAATATGACCTTGCTCAACAATCGGTTTCATAAATCTGAAGAAAAACGTTAAAAGAAGAGTTCTGATATGTGAGCCATCAACATCCGCATCGGCCATAATTATTACTTTGCCATACCTTAATTTGGAAGAATCGAAATCTTCACCTATTCCGCAACCTAAAGCTGTTATAACCGGCATCAACTTCTCATTTCCATAAACTTTATCGAGCCTAGATTTCTCAACATTGAGCATCTTCCCCCAAAGCGGCAAAATTGCTTGAAACTTACGATCTCTACCGCTTTTTGCCGAACCTCCTGCAG
>JAEEGL013898522.1_pt1 | contig 20306 bp, 16 predicted proteins | sample 9134231 | NCBI WGS metagenome assembly JAEEGL01 (sample SAMN16246548, study PRJNA631951) | gut metagenome | biome: gut microbiome; feature: rumen; material: fiber-attached | host: Bos | place: Iran: Karaj | collected 2018-10 | reverse complement strand
TATTAAGATTTGCTATCTCATGGGATCTTTTCCTTTAGGATTGCCTAAAGCATGAGATACTATTCAAGTTAATAGCTTGTATAGCATTCATACGGCATCTACATAGACTTGGTTTCTTACGGGAAACTGAAGTAGATTAATCATCTGCTTCTTTTTTTTATTTTAAATTTTTTTCTTGAAAAAAAGAAAAATCTTTATAAAAAGAAATTTTTTGTTATTTACACTTTGTTAGTATTAATATTTATAGTTTTAGGTTTTTAGTTATTGGTTTACACGGCGGTGTACAAGGTCCTCTGGTTCAGGGGACCTTTCTTTTTAATAAAAAAACAGCGGTATATAACCGCTATTAGAGAGTTCTCACTTATTTTTTGAAAAACGTCACAATTGCATGCTGACATCCATTTTTATCTTCAACTATTGATTGAGACGTTGGATAGAACTCAGGATTGATGTCTTCTAAATAAGTGATTAAATCAGCAAATAGTTTCATAAAGTGTTCCGTTGTAGTTAGTTTTTTCGATCTTACAAGGACTACGCCATTACCACGATGAATTACTGAGAGTGGATAATCTTCCAATTCTTTTCCAGTTTTTTGAGTTCTAAATTCTTCTTTCATATGTTAAACGTATTTGTTTTACATTGTTAATATAATTATTTGGCATCTTAAAAACAAATAAAAAAAACTGACCCTACTTATCTCAAGCAAAGTCAGTTGCTTATGCCAAAATTAACGGAAGAAAAACCGTCCACTTATATATAAGGTTTTGCTGTCTAGTTTTCAAGTAAGATATTACTATTAGTTATCAGAAGAATTTGTTTTATTCTTGAAAACATATATTAAATGAATAATAAAAAGGTGTTTTAGTCTTTTTATTGATGAAATATGGTAAAGAAGTGATTAGTTATGACATTAGTAGCATATTTTTTTATTATACAAGCTTTTATAGCTTGAGCTATATGGCAAGATTCACATTTCTATACATTATGATGTATTAATCTGTTATTCTTTATCTTATTCTTCTTTGGGGTAAATGCATTTAAATGAGATAAATGAGAAAATAAACAAGAAAAATGATCTAGTTATCCTATAGTAAAAGAAAGAATTGCTGAAGAAAAAGTATCTGAAACTGTAGAAGAAAAACCTGTAGCTGAAACAATCGTTGAAGAAAAAGAATCTGAAGTTTTTAGAAGAGTTAGAAATGATAGACCTATTTCAGAATCAAACATTGAATATATAAAGACTAAAATAAATCGTACTAAAAGAAAGCCATTAAGAGAATGAAGTGCAATATATCGTTTCTTAGTATTTCTTATTGCATTACTATTATTATGAGGTATTCTTAATATATTTTGGGATTCTTTAGATTTCATAGCTCTTATAATTTGATCAATAGCTATGCTTATCTTTATTTGAGTCTGTTTTAGATCAGCTAATCTATGGAGAAAAAGTTTATTCTCATCAATTTATTTCCTTTTATTCTTCCTAGCTATGCTTCTTTGAATAATTGGGATGGTGTTTGCCGGTAATTCAAAAATCGATGCTCTTAAAGATGATATTTCAACATTCTTTAATGGAGTTAAATGAGAAGAAACTGTTGTAGTAAATGAGATTAAAGAAGAAAATGATAATTCAGGATTTGTTCTTGAATCTACAGGTTCTGTAATAAGCTTCTCACTTACTTGATGAGATTCAGTTTTCGCTTCATGAGATGCTCTAACTTGAGAACAAAGTAATGCTTCTGATTCAGCTGTTACTACAGAAGAATCAACCGTTAAAGAAGTAAATGAATCAGCTAAAGAACAAACTACACAACCTGTTGTAGAGCAAAAGACAGAAACTACTACTGCAAAAGTAAATACGCCAACTTCACAAGTAACAATGATTGAAGCAATTAAGCATCTCATTAAAACATATAATATTCCATTATCAAAATCTACTTCAACTAAATTTACACATGTAAGTAAATCTAATGGAATGTATCCATATATGAAAACAGCTTTAGATAAGAGAATGATTTGAACAACAACAGATCCTCAAATGATTGTAAGTTGTGATGTATATATGGTAATGAAATGAATTGCAGAATGATGGAATATAACAAAATCACCTGAGATTAAAGAAAATTATTGGAATGTTGCCGAATCAAAAGGTATGTTAAATTGATGTACAAAGTGAGCTAAATTAACATATGCAAATCTATAATCGAATGATGATTTATAATATAAGCAACCGTTGTAGTTGCTTTTTTTATAAATTGAAATTATTAATATGTCTTGAATTTAGTTTGTCCATTGAATATATTATATATAGATTCATTGGAAGGTTGTGAAGCCTAGACCGTATCAGTGGAAGTGAAACTAGGAAAAAGAAGGCAGAGCTCCCGATGTTAATTCCCGGGTTAAAGTTGGCTCAAGACAAAAATCTTTCCTTGCAAATGTCGCTCGATAAGGAAGAGGTTCGATTACGTTCGATAGTTGGTTATCCTAGCTGCCAATAGATGGATTGTTGCGGACTTGAAGACCGCTGTCTTGCTACGAGGAGAATATGCTGATACTTAATGCAAGAGAAGGTGTCAATCTCAGAGGGCTGCATGGCGCCGTGCATATGATTCGCTGTAGGTCATCTTCCCCTTACTGTCTTCGTTAGGTTTCAGAGAGCTTGGTAATCTACCAGCTCTCATTTTTTTTTTATAAAAAAACATACAGACTTAATGCCTGTATGTTTTATTTATTTTATTTAATTTAATATAATATAAATTATTCACTAACACAACCACTTTCAGTTGCTGTAGATTCTTCATCTATTTCAACTCCAGCTTTTTCAAGGTAACATGAATTTCCATATACATTACCATCTATTCCACAAACTGGTTCATATATATCAATACAAGCTGTATCATCTTCAATAGGTTCTTCAATATCTACGTCTCCAGTTGAATTTGTATTAATAGAAAAGCTTATAGCTCATTCATTACTAGGTTCAATAACAACTCAAGCTTTATATGCTTCTAAACTATCAGTAAATACTTCCTTCATATAATCAAAGAAGAAATATGCTCCTTTTTGTAGTACATTATCTCCAGTCATATTAGCAAGAATTGTTTCAGCATCTTCTCATTTGATTTCATTAATCTTTTCTTCCGCAATAAATTTAGCTATTGCATTAAATCTATCGTTATCAATATCTTTGAATTCTTCTTCTGAAAGATTAGCTTCAGCCCATTGAGCAAATTCATTAGCAGGTTCTTTTATATTATCATAAACATAATAGCAACCGTACCAAATTAATCCTAAAGGGATAATAGAAAGAATAATAGCAGCCCAAGCTTTTCCTCTTGGTGCCTTGTATAATCAAATTAATCATAGAATTAATCCAATTATTAATGCTCCAATTCATAAGAATATTCCAAAAATTGTAATTAAAAGAACTAATCAAATAATACTGAAAACCAAAGCTACAACAGCAACAGTATTACTGCTTTCTCTTTCTTCAAATGTTGGAGTTAAATGTTCTTCACTCATTTTAAAAAAATAATAAAAATAAAATTGTTAATTTAAATATATACGTATAGGATAAGAAAAATCAATTTAAAATAAGTAACTGATATTTTAAATAAAAAAGGCAGTTAATTTAACTGCCTTAGGTTCTCAAATACACCATTGTGTATAAAGTAGATATTGTAGTAAATACTAAAATGAATACCACAATAATGAGTAGATAATCGAAAAACCGATACATATTCAGAGTTGAATTTCGGTGGTATGACTTCTCTAGAATCAGTCTCTTAGAGTGAACTACAGTAAGTAGAATGATAAAGAGAACAAGGAGCAATACAGAGGTTATAAACCAAATTGAAACACTTGATAAAAAACCTGAAATAATGTGTTGAATAAGATCTGTATTCATAAGCAAAATATTTTTGTTATTTGTTTTATGTTAGAATATAATATAGTTATTAACTAAATAATATCAAATTAAAAAAACTAGTAATCCGAAGATTACTAGTCTAAGATGCTTAATGTTATAATTATTTAACAGCAGCTTTGAAATCAGAACCAGCCTTGAAAGTAACAACATTCATTGCAGGGATCTTAATTTTTTGAGAAGGATTTTGAGGATTAACTCCAGTTCTAGCCTTTCTCTTAGAAGCCTTGAAAGTTCCGAAACCTTGAATTCTAACTTCACCATTTTTCTTAACACCTTTAATTACATTTTCAATAAGGCAGTTAACTAATTCAGCAGCTAATTTCTTTGATACACCTAATTCAGCAGCTAAGCTTGCGATTAATGCAGTCTTTGTCATTTTTACAAGTTATAACAAGATAAAAAACTTATAACGCAGTCCTTATAACATTATAAACCTTAATTTCAAGAGAAAATTAAGAATATACTAATTATATTAAGCCAATTGCTCTTAAAACAACAATGAGAACTAATAAAACTACCACTAGTATAGTTCATAGAGCATACCTATATTTCTTTCTAATTAGATAATAGACGATACTAAGAATCCCTAATACTATAAGGTATAATCATCATGGGAAGATAAAAGCTAATGAATATGGAGCAGAACATCATACACAATTATATAGTGTATATGCTGAATAGAATATATGAATACATCATATAAGAAATATAAGTATCATAAATGAAATATACCATAATTCTCGTTTCATTTTGAGCTTTTTAGTCATTTGATTTATATAGTATAAACAAAAAAACTATAAAAATATAAATAATTAAAACAATAAGATATTCTTAATATATTCACTTTTTCTATTGAAATAATCTTTAGAAATCCTATATCAATGATATAGATTTATGATATTTCTGACATATATAATGGATGATTCTCGAAAATGAGTTATTTTATCTGTAATACCACTAATTATAATACTTGTCATAATTTATGGCAATTGGAATTGAAATCCGTTAATAACTAATACCTTTAATACTGTTGATTATAGAATATCTGATTATCAATATCATGAGCCAATTGTTTCATGATGATTATTGTATCGATCAGATGGATGATATTATATAGGTGAGTATTCTAATAATAAAAATGAAAAACCACAAAAGAAGAGGAGTGGGTTTTGAACAATGTATTATCCTGATTGATGTGTACTTACTGGTAATTGGGTAAATTGAATTGTAGAATGAATATGAACATATGATTGCAATGAATGAATTTATAAATGAGAATTTAAAGATAATAAAATTAATTGACTTTGAGTCCTTAAAAATAGGGATAATTCATCGTATTCATGAGAATGGTTAAATGAAGAACCTCATTGATTCTGAATTTTAAAATATGCTGATTGAGAAAGCTACGAATGATATTGGGTTAAATGAACTAAGGAGTGAACATGAAAATATACATATAGTGATGGTAGGATATTTGAATGAGCTTTCTTAAACTGATTAAAAAACTGAAAATGAAAAATAATTTATCCAGATGGAACAATTCAGGAATGAGTTTGGGAAGATGATATGTTACAAGAACCTATAAATACTTGAGATAATAAAAATGAAGCTGACCAGAATTAGTCAGCTTCTTTTTTAAAAGTTTGAAATTACATACTTTTCTCCAGCCATAATCCTTTCTATAGCTGAAGGGATTCTCCTTACGACACCAGGAGCTTCCCATATTCCACAATAGTCAGCCCCACTTTGAGCACAATTACTCCTTTGACATCCAACAAGTTGTAATGGTTCTTTTGAGTAGATTACAGCTCCTTCGGGAATCTTGAAATTCGGATTATTAGGAGTGTAAAGTGTTACGTATTCACCAATGAAAATTGGTTCACCACACTAGGGACAGATAATTGCCATCTTCTCAACACAATCCAAGCAATAGTGAGGTCTTCTAAATGGTCTGTAGTTGATTTCTAAGTGAGCAGTTTTTCCATGAATATGCATTTCTTTTTCTAATTTAGAATGATGCCCACATTTACATTTTATCTCATCAGGATTCTTCCTAGAGATTAAAGCTAATAAATCTTTTATTAATTCCATAAGCAATATGTTTTTTGTTTTATAGAAGAAAAATTAATGATTCGAGTTCTAATTTCAAATTCATTGTTCTTACCTTGAAATAGAGGAGGAATTTTATTATAGTAAAGCTACCTCTTGTGAAAGAGGAATCCAAAGCAATTCGCTTTGTTTTGCATTTTAAACATACGTACGTAAAACACGTAAATTAGCACTTCGAGTTTTTCTCGGAGTTATGAGTGTCACGGCGGTGACACTTTTTTAGTTATGAATTAATGTTGTAAAAAAAAATTAAAAAAATTTGCAAAAATATTATTCTGAGATATAATAGATACGTCATTGTGATGTGTTCCAAAATAGTTCACATTGTAGTGATTAGAAAGAGACGTGATCATTAATAGACTATAAATTCGTAATTATTAGCATCTACTTAGATGTTATGAGTCCTATTTCGTGTAGGAAATCTATCTTTGAAAACAACAAAGTTTAGAAAAGAGTTCTTCTTTGAAGTGCTTGCTTGTATCATTTAAGCTTCAAACGTTTCAATTGTCATAAGGGATATGGCTTTTGCTTGGTATCGGGTTAACTACTGATAGTGAGTGTTTGGATAGAGTGCTGCTCTGTAAAGAATTCGGTTATCTTTTTGTTTGAATAATTTAAGCTTACTATTAATAAACCTCTAGTTTGTCTTATGTTATGAGAAAAGATATCAGCTTTAATATCTGTATTCTACTTTAGGTTTGCTGTAATTACAAGTAATATGTTCATTAGCTGCTCTCCTTTGAATCTGTGGTTATCGGTTTTGAGTGTATCATCTAATGATTAGTAATCTCTTATAATCTTTCTCTGTACACACTATCGTATGGAATTGTTATAATGTTACTTCTAACTACATAATTACTTTAGTATCTAATACTTGCTTTAGGATTGCCTAAGGCGTTAGATAGTTCTATTTAAGCTAATACCTTATTTAGAATCCTCGCTTTTTAGAGGCTAGGTTTATAGTTTGATCATTTCTTCTCTTTCAGAGAAGAGAATGCATTATATGTGTTCTCTTTTTTTAAATTTGAATTTTCTTTAATCTTCTATTGAAATTAGATAGTAATGAGCTATAACAGCACACGCTAAACAAAAAAACAAATAGCTATATGTCAAAAATTAAAATGAAGAACATTGGGGACAAAGTATTCCCCTGGGTGCTAGCCGTTGTTATTACATTGGTATGTGTTGGTTACAAACACGGAGACAAGTTAATGGGAGATTCCTCAATTACTCATGTTAAGGATTCAACCTCAGTGGATGGTCTTATCTTTGAAAAATCAAATTCGCTTAAAAATGTGTATTTTGAAGCTAAAGGTAAAGAATTTGCAGACTTGCTTGATTACTTCTGTGAAAAGAACCCAGATCTAGAGATTGTCTCTATAACAAGAGAAATCTCAGGTAATCCAATGGAAACAGTAGGCTACACAGTAGTAGTAAAGTAAGAAGATTGTTTTCTGGCACTAGTATATCTAGTGCTTTTTTCTTTATATTATAAATAAAAATTACTTGACAATTTAATAATAAAAAGATAAATTATGAAAAAATAAAAATTAAAAACTTTAAAGCTATGTACGAGAAAAGAGCATTTTATCTTTCTGAGAGTATAACAGTCAAAGACTTATTATCTCTCCTTACTAATGTTGCTGAAAGATTTAATATTGAATCTGTAACACAGCAAGAAATGATTGATTCTCTAAAATCAGCCATTAAACGAGCAAATGAACATGCTTTTGCTCTCTATCATTCAGTTAATCAAAGGAATAAAGATGGTAACTACTTCGAGTTTGGGTTTATGAATGTCGAGGGACTTGGCATCATTGCAGCACTTGAATTTGATGCTTCTGAAGAACATCGTGGTCCAAGTCTTATATCTTTAGACTTGAAGATAGATGGATTTGTACTCAATTCGACGGTTCCTAGCTGGCAATCAAAATTTCATGGTGAAGAACAAAAGAGAATCTTTAATGATTTAGAAACTCTCATAACATCAGAACTAATAAAAATTCCGGTTAATATTCGTGAAATAGTTTCAAAAAGTGAATGAGAGTTGAACAAATTAAGTGCTGGGTATTTTATCCAGCATTTTTTTTATTTATAATCGTTAAAAAATAGTCTTTTTTTGATTTCTTTAGCTGTTTAGAATATACTTGTTTATCATATTTTTATTATTTTATTAACTAATAATGTCTAAAGAATTTCACGAATGATTGTCTTCATCAAAGAATAAGTCTGGATGAAAAGTGATGTCTTTTATTAAAAAAGCATCTGCTCCATTAATAGCAGCAGCATTAATGGCATCATGTTCTTCATCAAATTCGGAGCAAAATAATATACAATCTATTCAAATTTGAAAATGAGCAACTCTTTCATCAATTGTAAAAGATAGTTTGTGATTGGATAGTACTTTAACATCAGATCCAAAACTTTGTAGAATTTTAATAGATAATATCGCAGAGCAAAATAATATTAAAGATGTAAATACAATTAGATTAAATGATACATTAATAGTTAATATGGATAGTATTAAAAATGTAATAGAGAAATATCAAAGTGATTCACTATGAATTCCTGCTAATTGAACAAGCACGAAAGATAAGGGAATTGCTGGAAGTAAAGAAAAAGGAAAGCAATGAAAATCTCTCGATAAAAACTTAGAAGGAGAAACTAAATATATTACAATTCATTCGGTCGAGGAATTTAATAGTTCTAATGCACATTTAGTAAAAAAATTGAGAGAAGATAAATCTAAATCTAGTATAATTATTAATAATCTTAAAAAATGATATTCTATCAAATTTTTAAATCAAATAGAAACGAAGAATTCTCCATCTTTATCTGTTGATGAAATAACAAAACCTAAAGAAATATTATGAAATGAGCTAAAAGGTAAGAAGTTCGTCCTTGATCCATGACATTGATCTGTTGATATCTGAGTACCTTGATTAGCTAATTATTGACCAAAAGAGAATAAAGAAAAAATAATTGTTTATGAATCTGCCCTAATGATGGATCTTACATATAGAGTAGCAAGAGAATTAAGAGCTCATTGAGCAGAGGTCCATTTAACTCATTATATGAATAGAAGGTGAATTATGGATACAAAGGATTTACCTCCATGTTCAATGGTATATGATCAAAATTGAAATGAAACTTATCAAGATATTTGGGATTGAGATAATAAGGATTTAGTTGGTCAAGTCTTTTGAATAACAAAGAAATGAAAAGACTGAAAAAATCATGGTGATTGATCTTTAGAAAAAAGAGCTACAATCGCTAATAAATACAATCCAGATCTTTATGTTTCATTTCATATAGATTATCCTTGAGATGATAAATTAAAACTTCTTGATATTCTCTACTCTAATTTACAGAAGAATAAAAAGAAATCTAAAGAAATATGAGAAAAGTTATTCAATAATTGATTCTGATATTACTATAATTGAAAACTTAATGAGTGAGTTAGTCGCTGAATTAAAGTACGTAAAAAATGATTGTGAGCGCTTAATTGATCAAAATCTCCTGCAATTTTAATTGAAACTTGAAACGCATATAATGAATCTCAAGCGTATATTTTAAGAGAATATACAAAACGTGATGAATTAGCTAAAAATTTTGTATCATCACTAATTAAAGTTTATAAAAAATAAATTAATATGGAACAAGTAAAAAATTCTAACAATTCATCTTCAAATAAATCATCAAAAAAATCTAATCTTAAGAAAATATTTTGATGAGCTATTTTATGAACACTTCTTTTAACTTCATGCCAAGATAATAAACCATCTAAAGCAGAGGAGGTACAAGAAGTAAAAATTGAAGATGTTGCTGAATGAGTAGTTGAAGATATTAATGAACCAATAGATATCCAAGAACCTCGAGAATATAAAATCTATAAACTATGATTAGGTTCTATAGTACCAATTAAATGAGATATTCAAAGAGCTAAAGTAAAAATCTCTAATACTCCAGAATTATCAAATATTCTTACTTGAAAGGATGTTGAATTTGAAACAATTATGCCAAGTATCATAAAAGAGAGTATGATGAATAATGCTGCAAGAAGTAATTCTTGAGCAGTTTGATATTTTCAACTTAAACCTATAGCAGTAAAAGACGTCGTAGATAATTATAAAATTGGAAATCTTAAATTAGATGCTAATAATCCAGTAGATAATGTTATCTTATGAAGTCTTTATAGAAAGAGGAGTATGAATTTACTTAAACAGTGATTAGGATCTAATCTTTCTGATACTGATTTAGAAAAAATGATGATTCTTTCTTATAATGCATGACCAGCAAGAATTAAAACATTATTCAAAGAATCTAAAGCTAAAAATTATAATGAATTCGAGAAATTTTTAGCAAAAAGAATTTGAGTTAGAAAATCACCAACTAAAAAAATTGATAAAACATATTGAGTAGATTACACGGATCCATTAACTGATATTAATTTCGACCTTCTTAAGAACAGAGAAGAAAGAAAAATAGCAGAATGATTAAGATATGTAGCTATCATTGATGGAATCTCTTCATATATTAAAGAAAATCAAACAATTCAAATTTTATGAAAGGTTACTTGTGATGAGAATACTACCCTATTTTCAGCTGTAAAAAATTTAAGAGAACAATGATTATTTAAGAAAAATGCATCAATAAATGATATTTGTAAAATAATTTTAGAAACGAATGGTTTTAAGGATACAGAAACTCCTAAAAATACTGTACTAATTCTTGTAAAAGAACCATTGCAAGCTTATTTAAGCGAAGAAAATTAAAAATATAATTCTATTGCAAATATTAAAATTATTACTATATCACAGTTGATAGTATTTTTATTTTCTATTGGTAATAGAAATGAAACTTACGTATAAAGATTGATGGTTAGAATATATGCAAGAATGAGATGTCCTTGTAATTTTATCTCTCTATGTCGAGGATAGAAGAAAAGGAACAGCAACTAAACTAATGCAAATGCTTAAGGAAAAGGCAGAAGAATTAGAGGTTGATACTATAGAGTTTTCTGCAATGTCTTTTGATGAAGAAGATGGATTGCCTACAGAAGATCTAAAAGAGTGGTATGAAAGACTTGGTTTTGAGTGCGTTGAGAATTACGCAATTTGAACTTCAAAATGATATGTTATGAAAATGGAATTGTAGAAAATAGAATTTAATCTACGATATTCAATTTCATTATTTTATATAATGAAATATTGTGCGCTACTTTTAGCGCATTTTTTGTTTCTAAATTTGAATTTTATAATAGATTTAGTATAAGAAGAAAGATATTTAAATTCTATTTATAAAATGAAAATAACACGGACACCTGTACTTACATCATTTCTAGTTCTATTCCTTATCCTATGATTCTTTTCATTTAGAATCAATAATCTCAAAACTACTTTTTCAAAAACTGAAAGAGAGGCTTATCTAAAGGAGTTTAAATTTATTAAAAACACTACTCTATGTTGAGTGTTAATATTCCTAATTTGTTTCATTGTATGAATGTATTTAGAATATGCTGTGGGATATAAACTACCTTTTTGATCAACATCATTATTTTTTACTACAATTTGAACATTAGCACTAACAATTTCTTCGGGTATCCATTACCGAATTATTCGTAAGATCAAAAAGAATAAGTAATTTATTTATGTAAATACTAATGAAAAAATATTATAGTTTCTTTTTTATTACATTTTTATTGTTGGTTAATACTGGTTGTGAAAATACAACAATACAAAAAGATGATATATCAAAAGCTGAATTAATAGAGTATTGTGAAGAGAATGATTGATATATAGGTATTGAGACTTCGGATTTAAATGAATTGAATTGTTATTTTCCTGAAAAATCATGTAATGCATTAGCTTTTTATAATGGAGAATGCTCTAAAGAATTAGAAAATGATGAAGATTATGATGAAGATTATGATGAATTAGAAGCTATTCAAAAATGTACTGAATTAAATTGAGAAATATGAGTAATAGATGATTGATTTAATGAAATAAAAATGTGTTTCTTTGAAGATGAATCCCTTTGCTCATTATGAGATCTCTATAATTGAATCTGTAAATGAGAAGAACTGATTTGAGAAATTTAATAAACAAAAAACAGGACTTTTAAATCCTGTTTTTTTATAATTAATGATTTTTTATCCTCTTGGACAAGCTATTAAGAAAGACATTTCCATTAGATTATTATCATATTGATTTAATTCTTCACATTTATCATCACTGATATTATATCAGTCTCACTCGAATATTAATTTCCGTTCATTATCAACTTTCTCCATAATGATTTGATAAGAATGGAATTCTTCATCTTCGTTAATGTAAACATTTACGAAAGTATAATTACCAGCTATTTCTGTTATAGCATATCAAGCGTTTTCAATTTTATATGGTTGATTATACATATAATTTGTTTTATTAACAAAATTTTGGAGTGTTCATTGTTCTCAATCAACGAATCAGAAATCAACTTTATCACTACATCATTCATAGTGTATTGTTCCATCATCATTTATAAAATTAACATCTATTGAATAATCATGAGATGCTCATCTTCAATGGTCAATACATTCTTCTTTTATCATTTTTCAATTCATATTATATCATGATAAAATAATTTCATCTCACTGATATTTAATATAGTTGGGATAATAATAGTTTACTCAATTAACATCGAATAGTGTTATCATTGATCATCTAAATGAGGCATTCCAGAATGGCTCTTGTCCTTCGGCATCAAAATATAAATCGTCATATTTTGGTGTTCATACAGGGAATTCTCAACATGATAATTCAATAGCATATGAAGCTTTATCATAGAATTCTTGCCATAATGCATCATATTCTTCGTCCATTTCTCATTCCCATGCCATTAATTCATCAGGAATACTTTGCTCAAGAACTAAACTGTAATTACATACTATTTTATCAGTCATAAATTCTACAAGAGATCAAAAAGCTTCATCTGATACATCTTCAACATGCCATCAATTGAACATATCATTTGCTTCAGGGATGTCATCAAATTTTACTCATGTAAAATAAATAGAATATCAAGGAATCTCAAGTACAGATTGTTCGGTATCAAGGAAACTAAATCGTTGAAAATTATGTTCTTTAATCTCAGCTTTTCTATTCATTCCTTTCGAAAATCTTTCGAGAGTTCAAATTACTTCAGAATTTTTATTTCATGTGTTAGTAATACCTGTGTCACATCATGAAAGTAATATACCACATCAAATAATAGTGGTTAATCATAATAATCATAAATGTTTTAACATATTGAATTATTAAAAATAAAATAGATAACTACTTAATACAAACTTATAAACAAAAAACAAGAATAATTAAGGTTATTTTATTTGATAATGAATTAAATTTTTCTATAGTAATACTAGTAAATAAAATTTTACTTTAATAAAAAATGATGAAAAAATTATTATCTCTTCTATTAGTATGCTGATTAATCTGTTTTGCATGATGCAATTCATCATCTACATCGGATACTACTACTCCTAAATATGAAGTTCCTAAAAAATCTGTTAATTATTCATGAGTATATATTTCTGCATGAGTATGACCTGATGCTTCTTGAGAATATTCAGTTGAAGACAATGAATTAGTGCTTAGATGATGGTCAAGAGATGTCGTTATTCATTTGCGTGTTCCAGAAGATATTTATACTAAATTCTTTGATTCTGAAACTGATTATACTCCATGAAATCAGATTGAGTTAGATGGTAATTTTATTGAAATGCCTTCAAAATTCAGAAATCGTGTCTTTGAAGCAAAAGATATGAAAAGTATGGAAGTTGTGAGTTACCCTAATGTTGATGAATTAAAGAGTATCTTTGATTTATATAGTGCTTGTAACGAAGATAGTGATTGTGATCTTATCTGATGAATAAGTCCTTTAGAATGTGTAATGTGAATTAATAAAGATCTTAAAGAAACGTGATTAAAAGTTTTATACTGATATAAAGAACGTTTATGAGATAATATTGAAGAATATGAATATAAGTGTCCAGCTCCAAAAGGTGTAGCTTGTCAATATAATGTATGTATGCCTTTATTCTGAGTTGAATGAGAAGTGTTTGAAAGATATGAAGATTGAGAAGAATTAGAAGAAGAATTAGAGGATTATTCGCAAGATTATGAGTGAATCAAACTTGATTACGATGAATTATTCTAATAAAACTTTTTTTAACAAAAAAAGATAGGTAAAAGCCTATCTTTTTTATTGATTTGAAAAGGTTCTTTGGAAATATCTAAGCTGGAATACAATATAATATTGTTTTAGCAACAGATAATGAATAATGTCTGATATAGAACTTATAGTTTAGGTTAAGATCCATTAAATACTCTTGTAATTTAAATAAATCATCCCATCTATGATAAATTGATAGTAATAGTATTGGTCTATCTCTTTTTATTGTTTCTGTTGCTCATTCAATCATAGCTCTCTCAGATCATTCTATATCTATTTTAATACCTTTAATGACTTCATGTTTAATAAGAGTATCTAATCTATTTGTTTGTATTGTATCGATAAATTTTTTATCAATAGTATTTTTATAAGCATTATATTTTTCATCAATAATATGTGATGTTGATGAAGGAATATGCATAAACTCCATTGTGCTATCCTTATCACATAATGCGATATTGAATATTCTATAATAGATGTTCTTATCCAAATTATCAATAATGCTTTGATAAAATATCTTATTTGGCTCAAAGATGTAGAAGTTTGAATGACTTATATCTACTTTATTTGCTAATGTTGTAATAAAATCAGCATTATATGATCATGCATCAATATATAATCAATCTTTGAAATTATCCATAAATACTTGATCTAAATAACATTCATTTCTGCTTTCATAGAGTTTTGAAATATATTTAGGATTCCTAATGAACCTATATTTTAATAATGCATTATAGAGTTTTTTTGAAAAATCATCTTCTAATGCATTATAACACCTTAAAATGACATCTTTGTTATCAAGATAGTACTTGCTTGTTTTGTTTTCTAAAAAATAACCATCAAACACGAATAGTCTTTTTTCAATATTTTTATAGTTTACAAGTAAATTATTCTTGATTGTCTCATAATATGAACAGGTAATAACAATAGCTCATTCTGATTCGATATCATCAAATGATTGTTTAACAACATCAATGCCTTTATAGTTGTAATCATAATTTTCTGGGTGTAATTCATAGATCCCTTTAATACAAATATTATTCTTTTTAAAATAATTTATTGCTTCATCACATGATTCACTAATTCACCATAAATAAATAAAAGGAAATTTTTTTATATCATTTAGATATTTTTCTAGATATTCTTCCTTTTCTTTATCTAAATTTGAAATAGTATCGAATAATTCCATGAATTATATACAAGATAAATTGTCGAATAATATAAAGATTTAAATTTGTAAAACAACGAGTATCAGAATGTAGATATGCTTGACATATTGATGTAAAATATTTATAGTATTTGTTGCTTAAAAGCATAATTAACATTAATAAATCTTTCAAAACAAAACTGCTTATGGTACATGTGTGCTTTTGGTTTATGGCCGTACTTGGAACATTTATGGCCATTGTATCGTTCATTCTTCTTAAGAAGAAAAAGGGACAGAATGCCCCGTTAAACTACTTTGCGTCAATGATTGTTGGTGAGACATTCGTGTTGCCCATGTCTTCTGCGAATCTCATGAGAGAACCTTCTTCGTTGAACATCTTCGCTTTCATATCGATTATGATCATAATCATTGTATCCGCAATCTACCTTGCTTTTAGTAAGTCAGATGAATAGCGGGTGGTTCACCACTCGCTATTTTTATTTTAACTTGAAATCATACCTTTAATTCTATAAATTAGTGCTCGTAAAAAAACAAAAACTTATATGATAATACAACTGAACCGCCTAACTCTGATTGTTGGTTCGATTATTCTAATCATCCTTCTAGCATTGTGTCTGAGAAAGGATCCTCAACTTTGCCTTGCGAATGCGAGAGCTTCTGTTATCCGGGTTCTTTATTTCGAGGTTTGCAAAGCTGAACTTTCAGAGTCCGAGAGGGACGGCCATCCCTCCACAATTCAACATCCGCCCTAGAGTGGATAAGTTATAACTTTAAAAAACGCATTCGTTATCCCCAGGTCACTTTCTCTGGGGATTTTTTTAATCTTGAATTTATTTTATCTGTTCATTATAGTTCCGAAAAACAAAAACTTAACGCTTATGGAATTAATTATTGTAATTGCCGTGTACTGTCTTGTCCTTCACTTACTCTTTATTACAAGAAAGAGTATGAAGACAAGTAATCCCCATTATTCTCTGTTTGATGATATTCTGCTTTGGACTGGAATACCGTTTGCTTTTGGATATTTCCTCTATGTAGTTATTAATCCAGAGAACCAATCGAAATTCGTTTACCAGGTAATAGATGAAACATCACATATGATGATCCCATTATATTCTTGGATGCTAATTTCGGGTCTGTTATTTGCATGGAGAAATAGAAAATCTCGCCGTTTATATTAGAGGAGTAATTCTTATTACTCCTTTTTTACTTGATTTTAGATTTTCAGTTGAGTAAATTACTAAAAAACAAAAATAAATACTATATGAATCAGACATTAAATTATGAACAAATTCGACAAGAAAGTTTGAAACAAGAAGAAGAGTTAAAAGCATGGTTCAATGAATTAGAAGAAGAAAGAAAAAATAGACCAAAATTGTTTACATTACCTGTAATATTTTGGATTATTTCTTTCCTTACGATGATGGGTTCTCTTATCTATAAGCAGACCTTTCTCGAATCTTATTCTGATGACTGGAGATTCTTCTCAGCAATACACGTTATCACTGCATTAATATGTATTTTCGGGGTTACTTATTACAATTTAACAACACAAGAAGTCTTTGATAAAGATATATTGGAAATTGATAAGTATAAAGAAAGTACTCCTCTGATGCTTAGGGAAAATCGTGTGTATGCTAATGATCGTGAACAGTATGAACGTACCTTAGAACGTTTTCAAGATCAACTTAAATTAGCTAAATTCTTTTATTTCTTCGGAATAATTGCTCTTGCTACAATCTTCTTTGTATGGGATATAACCCAATACTTTCTTGTACCTGATGCCTATGTTGTATCATTAAGCTCAGATCCGGGTTGGAAAACAACAGCATATCAAATTTATTTCCCAGGATTAATTATAGCAGGTGGCTCTGTATTAGCCTCTGTAATGATAAGGGAATTCCTAAAGATGAATGCGCAGTTTTACACAATGGTTCTTCATATCGGAAGCTTAATAACAACAGTGTTAAAAAATGATTTAATTAAGAGCAGATCAGAATAACTGATTCTGCTTTTTTTGATTATAACTATTGACTCTTATCTGGAAAATGTTTATAGTAATATCGCTATAAAGTGGTCATTAACAACAAATACTATTAAAAAAGTTTAAAAATTTATGTTACAAACAGTGTTATCATTTTTGCCTTACTGGTGGGTTCTTGTCGTAGCGATTGTCTTAGTTTGGATTGCGTGCAAGTCTTTTGTTAACGTAAAGTCCACACAAATCGCTATTATCGAACGTAAATACTTCGGTAAGGAGATGCAAGACGGTCGTACCGTAGCTCTTAAGGGTGAGGTTGGTGTTCAGGCTGCTATTTTAGGCCCAGGACTTCATATCCTTATTCCGTTCATTCAAACTGCAAGAAAAGCTGCCTATATCAAGATTGAAGAGTATCAGATTGGTATTGTGGAAGCGATTACCGGTAAACCAATTCCCAGCGGTAAGATTCTTGCAGATGATGTTGATTGTGATCTTTTCCAGGATGGTGAAGCATTCCTGCGTAAAGGTGGTCAGAAAGGTAAACAAATTCAAATTCTTCCTCCTGGAGAATACAGAATTAATACCTATCTCTTTAAGGTTGAAGTCAAAGAAGCAACCGTTATTGAACCAGATGAAGTTGGTATCGTAGATGCTATTGCTGGCGAACCGATTCCTCCCGGAAAGATTATGGCTGCTCCTGTTGATTGTAATCTTTTCCAAGACGCTAAAACATTCTTGAGCAATGGTGGTCAGAAAGGACCACAACTCCAAATCTTAACACCCGGTACATATCGTATTAATACCTATCTCTTCAATGTAGAAAAGGATATGGTTATCGATGTGAATGAGGGTAAGATAAGGCTCGTTACTGCTCGAGATGGTGAGCCTCTGGATAAGGGAAGAATTCTGGCTAAGAAAGTGGAAGGTCACAGCAATTTTGAGAAAGCAGAGGAGTTTATTAAGAGTGGTGGTCAGCGTGGTCAGCAGATTGAATGCTTGATGCCCGGTCGTTATCGTATTAACACCAGAATGTTTGATGTAAGTGATGAAATCGATTGGGTTGAGATTGGCAACGAACAAATCGGTGTCGTAACCACTCTTGAAGGTAAACCACTTACTGACAATAACAGTATCGCTGCTGAAGAAGTTCCACTTGAGATTCATTCAAACTTCCAGAATGCTTGGGCATTTATCGAAGCTAATGGTCAGAAAGGTCTGCAAATCCCGGTGCTCCGTGCAGGTAAGTATGCTATAAATCCATGGTTTGCTAAAGTGGATAAAGAGCCAATTACTACTGTGCCTATCGGTATGTGTGCTGTTGTTACCTCTTATGTGGGTGATAATTATGACTTTGACACTGATCCTCAAAACCTGAAGGCTTCTTCTCAAGGAAAGGTTAATGCTAAACTTGTTCCTAATGGCTATAAGGGTATTTGGAAGGATCCTCTTGGTCCAGGTAAGCATGCATTAAATCCACAGACCTGTAAGTGGGATATTCTTCCTACAACGCAGGTTGTTCTGAGTTGGGCGAATGTTACCAACAAGGGCAAGGATGATAAGGTAAAGAATGCCATCGATGAGAACCTTTCAACTATCACGCTTCGTACAGCAGATGCTTTCGATGCTAAGATGGACGTCCAGGTGATGTTCCATATTCCAATGGAACAGGCTTCCGCCGTCGTTGCAGACCTAGGTTCTATGGCAGACCTGATTTCTCAGGTCCTTGAGCCTGCAGTAAGTTCGCATTTCCGTAATGCCGCTCAGACTGTTGTTGCTCTTGATCTTTACACCAAGCGTGCCGAGCTTGCCGAGGCAGCTAAGAAGGAAATTACTCAGGTTCTTGGTCGTTACCACATTGAATCACGTGATGTGATGATTACAGATGTAGTTCTTCCTGAAGATCTTACTACGCCAGTCCGCCAAGCATCTGTTGCTGCTCAGGAAAAGGCGATGTATAATTCTCAGAAGGATGCCCAGGAAGCGCGTAAAGACTTCGAACATGCCCAGAAGGAGGCTGACATGCAGGATAAGCTCGTTGAGTCTGCTCGTTCGGTAGAAATTTCGAAGAACAATGCTCTTGCAGCCATCGAAAAGGCTACTGGTGAAAAACAGACAAAGATTCTCGATTCTGAAGGCCAGTCTCAGTTTATCATTAAGATTGCTGAGGCTAATGCTCACAAGACAGAGGTTGAGGGTCAGGCAGAGGCAACTGTTATCTTACGTAAGGGACAGAGCCAGGCAGAGGCCTATCGTCTTTCACAGCGTGCACTTGGTGACGACTTCGCTCGCTTACAGATGATTGAGGCTATTGCCAAGAATGGCTTACCTATCATCCCACAGAACATCCTTATCGGTGGAGAGAAAGGCGGTGGAATTATCGAGCAATTCATGGGTATTTCAATGATTGAGAAACTTACCGGTAAACCATTTAACGGTTCGGATTCTAATCACACAGCTCCTGAAGAGTCTTTCATTGTAGAAGACAAGCACGATGAAACCACCGTGGAAGATCCGAATTCCCCAACAGAGGAGACCGGAGAAGGCGATGGAATAACCAAAGTAGATTCTCCAGCTGTCGATTCAAGTCCTGCAGAAGCTCCTACTGCCCCAAAGGGTGGAAAGAATCATCGAAACAAAAAATGATGGCTGAATGTCAGCCATAGACCGTACCTCCCCAAATTAGGGGAGTAAACTTCTTGAATATACTTTATAGCGTGTGATAGAGCACCATGAGAAATTCTCGTGGTGCTTTTCATTTAATAAAAAAAACTAGTAATCGAGAGATTACTAGTTTTAGAAAGCATAATGTTATAATTATTTAACAGCAGCTTTAAATTCAGAACCAGCTTTGAAAGTAACAACGTTCATAGCAGGGATCTTAATTTTTTGAGAAGGATTTTGAG
>JAEEGL014995257.1_pt1 | contig 20307 bp, 21 predicted proteins | sample 9134231 | NCBI WGS metagenome assembly JAEEGL01 (sample SAMN16246548, study PRJNA631951) | gut metagenome | biome: gut microbiome; feature: rumen; material: fiber-attached | host: Bos | place: Iran: Karaj | collected 2018-10 | reverse complement strand
TTCATATACGCGTTTTTTCTGATATCACCATTTGATGAAAATATATTTTTCTTCATGGTAGCTCCTTTTATGACTGTGAATAATTAAATATATTATGCATCTGGCACGTAAAGTTTGAAAGAGCTGAACTCCGAATATCTCGGAATCAAAATCCTGCCTTACTACTTTTTGACTACTTTTGATGTCCATGATTTTCCCAGATATTCGTAGTTATTACACAAACTGTGATATTATAGTTCTGTCGCCGTGATATGTGAACACAATTTTTATCCCGCAACGGTGCGCATTACAGGGAATAACTAAGAATTACAAGGAGCCAAAATCAATGATAAGAATTCTATTCATCTGCCACGGCACTCCGGAGGGATGAGTATGCAGAATGCGGCATAATGGGGCTATGTTTTGCGGATTAAAGCAGAAATAAAGATAGATACTACCACTCTTACTACTAAGGAAAGTAGTAGGGTGCATATGAGAAATATATAATTAAAGCCACAATCGGTGGTAGTAAGACTACCAGGATTGTGGCTTTAAAGCTTTTTAAGCGATTTTTCTTTTTATAAGAATACGAAAATAAGGAGCTTTACCATTTATGCGCAAGTCTTTATCATCATCGCCTTTACGGAATTTTATAATTTCAAATTGTTCAGGGTCATATTTATTGAGAAATGTTATAGGAACTCCCATTGCACCCATATAATCAGAAGGAATGTCTTGAGTCTTATTAACGTTTATTCCACAGTAGTTATCATATTGTGGGTAGGAGTCTTCATTTCCTTCATATGTTTTTACTAACTCTATTGGCTGATGTCTCTTCTCGTTATCTAATGAAGTGAGCCACATACAATTGTTGGGAGAGATAATCCTTTCACCATTTTCATTTACCATTGTCTCTGTGCCATATAGTTCGTAACTATCAGGAACAATGAATCCGGAAATACCTCTTCCAAAACAAACGCCTAACCATATCTTGTTTGCTTGAATTAGTGGAAATACTTCTTTATATGTTATGGAATTTATATTACTTATGATGAGGAAATCTTTGTTATAGTTATCTAATTGAGTGATGTATTCACGGAATAGGGAGAATGGTGGGTTGGTGACCACTATATCACTTTGTTCCAATATTTTAATGCATTCATCACTACGAAAATCGCCATTTCCTTCGAGCGGTGTAACTGATATATTATTACCATCATATTTATAGAAGCTTGCTTCGTTTCCATAAAATGTGGCATATAATTCACTCAATCCCAGTTCATGGAAATGATCATAAAAGTATTTCCAAAAATTTGATATGGTAGGATTATCACAATTACAATAAACCTTTTTTGATTTGAAATGCTTTGTGTAATGAACTAGTTCTTTTTCTATGTCTATTAGTTGGGTGTAAAATTCATCTTTTTTATTGATTTTTGCGTTATCTAAAAGTGCGTGATCAACAATTCTTTTTTTCATAATCCATCCTTATTTCTTAGTTAGTTGTGAGAATAAATCTTTGGCAAGCATTTTTAGCGAGGTGTGTGCGACATCAAGCATAATTTCAATCATATCTCTATCATTCCAATGGCCCCCTTCGCCTTTGGTATATATAGAAGCTGCTTGTAGCATTATAGTTGACTCACCACTTTGTACAAATCTGTTCTCACATAAATTTGTGTTAATAGGCATACCATAATTAGCAGCGGTTAATCGATCAAGCCTGTTTAATGTGCCATCATTATAAACTAACTTAACTTTTCTTCCGTCAGGTCTTGTTACAACAACATCTTGTGTTAAGAAATTTGAGCCTTCTAAGAATAGTATATATGGAAAATAGCATTCTGAAAGCATGAAATTTGCAATTTCATTAACATTTTTGTAGGCTCTTTCAATAGCATTGCCCGCTGCCATAAGATCTTGATTGTTCTTTTTACCAACAAGCTTTCCAGCTTTGATGTTTTCAATGTCTTTTCCTTGGTGTTTTGCCTCTGATACAAGGACTACACGCCAATTTCCTTTATCGTCTTGTACTTCAATAAGACCTCCATCAGGCTTTATGCTTGCACTATCAACAAAAAGTGTTTGGCCGAGATAAGGATCAATTCTCTTTAGTGCTGAATTAATCTCTTTTTTGGTGAGGTCTTTCCTATATCTGAATGTTAACATAGGGTATTCATATTCAAGTTGCTTTTTAACAAAGAGAGAAGTGTTACCTACTTCTGCATCATGAATCTGGGCTTCTTTATGAAATATTGTAATTGGCCCTTGGCCTTCTTTTTGCTGTGTTGTTAATCTGTTTGATTGACCTTTTTTCATTTCTTGTTACTCCTTTTGCTTTTCATTAAAAAAATCTTCTATATTATCAATTGATTTAAAACTTGTATTTTGGCCTAGTTCTTGCATAAGAGAAAGGTGCTTCTTGAAATATTCGAGTGACATTTTGTCGCTGTCACACATTAAACAATTTCTTCCTTCGGTGATGCATACTCTACCTACAGTTCCACTACCAGCAAAAAAATCAAGAACTGTGGAGCCAGGGTAAGATAGTGCTTTAACAAAACGATCAATGATTGCGACTGGCTTTTGAGTGGGATGGCCAACGCGTTCTTTGCTATTTCCATTTAGGCGACCTATTTCCCATACATTAGTCGGATTCTTGCCTTTTTTCGTGGTTTCCGGATTTAAACGTTTGTCTTTTAAGGCAATTCGTAAATCTTCTTCGGAATAAGGAACTCTAACTGCGTCTAAATCAAAATAATAGTCATTTGATTTTGTTAGCCATATCACTTCTTCGTGCCTATTTGCAAAAAAACGATGTGCCGACATACCGTTTTTATAGTGCCAAATTATTGTGTTAATAAGTTTGAATTTTGTGTTTTTCCTAACGTGTTGAATGATATCAAGTAAGTCTCCAGATTTTGCATCTCTAAACTGTATTCCGCCAAAGATGACCATACTTCCGTTATACGATAGTACTCTATAAGCCTCATCAAGCCATTCTGATGCCCATTCAATGTAGTTGTCATAGGAATCCCATCCTGCAAGCTCTAGGTTGTAAGGCGGATCTATGCATATTAGTTGGATAGAATTATCAGGCAACTGCTTTAGAAAATCTCCACAATCGGAAATTGTATGAAGTAGCTTAATTTCGGAAGGCATTTCGAAGTCAGAACTGCATTTGTTTTTTATGCTTTTGTCTTTTCTCATTTTGTTTAAAGACATTAGCGCATGATTATGATGAGATTTATTGTGAATTGCCATAGTTTCAAATCAGTTGGCACTATTATTTAGTACGTACTGTTTTCCTCCCGTATATATAAAAGAGGCTTCGATAAGTGAGCAAAAGAAAGAAGTTTGTTCATTATCGTCTAACTCTGGTTGACATATGTATTAGATACCTCAAAGTGTCCTTCTTATTATATTCCAAGCAAAAAATAGATACAATGACTTGAATATGTGTTGTTTCAATCCTAATAAATCGATAGTCTTTTTAATGATGCTTCTACATATTCTTTGTTGATATCAGTTCCTATAAAACGTCTTTGATTCTTTAGTGATGCTACGCCAGTTGTTGCAACTCCCATGAATGGATCGAATACAATATCATTAGGATTTGATGCAATTTTTAGCAAGTGCTCAATAAGCGCAAGTGGTTTTTGTGTTGGATGTCTTGGAAAGTTGATTCTCTCGGGAGGAATGCATGATGGACATTCAAAGAAATTATGCATCTTATCTTGAGACGAAAAGTTCCATGTGTGTCCCTTGTTCCATAAGCAGATAATAAGCTCACAACTATTAAGAAAACTATTATGATATACACTATGGGTAGGAGTGGTTTTGTGCCATACGAAAAACTGAAACGTTGAAAAGATTGGATTAAAAGCATCATACCATTTACCTAGAAGAGAATAGCTTGAAAAAATAAAAATGTTTCCAGTTGGTTTTATAATTCGCGAGAAAGGTTCGATGTAATCATCAGGATTTAATGGCACATTATCCCAAGCCGCTATGTTGTTATTTATTGTTCGCCCATTGTTGAGTTTAATATTACCTCTAGAAAATGGGGCTATATTATATGGAGGGTCGGTAAGTATAAGATCTATAGATGAATCAGGCAACCGATTCATGAAGTCTAGATTGTTTTCGTTGAACAATTTGAATCTATTAGTATCAGTTGATAACACTTAATCCTCCGAAGTGCCAGTATTGCTGCTTGAAGTGGCTGCTTCATCATTTGATTCTTTTTCATCTGGCAAAAAAACCAAAATGTCATTTGGAGTACAATCCAGAGCAGTGCAGATACTTTCAACTTTGTCTAATGCTATATATTGTCCGTTTTTTATCTTTGATATTATATTGGCTGAGATATTAGCTAAACGCATTAACTGAGAATTTGAAATATCTCTTTCGATAAGTATATGCTGTAACTTTTTATAACTTACACCCATGAAAAGCCTCCTTTTTGAAAATCTTATACTTATATAAATGAATGTATCACGTTTCTGTGAATAATACAATAGAAAAGTGAAAATCATTAGAAAAAAATGAAAATATAAATAAAAAAGGAATACTATTACACGAAAACAATAAATTAAGACCAGGAGTTACGTTAGCTCCTGGTCTTAATTTATTCTGATATGTTATCTGGCTTAACTTTTATATTAACGCTGTAATCAGATGTATCAAAAAGAGTTTTCTGATCTTGGCATCTATTGAATTCTGCTTTCAAAAGAGATTCTACAGCTCTTTTGCCATATTCATCCAAGGAAAGGTATTTCATAACACCTTCAGATATATCATCTTCAATAGTCCATGCAGCTATCTGCTTTTTGCTTTCTTCTGTATGATTATTATGACCTTCTTCATTAGATTTTCCGGTAAGGTAATCGTATCGAACATCTAATAATGTAAGGAGAGCATCCAGAGTTTCAAACTCAGGATTTCTTTTTCCTGTTTCCCACATAGCAACAGAACCTTTTGAAACACCAAGAGCTTCTGCTAATGATACCTGTGTGTATCCACGATCTTTTCTAACTTTTTTCAATCTTTCGCCGTCCATTTTGTTACCTCCTATGTGAGAATAATATCACGATGTGTGAGAAAATACAACAGATTATTTAGTTTTTTATCTATTTATACTATTTTGTGTGAGATTATGCATTGACAATGATAACATAAACTGATATAAATAAAATATAATCTCACACCAAGTGAGAATATAGCGGATGTCATTTATATGTTTCCCGCGAACTACAGGATAATTGCGTTTTCTTTTGGAGGGGGTGAGAAACATAAAGAGCAGAGAACGCCAAAGGTCAAATCGTAGGTTGAAGCATAAAGAAGAACTTCTTGATAAAAAGAATAATCTGGGGATTGAAGATTTGACCGCATATAATGCAGTAATGCATATGGTAACAAACGATAATGAAATTGTACTAAGATAAGCCACCGGAAAACTGGTGGTTTTTTAGTACGGAAATGGAGGTGACTTATGGATAAGACAACAATGAGCGTGCAGGAGCTTGCTGCTGAAATGGGAATTAGCCTTCCAAAAGCATATCAGCTAGTGAAGGAGCCTGACTTCCCAACTATAAGAGTTGGTTCGCGTATTCTTATTCCAACAGAGGCCTATAAGGAATGGCTTCTTAGAAACTCGGTAAAATAACGATTTGGAGGAGATTTTGAAATGAACACAAGAGAATTTCTTGGTGTCCTCTATGAAAATGTTGATGGTGGATATATCGGTACTACCTATCTCGAAAAAGGCAAAGCTACCACGAAATGGTTTCATACTTCTGAACTTGATGCTGCTGCAGACTATATCTTTCAGGAAGGGAAAAAACATAATACATATTATTGTGTGAACCCCAGGATAAAAGAGCTTGCATCTTATAAAAGAGGCTCGGCAGATGATATAAGCTGTGTTGTTGCTGCATATGCAGACTTTGATATAAAAAGTTCTGCACATGCTGAGAAGAATCTTCCAGAAACAAAAGAACAGCTTCTTAATTTTTTGGACGATGTTTCTCCCATAAAGCCTACATTCGTCATATGGTCTGGAAATGGGATTCATACTATATGGGTATTGGATAAGCCTTATGAAATAAAAGGTGATACTTCATATATAGAAGCTACTCTTAAAGGCTGGGAGTCCTATTTGAAATTCAAGGCATATGAAATCCATGGTTGGAAGTTTGATTCTATAGCTGATATGGCGAGAATGCTGAGAGCTCCGGGAACAATAAATTTCAAGACAGAGTCTAGACCGATGTGTGAAGTGATTCACTATGAAGATGTCAGATATGCTGTCGAAGATTTCCAGAGCTATGTTGCTCAGAAGAATGAGAACAGTTCTAAGCCATTAGCTACAGATAATGATGGCTTTTATCTTATGGGGACTGGTAGTGCTGAGGAACTAATACAGAAGTGTGAATTCTTAAGGCATTGTAGGGATAATGCGACTACACTTTCTGAACCACTATGGCAGGCAATGATCTCCAATGTGGCTTTGACTTCTGACGGACATGATAAAGTGCATGAACTTAGCTCACCATATCCTGAATACAGGTATGAAGAAACTGAAAAGAAGTATAGGCTTGCGGTAAAGAATGATATGCCAATTACATGCAAGGTGATAAAGGAACGTGGATATTCTTGTAAGAAATGTAATTGCAATGTTAAAGCTCCTATATCGCTTATAAGGGATAGCGCAACAAAGCCTATAGAATGGGAAAAGCCTATTAGCTTTGATGATTTTATTCTTCCAGACTTTCCGATAGATGCTTTACCAGAGCCAATAAGGGATTATGTTATTGCACTTGCTGAGAGCACACAGACCCCTATTGATATGGCTGCTACATCTGCACTCGCTGTTATGTCGGTTTCTTTACAAGGTAAGTACAGAATCAAGGCTAAGGATGATTGGTCGGAGCCACTTAATACCTTTGTTCTGAATATCATGGAGCCTTCTGAAAGAAAGTCAGCAGTTGAGAATGCAATGATAAAGCCTATCAATGTTTATGAGTCTGAGCAGAATATTGCGAAGGCTGTAGATATTGAAAAGAGTAAAATCAGAAAGCAGATTCTTGAACAGAAGCAAAAGACTTTGATAAGTCAGGCTGCAAAGGGAAAGGCTGAGATATCAGAGATTGATAATATCTCTGAGGAGTTAGCTAACTTCAAGGAAGAAAAGCCTCTCAAGTTATATGTTGATGATATAACCACAGAGAAGCTTACTTCTGTACTTGCTGATAATGATGGTAGGGCAGCTATTCTTTCAACTGAAGGAGGTATCTTTGATACACTGGCAGGTATTTACACCAAAAATGTAAATATTGATGTCATCCTTAAAGGTTATTCCGGTGACAGCATACGAGTGGACCGTATTGGAAGGCAGAGCGAAAGTGTTATGAGACCAGCGCTCACAATGCTTCTTATGGCACAGCCAAGTGTGCTTTCCGGGCTAATGGGAAATGGCACTTTTAGAGGGAGAGGTTTAACCGCAAGGTTTCTGTATTGTATTCCGGTTTCGAAGGTCGGTAATAGAAGATATCGAACCGCTTCTGTACCTGCATCGGTTTATGAAAACTATGAGAAATGTATTCGTAATCTTTTAGAGGATGACTATGGCGATGAACCAGAACATATTGTTCTATCGCAAGAGGCAGATGCTTTGATTGAGAGTTTTGCAGAAGAACTGGAACCCAAGCTAAAGACAGATTACTCCAATATTTCTGATTGGGCTGGAAAGCTAGTAGGAAATATTCTTCGTATCTCAGGACTTCTTTGTAGGGCATCTATTTATAGAAGTCATGACTTCCTTGCGGATGATTGTGAGCTTATTGTAAGTGAGGCAGTTATGAAGAATGCCATAGATATTGGAAGGTACTTTATAGAACATGCCAGGGCTGCCTTTTCACTAATGGGTGCGGATGAAATCATAAAGCTAAGCAGATATGTTCTTAGTGCAATAAAAAATGCAGGTCTTGCAGAACTGACAAGGCGTGATGTTCAAAGGTTGTGCCGTAGCTTTAAGAAAGCTGATGAGCTGCAACCTGTACTGGATAATCTTGTGGATTATGGATATCTAGCAGTAATAGATAATGAAAGGTATACCGGAAAAGGAAGACCTCCTGCTGTCAGATACGCCGTTAATCCATATGTATATAGCGACGAGTGATTTGTGTCCTTTTTGTCACGTGTCCTTATAGTTGAGAAAAATGCAATAAAAAAAAGAAAAAGCATCATTTCTTTTTATTTTATTTTCTCTCATATATAGGACAGTGTGACGTAAAGGACACAATTAGTTTATGGAGGAAAAATGCCAAGTAAAAATTCATGTATTAAATCACTGTGCAATAGGCTTGGCTCTGACTATTGCATTAGAGAAATTGATCTTGAGCCAGTTATTTATCGCGATTATGGAAATGGCTTTAACGTGGAAGTCAGTGGTGTCTATACCGCTGGAACTAATAAAAAGGCAACCATTTATTTGTGGCATGGAGAAAGACAGCCTGAATGTATCATAGTAAAAACTGTCAGAGATGTCTCAAGAGAGGATATTGCTAAGACTGTAGATGAACTCTACGACTACAGTAATTCTTTACTTGCACAAGGAATTGACAGTCGTGACAAAATCTTTCGCCACAAATTCAAAATATGGAATAAGTGGAGAGGAGGAGAAGATATGCGATTGAAAGTAATGTATGGCTCTGAGAACACTTTTAGCAGCAGGGATAAAGAAAACTTTACGCGTGGCAAATATGAGTGCAAGACGCTCATGAAAAATAAGTCAGGACAACCTGTTGTGATTTCTCAGAATAAAGACTCAGAATTTCCAATCTGGAAAGTGGAGTATGGTTTCTCTTGTTTGGTATTTCTATCTTATGATGAAGCCATGGATTACTGCGATGGAAGATTTCTGAAAGTGGACTAGGAGGTGACAGATTGTTTGAGACAAGATATCATCCGCTAGTTGACTGTAATACAGAGGGTACTGAGAAAGCACCAATGTTTCAGGCAGTGGATGGACAAAAAGTTAATCAGGTACATCAAATGTACCTTAGCGAAATGATTCCTAACTATTATAGGCTTCATTCAAAAAAGCAAATGAGTCAGGGGGCAACGGATAAGATCACTATCCATTGTCCTCTTTGTGGTTCCAAGCTAAGACAGATTGCCCGGAACTGCGATGGAAACAAACTCGGATTATACACTTGCGATAAGTGTAAAAAACATATTTAAGGGAGGATAAAAAATATGATCTATTCATTAGTAAAAAACAACAAGGAAGGAACATTTCTACATCCAGTTCACACATATTATTCTGATGAGTATGCGAAGGCTATGTGTGACCTTTATCTTAAGGATGAGGTTGAAAGGGATGAGCAGGGAAAAACAAAGAAGTATTATAGACTTCACGCAAGGCATGATCATTCGCAGGAGCAGGCATTAGCCTACGATATCGAGTGTCCTCGCTGCAATGGAATGCTAAAGCAGGTGGGAAGACAGATTTCACTTAATGAATTAGGGCTTTATGCATGCCCTCACTGTAATAGACGATAAGGAGACGCTATCATGAATATAACAAAGAATTATTCTTCAATTACTTCACAGGCTGAATATGACAATGCTTTCTGGGATATGATTCGAACCAGGGGTATCTCTGACAAAGCTCTTTCCAGAGGTGCTGATATTGGAACTGGTACTTTTAGAATGCCTTATAGCTCATCTGAAAAGCTTATGAAGAGACTTGAAAAGGAATCGCTTTTTAGACAAAACGCAACTGTAATTAAGGCTTACAAGACTGATAGTAAAATTTACGCCAAGGATTGTAAGGACTCGGTACAGTTTGTGGCTGATGGTGAGGCAATACCTATTTATGAAGGGATGGATGATTTTAAATCTATGGTGGTTGATAGATTTAAAGCATCTACTATCGTAAGGCTCGACACAGATTTTGTGAGTGATGCGGAGTTTGATATAGAGGATTATCTTACAGAAAAGTTTGCAAAGGCATTCGGAAGAGCTGAAGATAATGCTTATATCAATGGAACCGGAACAAATGAGCCTACAGGAATTCTGAATGCAGAACGCGGTGCCGAGGTAGGAGTACAAACAGGATCACTTACATATGATGATGTGATTTCATTATATTTCAGTGTTCCAGCTGAGTATCGCAAGAATGGCTCATGGCTTATGAATGATAAGACTGCACTTGCACTTAGAAAACTTAAGGATTCAGATGGTAATTATCTCTGGATTCAGAGTAACGACACCATACTTGGTAAGCCTGTCCTTATTTCGGAGTTTATGCCAGATATCGGAAAAGGCGCTAAGCCGATTGTCTTTGGTGATTTTTCATATTACTGGGTAATTGGCAGAAAGCCAGTATCTGTCAGAGCGCTTGTAGAAAAGTTTGCACTCTACGACCAGGTCGGATACCTTGCCTTGGAATTTGTTGATGGAAAGCTTGTGAGAAGCGAGGCTATAAAAGTCTTAGAGGTTACAGCTAAAAGGGATGATTGAAATAAGTAGAATTGTTTGATTTTATTTCTACTATATATAACTGGGTATTACTTCTTTTTACTGTGTTTATCAGTAATTACGGGGTAATACCATGTTTGATTTCGCAATTTTAGCACGTGAGGGTCCGGCCCGGTCTCCAGTGCAAACCTTTTTGGAGATTTGACCCGCCCCTAGGGTCTTTTGATTCACAGCAAAAACGCTAATATGACAATCAGAGAAATGGTACAAAGGAGTCAAGCTGTGTGACCACCTTGTCGAAAGGAGGAAAGGCATGAACAAAGAAAGTAATAGTTCTGCATGTCCTTCGGGTGAGAAATACTTACTCACAATCAAGGAGGCAGCAGACTACTTTAACATTGGTACAAAGAAACTACGAAGGCTAGCTGAGGATAGGCTTGGAGAAGTTGCAGTTTTTTGCGGTAACCGTTATCTGATCGTCCGTCCGAAATTTGAAGAATTTATCTGTAATTCTTCAGAGATATAATTCCTTTTATCTGCCAAAAGTAGTTGCTATAGCTGTGGACTAGAGGGAATATGTGATGAACTCAAAACACTATAAAAACAGCCACTTTTGGCAGAAAGGAAGTTATCATGGCAAGACCAGATTTATCAGAAAAGGATGTTTTGAATCCAGGAGAAGCTATTGATTATTTTGTACTGAGTAGAAGGCATTTCTATGAATTACTAAAGAATGCTGATGACCTGGATTTCTTAGCTTACTATGGTAATCGAAAGCTGATTATACGTGAGGCTTTTGATAGATATCTTAGTCAGCACCCAGAATTAAGGAGGCGAGTATAATGGCAAAAGCAGGTAGAGGAAAGACGAGGCACGATTCTCGGAGAAGGGTGTTAAGACCAGGAGAAAGTGTTAGACCTGATGGAAAATACCAATACAAATACCATATAGAAGGCAAACCGCATTTTATCTACAGTTGGAAATTGGAACCAACGGACAAACTGCCAGCTGGTAAGAAACCATGTTTGGCGCTGCGAGAAATGGAAAAGCAGATCAATATGCAGCTTGAGATTCTTCCCAATATGGCAGATGGCAATATGACGGTTTGCGAATTAGTTGATAGATACATTCAGACTAAGACGGGAGTAAGGAAAAGTACAAAGCTAGGGTACGGCACTGTTCAAAGGACTCTGGCAAAAGAGTCCTTTGGTAAAAAGGCAATAAAAAATGTTAAAACCTCAGATGCAAAGCTTTTCCTTATCAAGATGCAACAGGAAAACAAGAAAAGCTTTAGTACTATTCATACCATACGAGGAGTTCTGAGACCTGCCTTTCAGATGGCGGTTGATGATGATGTTCTGATGAAGAATCCATTCGGATTTCAGCTTGCAGGAGTTTTGGTTAATGATGCTGTTACAAGAGAAGCCATAACCAAGGATCAGATGAAGAAGTTTCTTAAGTTTGTTCATGACGATGTTGTTTATTGCAAATACTATGAAGTGGTCTACATTCTCTTTCATACCGGAATGCGTATATCAGAGTTTTGCGGATTGACAGTAAAGGATATAGACCTTGAAAGACGAGTTGTAAATATTGATCATCAGCTGCAAAGGATTAGTATGGATTACGTCGTTGAGGAAACTAAGACGGAGGCAGGTAAAAGAAAGATTCCTATTACAGAGGATGTTGTTAATATGTTTAAGGCTATACTTGAGGACAGGGTTCCGCCAAAAGTTGAGAAGGTGATTGATGGCTATACCGGATTCCTTTTCTATGATGATAAGGATATGCCTCTTGTAGCAATGCATTGGCAGAATCGATTTAGGCACATGGTTGCAAGATACAATGATATTTACAAAGTTCAGCTACCGGACATTTCTCCGCATGTATGCAGACACACGTATTGCTCACTCCAAGCGAAAGCCGGGATGAATCCTAAGACGCTTCAATACCTTATGGGGCATTCAGACATAAGTGTTACGATGAATGTGTATACTCATGTTTGCTTAGATGATGCGGAGGAAGAACTTAAGCACATGGAGGAATTCAGAAAAGCACAGGAAGAAATCGAAAAGAAGAATGAAAAACCTGTTTCCCAGAAAATGTTCAAGGTTATATAAGAATTATGGATAAAGGCGCTCTGGCTTAACTGCTGGAGCGCTATTTTTATGTGTGAAAAAAGCTAATCTAAGTCTATAATAGATTTTGTATGCAAAAAATATTATTTGTGGGGTATTGATTATGGCAAAAAGTGTTGTTAAATATGATCTACTAATTTCCTGTCCAGGTGATGTTCAGGATGAAATAGACTTGATTAAAGATTGCGTAGAAGAGTTTAATGAGAGATTTTCGGATACTTTGGGGGTAATGGTTCAAACAAGACATTGGAAAACAAGCTCGTATTCGCAGTCAGGTGGGAAACCACAAGACTTATTAAATGAGCAATTTGTAAATGATTGTGATGCTGCGGTGGCTGTTTTTTGGACACGTTTTGGAACACCGACAGATAGATATGAATCTGGTACTGAAGAAGAAATTGAAATAATGCTTGATGCTGGCAGACAAGTATTTATGTATTTTTCTGATAAGCCATTTAGTCCTTCTAAAATTGATTCTGACCAGTATGCAAAGATAATGAGCTTTAGAGATAAGTACAAGGATAAAGGTATTTATTTCATGTATGACAGTAATGATGAGTTTCGTAAGTTATTCTTTTCTCACCTTACTAAATTTTTTTTATCAAAGAAACAAATTGAAGAGTATGAAAGTAAAAATATGCCTAATCTAGTTATAAGAGGAATAAGTACAGACAATACAATTGAAGAAATACCTCATATTCAAAAAATCAAACCTGATAAGTTATATGACTTTCCAACAGTTCTAAATATGATTAAGTCAACTTATGAGGAGATAAGGACATTAGAGCTTGAGTGTAGTAATCCTTTAGCAGGAAGGCAATTACATACTTTAAAGAAAGTGGAGATAGAGGATAATTATAGGAAAATACTAAGTGGGTTTGCAGAAGCATTGTCAATAGAAATGGGAGATAGCTTTTTTGATCTGGGCGGACTGATGGAAGACTCATGGGGGAGCCTTCCAGCTTTAGATAGACATAATTTTGTTGGCGGAAAAAATGAAGAAAAGAAGTATCATTTAATTAATGAATTGGTACATGACGTTTTAGAATATGTTGCACGTATTCCGATAGAAAACGCATATAGTAATTTAGATTGTTTATATCTTGCACTTGAGAATAATGGTACTGCGATAGATGAAGATGTTGATATAATGCTATGGTTCAATAAGAATGACTTGGTTACAGTGGAGGATAGACCAAAGTTAAGTGATGAAGATGCAAAATATCTAGTGAAAAATTGTAATTTGTTTGAAAGATTAGAAATCGAGGGCTCAGCAGATTTTTCTTCTTATGCAGAATCGTCAAAATTAGTTCATGGGGTGAATCCAGTATATCCTGTAGGTGATATTCTTGGATTAAACCCAAGGGATTATCAACAAGAGTATGCTGAAGCTTTTGAAGATGCGTTAGGATATAGCATTTATGCAAAAGGTGAGATGCTTATTGTGAAAGTAAGGATAGATTATATAAAGCATAATTCTGTTGTTGCTTTTCCAGCACCTATTATGTTGAAAGGATTACCATCTGTTGTGAAATACAAAATATGTTCAAAACATGTTACAAATGCTGTAGAAGGGGAATTAAAAATAGTACAGTAAAATTATTGAATAATCCTTAGTAGTAAACAAAATCCTTTTACTACTATTTTTACTACTAACAGGTGGTAAAAGTATGCTAAATCTTGCTCCGATTTGTAATGATTTGTCATTTCGGAGCATTTCATAAAAAGCCTTGAAGACCTAGCAAAATAGGGCATTTCGAGGCAAAAAGGAGTAATTGAAATATATGATAAGAATATTATTCGTCTGCCACGGCAATATTTGCAGATCAACGATGTCTGAGTTTATTATGAAGGACATTGTCAATAAACAAGGACTCGCTGAGCATTTTCATATTGAGTCATCGGCGACACATACTGATGAGATTTGGAATGGCATAGGAAGTCCTGTATATCCTCCGGCGAGAGCTAAGCTCCGTGAACATGGAATTGGTACAGAGGATAATGAGCTTGGAGTAAGTGCAAAAAGAGCCAGACTCACCAGCAGAACTGATTATGGTAAGTTCGATTTTATTATCGGAATGGACAGCGCAAATATTCGGAATCTGAACAGTTTATTTGGTGGGGATCCGGAACATAAGATATTCAAAATGCTGGATTTTACAGATAGGGATGGAGACGTGGCTGATCCCTGGTATACAGGGAATTTTGATGCTACCTGGAGAGACTGTTCAGAGGGGTGTCATGGTCTATTCAGACAGATAATGATTGATAGCAGATTTACAGATGAACTATCAGACGTGGAATTGATGGATTCTGATTTTGATGATGGTTATAGCGATGGTCTTAAGTACGATGATTTCCCCAAAGGTTGATATCCAAAAAAAGTGATATATAAAGGCCTAAAACCATTCAAATTGATAATGCAAAATAAAACTGATATATAAGAGTTGTAATCTTCTAAAGATTGAAAACGCAAGGGTTGCAACTCTTATTTTTTTATGCTATTCTGTTGCAAGTTTTGGAAACTCATAAATATAAAACTGACTAACATTCAGCAATTGCAAGTGGCTAACGGAAACCTAGATAAAAATAATCGGTTTTCGGGAGGAGAATTTTTATGGCGGTAAGAATTTTAACTGACTCTGCCAGTGATATTTCACAGGCCAGAGCAAAGGAGTGGGGAATTACGGTAATACCTTTGAGGGTAAGATTTGGGGAAGAAGAGTATTTAGATGGTGTAACACTTTCATGCAATGATTTTTACATTAAGCTTGTGGAACAGGCTCAGGTGCCAAAGACAAGCCAGATAACGCCTTTTGAGTATTCAGAAGAATTCGAAAAGGCAAAAGAAGCAGGAGATGAGCTTATCTGTTTTTGCCTTTCTTCGGGAGTATCCGGTGCTTATCAGAGCGCCTGTATGGCGGCTGCGGACTATCCTGATGTCTATGTCATTGATACAAGGCAGTTTTGCATCTCGCAGTATATTATAGTTCAGAGAGCTATCCAGCTAAGGGATCAGGGACTATCGGCAAAAGAAATAGTGGATATAGTTTCTGAAGATTTAAAATATGCCCATGTAATTGCGGCCTTTGATACTTTGGAGTACCTTAAGCTTGGAGGGAGACTTTCCTCAGCGGCAGCTTTTGCAGGAAATTTCTTGATGATAAAGCCGGTTCTGACAATTGAAGAAGGCGTCGTTAAAATCCTTGGAAAAGCCAGAGGCTCTAAGAATAAACACAATATGCTCATGGAATTCATAAAGAATACCGGTGGCATTGATATGGATAAGCCAACATGCCTTGGATATACTGGGATTTCTGATGAGCTTCTCATGAAATATGTAGAGGATTCCAAGGACTTGTATGTGGGCTTTGAAGATAAGCTTCAGTATGCTGAAGTTGGAGCCACAATCGGAACCTATGCAGGACCGGGAGCAATTGCCTTTGCTTACTTCGAGAAAAGAAACTAAAATACAATAAACATCCATTTGAACAGAATAAGTGCGAATGAATAATTGCATATGAATTAGTACAAAAAAGACGCCTTGCCATTGACATCTAATATCAGCGACAAGGCGTTTTCATATGATTTACTAATCAAAGTTTGAACAGCGTTGACAGAATTCCTCTTCCAAGACTTGCTCCGAGGTTTCCGCCAAGAGTTTTTCCGAATTTACCGAATTTGCCACCAAGAGATTTACCAACTTCGCGGCCAACAGTGCCAACAACTGAGTTGCCAACAGCCTTTGCAGTCTGTTTCTTCTTTTTAGCCGCTGCAGCTTCTTCTTTCTCTTTTTCCTTGGCAAGAGCAGCTTCTTCTTTGGCCTTTGCCTTAGCAGCAGCTTCTTCTTCAGCGGCCTTAGCGGCAGCTTCCGCATCAGCTATTCCCTTTCGCTGGAGGAATTCATAAGCTGAATCAGGATCTTCGGGCTCATAGTACTTGCTGTACAGAAGGCTTCCCTTGATCTCTTTTTCCCTGGTGGAAGAATCGATGCTGCCCATAAAGCTCTGAGGTGGAAGAATCTTTACCCTCTCACATACAGAAGGCGTGCCGTCCTCCATAAGGAAGGAGCAGATGGCTTCACCGGTTCCCAGTTCCTGAATGATATCTGCAGTCTTGAACTTAGGATTCTCGCGGAAAGAATCAGCAGCAGTTTTTACTGCCTTCATATCCGATGGGGTATAGGCGTGAAGCGCATGCTGAATCTTGTTGCCAAGCTGAGCAAGAACTCCATCGGGAATATCTCTTGGATTCTGAGTTACAAAATAGATGCCGACGCCCTTGGAACGAATGAGCTTAACAACCTGCTCGATTTTGTCCATCAAAAGCTTTGGTGCATCGTCGAATAAAAGATGTGCTTCGTCAAAGAAGAAGACCATCTTAGGCTTGTCCAGATCTCCAACTTCGGGCAAAGTCTCAAAGAGTTCGGACATCATCCAAAGAAGGAAGGTAGCATAGAGCTTGCCGTTGTTGATAAGGCTGGTGCTGTCAAGAATGTTGATCATTCCTTTGCCGCCTTCGCCGGTTGTGAACCAGTCTCTGATATTGAGCGCAGGCTCAAAGAAGAACTTGTCGCCACCTGCCATTTCAAGGGCAACCACGGCTCTTACGATAGCCGCTACTGAAACTTTGCTGATATTCCCATAGGAAGCAGCGAACTCTTTATTATTTTCGGAAACATAGTTGAGCATTGCCTTCAGATCTTTTGTATCAATCAGCAGAAGATCATTGTCGTCGGCAATCTTAAATGTGATTGTAAGAATATCACTCTGAAGATCGTTAAGACCAAGAATTCTTGCTAAAAGAAGTGGCCCCATTTCTGAAACAGTGGTGCGAAGCGGGATACCGTTTTCTCCAAAAACATCCCAGAATGTGGCGGGATATTTGTTATAATCAAAACCGGCCTCCTCAAGACCGAATTTCTGTATGCGCTTTTGCATATCCTCGGAGTCCACACCTTCCTTTACCATGCCGGAAAGATCTCCCTTTACATCCGCAAGGAAAACCGGAACTCCCATGTCACTGAAGGACTCTGCAAGAACCTTAAGAGTAATTGTTTTTCCGGTGCCGGTAGCGCCGGCTATGAGTCCGTGGCGATTTGCCATCCTGGGCAAAAGAAAAATATTTTCCCCATCTTCATTATTAGCCACCCAGATTTTACCATCTTTATACATACCGTTCTCCATTCCGCTGCATTGCAGCCCCCAAAATGATATATGAATATCAAAAAAATTATATCACAGAAAAATTGAAAAAATCAGTAATAACAAATAAAATAGAAGACATAAAAAAATCCGCCCTTGAAGGCGGTTAATTTTTGGGAGGAGGGGTTGCCTAGTGGGGAACCAGACAACCCGTGTATGAAAAAAAGTATTGTTGGGGGTTCAGAAGGTATGTCCTTCTGATAGGTATATAATAAAGGGAAACTATAGACAAATTGTGACTGAACTCTAAAAGAAATATAATCAAAAATTAAAAAATGTTAGGAGAAGTACAAAAAATGTCGAAAGATAATCGAAAAAAAGTTAATACAAAAACGCAAAAAGCGGAAAAAAACTCCACTTTTGGGAAAGTAATGATCACTATAATTGTTCTGGGTATCGTTATTTTGTTGTTTTACAATTTTGTTTTTCCTAAGGTGAAGAAAAGTGTTTCGCATATTGCGGCAGAAAAAGCTGTGGATGTGATCACAAAAAATGCTGAAAAAGTTGCAGAGACAAATCCCGAGGTGGCAAGGGTATTGGAGTCCATGACAGAAGAGGACAAAGAGGTAGTTACAGAAATAATTGAAAATCACATTGATGCCGGAGCAGCCACAGAAATTATGGGATATGTGCAGGATGGTGATAAGGATGCTCTGATGGATTATGCTACAGAGAATCTTTCACCTGAGGAGATTGCTGAGCTTATGAAGTTATATGGAAAATATGCCCAGTAATGAAAAAGCTACGCTAAAATTTAGCGTAGCACAGTGGTAATTTAATGAATATTTATAAAATGCAATCGTTTTCATACATTAAATATAAATAATATCCCTACAACGCAAAAACACCCACGGGGGGACGTGAGTGCCTGCGATTTTCTTATGAGGGGGAGATAGTGATTAGGCTATGAAAGATTCATAAGCCAGCTGCATCACTAACTTGATATTTATCTTATACCTAAAATGTGTTCAAAAAGTGAACATTTAACCTTTAAATGTGAATTTTTTGTGTATATTTATACCATATGAAAAAGGCCTGCCACATTACTGTGACAGGTCTTATATTAAACAAAAACAACTTAACAAACTGTCATTATGTCCATGTTGTAGCTAACAATGCAAATAAAGGTGAAAATGCATTGCCATTAAGATTAAGTGCTTCTGTCTCTCCAAGCTCGAGAGTCTCAATCTCGGGCTCAATCCATTCTTTCTTCATATTTTCTCCCTCCTTATAAAAAAAAAATCATTTACAATATTATCACTCATTTTTGATAAAAAGTAAATTCTTATTTCAGAAATTTGTGTGCTAAATGAAATAAAATTTTTATAAAATTTAGATAAGGCTATAACAATCTAATTGACCAGGCTTTTATTAAATCGTATAATACCATTTGGCATTTTTTGGAGGATATTATGGAAAACGAAAAATTAAAACCTATGTTGTTTACTGCGCTTAAAGGCTATGACGGCAAACAGTTTGCGCAGGATCTTGTTTCAGGAATCATTGTTGCGATCATCGCACTTCCTCTTTCAATCGCACTTGCTCTTGCTTCTGGAGTAGGACCGGAGGAAGGTCTTTACACTGCAATCGTTGCAGGCTTCATTATTTCATTCCTTGGAGGTAGCAGAGTTCAGATTGCAGGCCCTACAGCTGCTTTTGCGACAATCGTTGCAGGAATTGTAGCTACGAAGGGAATGGAAGGACTGGCGCTGGCAACCATTTTCGCCGGCATATTGCTGGTTCTTATGGGTATCTTTAAACTGGGATCCCTCATTAAATTTATTCCTTATACTATTACAACCGGATTTACAGCCGGAATCGCTATTACAATTGCAATCGGTCAGATCAAGGATTTCCTTGGACTTACTTATCCTGCAGGAACATCAACTGTTGAGACTGTAGAGAAGATTGAAGCAATTGGCAAAAACATCGGAACTTTTAACTATCAGGCTCTTATTGTTGGTCTTATCTGCCTTGCAATTCAAATCGTATGGCCTAAGATCAATGCCAAGATTCCGGGATCACTTATTGCAGTTATCGTTGGAATCCTGATGGTAAAATTCCTTGGACTTAATGTTAATACAATCGGCGATCTCTATGAGATCAGAGGTGCACTTCCTACACTTAAGGTACCGGCATTCAGCTTTGCTACTATGAGAGAAGTTGCGGGAGACGGCTTTACAATCGCAATCCTTGCGGCTATCGAATCTCTTTTGTCCTGTGTAGTTGCTGACAGTATGATCGATTCAAAGCATAGATCAAATATGGAGCTTGTGGCTCAGGGTGTTGGTAACATCGGCTCAGCACTGTTTGGCGGAATACCTGCAACAGGCGCTATTGCAAGAACCGCAGCCAATATCAAGAACGGCGGAAGAACACCTATCGCCGGAATGATCCATTCCGTATGCCTTGTTCTTGTACTTCTGATACTTATGCCTTATGCAGCACTTATTCCTATGCCAACCATAGCAGCAATTCTTTTCATGGTTGCTTACAAT
>JAEEGL013461542.1_pt1 | contig 20307 bp, 11 predicted proteins | sample 9134231 | NCBI WGS metagenome assembly JAEEGL01 (sample SAMN16246548, study PRJNA631951) | gut metagenome | biome: gut microbiome; feature: rumen; material: fiber-attached | host: Bos | place: Iran: Karaj | collected 2018-10 | reverse complement strand
GTGCTTGCCGCGGCAATTATCGCCTGCCATCCAAACCAAGAGCAAATCCTCAGCTCAATGAAGCTCGACATTAACGATATCTACGACGGCCTCACTTGGTTTAACTATCTCAACGACCTCGTCAAAGGCACGAAGCAAAAACGCCATACTGGCGGCTTTGCGCGCGACTTAATGTTTGGCTACACGCCGCTTTTGCAACGCTATGCGCAGAACATTTCGAACCGCTACGAGGCACGTATCGGACGCGATATGTCAATCGCTTTACACCGCGAGCAGACCCAGCAAATGATTGATATTTTCTCAAAGGGCGGTCGCCAAAACGTCGCACTGATTGGTCCAGAGGGGTGCGGCCGCGGCACTATCGTGAACGATTTCGCGAGCGAAATTATGGACGCCGACAACAAGATTTCTTCCCGCCTCAAATTCCGCCAAGTCTTCAAGCTCGACGCGAGCGCACTCATTAGCGCCGCCGACGATCGTAGTAAACTCGAATACTTGATGACGCGCATCCTAAACGAAGCTTACCATGCGAAGAACGTGATTCTTTGGCTCGACAACGCGCAGGTCTTCATGGAAGACGCGCCGGGGTCGGTAGATATTTCGAGTATTCTCATGCCGGTCATCGAAGGTGGCGGCCTCCGCATTATTCTCACGCTCGACGAGCAGCGCTTCCTCGAAATTTCCGCTCGCAAGAGCACACTTACGAACTTGCTTAATAAAATCATGATTGAGCCGGCGAACGAAGCCGACACGCACAAGGTCCTCCAAGACCGCGTGCCGCTGCTCGAAGCACAGAACGGCGTCATCTATACGCACTGGGCGCTCAAGGAAGCTTACCGCTTGTCCGAACGCTACGTGCATGATCTCGTGATGCCAGGCCGCGCGATCAACTTGCTCGAAACCGCCGCGTCTTTCCCGGTTCAGGGTCGCTTCATCACTGACGTTTCCGTTCAGCAGGCCGTCGAGAAAACCGCCGGCGTCAAAATGCAGACTTCGCACACCGACGAGGACAAAGAAAAACTCCTCAATATGGAATCGATTATTCATCAGCGTTTGATCGGGCAAGATTCGGCCGTTCAAGCCGTCAGCGATGCCCTGCGCCGCGCCGCAGCCGGCGTACGCAACGAGCAGCGCCCAATCGGCACTTTCCTCTTCCTTGGTCCAACCGGCGTCGGTAAAACCGAGCTCGCCAAAGCGATTTCCGAAGTTTGGTTCAAGGGCGAAGGCGAAATCGTACGCATCGATTTGAACGAATACGTTTCCGCCGATGATGTCCAGCGCTTGATTGCTGACGGCGCCGAAAACTCGCTCAGCCTCACAGCGCAAGTCATGAAGCATCCATTCTCCGTCGTCTTGCTCGACGAAATCGAAAAGGCGCACCCGCTCGTACTTACGACTTTGCTTCAGCTGCTCGACGAAGGTATTTTGCGCGACGTCAACAACCGCGAAGTTAGCTTCCGCGATACGATTATTGTCGCAACGAGCAACGCGGGCGCCAACAAGATCCGAGAATACATTGATGCTGGCGAAGACATGGTGACTATCAAAGAACAACTTACGAATGAGCTGATTACGTCAGGCGAGTTCAAACCAGAATTCCTCAACCGCTTCGACGAAATCTGCGTCTTCCAGCCACTCACGAAAGACGCGCTCTACAATATCGTTGATATTATTATTGCCGGCGTGAATAAGACGCTCGCGCCGCGCAAGATTAGTGTTTCGCTCGATGATCAGGCCAAGGCCTTGCTCGTCGAACGTGGCTACGACCCGAAGCTCGGTGCGCGCCCAATGCGCCGCATCGTCTCGAAAACTGTCGAAAATATCGTCGCGCGCTCCGTGCTCAGCGGCGTCGCCGACAATGGCGCCAACATCGTAATTGACGCCAATATGATTCAATCTGCGCTTAATTAGATATTATCTTGGCGAATCGTTTCGATAATATTTTGACGCGATACTTGGCGAACCGAGTAGCGCATGATAAGCGAGATAAGAATTGCGACCGTGGCGACCGCGATCAGAATCGGCACGAATGGGACTTCGTAGCTCAAATTGATACCGCCTTGAGTGAGGAGGAAGTGCACGCCGTAGGAAATCACGATGCCAATCGGAATACCGATAAGCAACGCACGCACACTATATAGTACGCTTTCGAGCCGCACCATACGATTGAATTCATCCTCGGTCATACCGACGGATTTTAGCATCGCAAATTCTTTCGCGCGCAGAATCACATTGGTCGAAATCGTATTGAAAACGTTCGTCACGCCAATGAGTGCAACGACCGCGATGAAGCCATACATGAAAATCGCGAGCAGCAGAATAATGTTGTTAATCTGTTTGAGTTCCGCCTTCATATCAAAGCCGTACATATAATTGGTCGTTTTGAGCACATCCTGGATGTCGCTATCCTCGTCAAAATCGCTTTCTTCTAGAGTCGCTTTAACCGTCTCGACATTGACCTGTCCGAGCAAGTAGGTCGTAATGTCTTCGGCGCGCTCGCCAGGATTCATAAAGAGCGAGGCGTATTGTTCGGCGACTGTTAACTTGTCGCGCTCGAAGTAATCTTCCGAGATATAGTATTCGGGCTGCTCAATGGCCGGCGTGCCCATCGGCAACTTGTCGGCAACTTTCGTAATCGTCAGTTCAATGTTTTTTGTCTCCTCGCTTTTCGTATCGAGATACATCGGGATGATTGCCGGGTCGCCATCCTTGCGGTCGGTGACGCGACGAATCGTCTTTGCGCCATTGGCGTGATCAATTGCGAGTGTATCGTTCAGAATCACGGCGCGTTCAAAGTCACTATTGACGCCGACTGAGCGCGCGAACTTTTCGTAATACTCACGCGAAAGCATCACGATATTTGCGCCACTGCCCGTGCGGACATATTGGTAGTAGACAAAGTCGTCGATATTAAAACGCTCGGTGAGTTCGCGATATTGTTTCGCGTCGCCATTGCTGACCACGTAGTCGGCGCCGACGCTCGGATAATACATGTCAACGATACGTTGGCCGTCCAGGACGAAGCTCGATAAGCCCACGAAAACTGCCACGCTCACGACGAGCGAAATAACCGTCGTGCGGTATTTTTGGCGGCTACGCTTCAAGTTCTTGCTTGCAATTACGCCGCCGACACCAAAGTAACTACGAATGATGCGGTTAGTTTTGAGCGGCTTATTTTTCGTTTTGATGTCTTGGCTCGAGCGGATTGCTTCGATTGGCGAAAGGCGACTAGCGCGGATTGCGGCCGATGCCGACGAGAGCCAAACGATTACGAAGCCGAGCACGGCATCCGCAACGAAGGCCCACCACGGCGCATAGAATGCGAGCGAAAATTCTTTCAAATCGAGCAAAGTATTCGTAATCATGAGTAGGGCCAGGGTCGCAATGACGCCGAGTAGCAACCCTGCTGGGATCGAAAATACGCCGATAATAAGCGACTCCATAATAACCGAGCGACGAATCTGGCGCGGCGTCGCACCAACCGAACTTAGCACCCCGAATTCGCGCGTGCGCTCCGTCGTTGAAATGTTAAACGAATTGCGAATCGTAAAAATGCTCGTAATGACAAGAATGCCAATCACGACCGCCGCGAGGCTCGCCATGATGGTCGCAGTGTTATAATCAACATCACCATCAAATGGAATTAGCGTCCGGTTGCAGCGGACATTAGAATAGACTTCGGCGTCTTCTAGCGCGTACTGAATATTCTCGCTCAGGCGCTTGTGGCGTTTGATTTTTGCCGTGTCAAAACGGACATAAATCGTGTAGCTATGCTCTGCTGTGCGATCGGAATCCGAGAGCCAATCGATGCGTTCATAAAGTTCGGCCGGATAAGGCGAATTTGAACCTTCGAGATATGCGTGTTCGAGATCAAACGATACCGGCTCAGAATAGTAATAGCTCGCAACATATGGCGATTTTTCGACGATAGATAATTTGTCGCCTGGGATTTTCTCATAAGCATAGTGATAGTCGCCATAAGTCTCGATTTGATAATTGCGCAGCGTATTCATGCCGCTCGTCGGGATTGCAATGACCGTAAAAATCAGAGCGGCCGACAGCGCGACGCCAATCATCGTAACGATCGAGCGCTTTTTGTTGCGCTTGACGCTCGCGATTGTCAGTTTATTTAGAATGCGCACGGCGAGCTCCCTTGTCCGAGACAATCTTGCCGTCGGCGAAAGTAATTACGCGATCGGCTTGCTTGGCGATTTCTAGGTCGTGAGTCACGAGAATAATCGTCTGGTGATATTTTTCGTTCGCAAGCTTCAAGAGCTTCACGATTTCTGCACTCGATTTCGAATCGAGGTTGCCGGTTGGTTCATCGGCGAGAATCAGGCTCGGGCGATTGAAAAGCGCACGACCGATCGCGACGCGTTGCTGCTGACCGCCAGAGAGCTGATTTGGCAAATAGTTTTCGCGGCCATGCAGACCGAGAGACTTAATTAGTTCCGCGAGATACTTTTCGTCGACTTCTTTTTTATCCAAATCGGTTGGTAGCGTGATATTTTCGACGACGCTGAGGACCGGAATCAAATTATAGAACTGATAAATGATGCCGATTTTCTGGCGGCGGAAAACCGCGAGTTTATTATCATTGAGTTTACAGATGTCCTCGCCACCAATCACGATGCTACCCTGCTTTTTGTCCGGACGATCGACGCCGCCAATCATGTGTAGTAAGGTTGATTTGCCCGAACCGCTCGCGCCAATGATTGCGACGAATTCGCCTTCCGCGACACTCAGCGAAACATTGTCGACGGCTTTGACGAGACTGTCGCCTTTGCCGTAAGTTTTGGTCAGATTTTTGATTTCGAGAATATTCATTCTGCCTCCGTGGTTTTTACTACTAATTCATTTAGACTGCGTTTTCGATTAATAACATTCAGGTCAATATATTTTTCGCCGCCCGAATATCCCTCGAGCTCGCCGCGATCCTTATATTGCCAAACCAGCCAATCGTCGCCATTTTCCCAGGACGCCGGGTAATAGACGCTACGCACCCAGCGCGGATAGTCGGCAAAATCGTCGCGCAAGTAAGTGTCGTAAAAATCTTTTTGCGCATAAATGAGCGGCTTGACGCCATACTTCGCTTCGATAGCGGCATTGAATACTTTTAGCTCGGCGACCAGCTCGTCCTTTTTCGGGCGCGCCGTATTTTCGCCCAGCTCAAGGTCAACGGCCGGAATGAGACGACCATGTAAATCATCACCGACACTCGTCATGTAATTTTCGGCTTGGCTTTCACCGTCGACGTTAAATGAGAAATAATGATAGGCGCCGGCCAGAATGCCCGCCTCGGCGGCGTTGCGCCAGTTTGATTCGAAATAATTATCGACGAACGAGCTACCTTCGGTTGCCTTGATATAGGCGAACTGTACGCCCTGCTCGGCGAGCTTTTTCATATCGACATCTACCTGGTAACCAGAGATATCGACGCCGCACGTATCGCGGTCGGATACGAACCAATCGTTGATAAAAACCGCCTTGGTGCGCACGCTCAAGAAAAACACTAGGACCGCACCAATGAGGGCGAGCAAAATTACGGTCGCAACAACAAAAGCTACTCTTGACCTATCTTTTACCATTGATTCTATTATATATCTTTTTGGCTTATGTTATGATTGAAGTATGAAAAGTATACTTAACGATAACGCTTTAGCAGCGGTATCAAACTCAAAAAAGTACATCTTCAGGATCGCCGTCGGCGTAATCATTGCCGCGGTTGTTATGAGTGTATTTCTCATCCTCTTCGGAGATATAAACGATATTAACGGCTGGGAAACGAACGCCCTTGGTCGCGTCATTGGGACAATGTTCCATCTCGGCATCATGCTGGTCATGCTCCACATCACGACTAGATTGCTCGAGTCGAAGAAACCAGCTCCGCAGATTTTCGGTATTATCGGCGGCTTTTTCGCGATTATTTACTCGATACTCGCTATCGTCACGACTTGGCTCACAATCGGATTGTTCTCCGATGCTAGTAGTGGTATCGCCCGCGCATGTAGCGTCACCTTCTCGATGACTCTGTTCGGCCACATCTGTGGTGGCTTAATGAATATGTATGAGGGCAAGCGCCGCGACGTTATTCTGCCATTGAAGATTACCGCAACCGTGCTCGCTGGCTATGAATTGCTTTATGTCACGATCGTTATCCTGACCCAGTCCGCTAGCAACGAACGCCTCGCCGCATTGGCCGGCTTCGCTAGTATCCTCTGGTTCTTCATCTGGATTGTTCTACTTGTCCTGTCGCGCGGCGAAAAGAAGCGCGCCATCGCTGAAGGTAGCTATGCACAGAAAGCTGCACCGACACCAGAAGCTCCAGCCGCACCGGTAGAAGAAAAGCGCGAAAAGACTGACGACGAGCTCCGCGCTGAAATTCGCGAGCAAGTTCGCCGTGAGCAGATCGAACGCGAAGTGCGCGCAGAGATGGAAAAAGAAAAGCAGCAATAGTCTGTAAAAACTAAAAAAGGCAGGACTCGTTCCTGCTTTTTTGATGGTACGCCCGGCAGGGTTCGAACCTGCGACACCTGGTTCCGAAGACCAGTGCTCTAATCCACTGAGCTACGGGCGCATATCTAAATTATACTCTATTTTACAGAGGGGCGAAGCATAAGCATTATTCTTTTCCGGGCGGTTATGCTACAATTTAAGCGATTCGGACGCTGCGGCGCACGAATAGATTAACGACATTTCGATGTCGGTTTAGGAGGTGATATCGTGGGAGCGATGTTAACTAGTGGAGACAAGCATATCTTGATCAGGGCGCTGGCTCTTGATTCGATTGATGAACTGAGGATGTTAAGTAATCCAGCAAAACGCGCTCTTGATGACGCTGGAATTAAGACCTTGTACGATCTTACAATTTCGGAGCCATCAGTTCTGGAACGACTCGACGTTTCTGATGACGATCGTGATATGATTGATGCCGTCAAAGTTTATCTCATTGAGAATCCGACATTCCCATGACACCTTGACCTCGCCAGAGATGGCGGGGTCTTTTCTCTCTGATGGTATAATAGAACTATGCACCCGTAGCTCAGTGGATAGAGCGCTGGTTTCCGGTACCAGGTGTCGTGGGTTCGACTCCCGCCGGGTGTACCAGAAAGGACAAAAATGAAAATACGAGAAAATGTGCCAATTAGTGAACTTACGACGATGCGTCTCGGCGGTGCCGCACGCTATGTAATCGACATCGAAAGCGAAGACGAGGTCAAGAAGGCCTGGGGTTTTGCCGCCGAAAAAGATTTGCCGGTCTATATTCTTGGCGGCGGTAGCAATATTATTGGCCGCGACGGCGGTTTTGAGGGCGTAATTCTCGTTAACAAAATCAAAGGCATGGGCATTGCCGTGCCTGAAGAAAATGGCATGATTGATTTGTATGCGAACAGCGGTGAGTTGCTCGACGATTTTGTCACTTATGGTACACAGATGGGTTTTTCGGGAATGGAATCATTGAGCGCAATTCCAGGTACAGTCGGAGCGGCACCAGTTCAGAATGTCGGCGCCTACGGCCAAGACATTTCACAGACACTCATTTCCGTGCGCGCCTACGACGATTTGCTTGAAGAAATTGTAGATATGCCGGTCTATGATTTGGATCTCGGCTATCGCCATAGCATTTTTAATAGCGGCGATGGCATTGGGCGCTACTTCATTACGCAGATTACCGTCCGCCTTGAGCGCAAAGAGCTCAAACCGCCTTTTTATAATTCCCTTCAGAAATATCTCGAAGATAACAACATTACTGACTATTCGCCGGAGTCGATTCGCAAAGCCGTGCGCGCCGTACGCGAATCGAAGTTGCCTGACCCAGAAGAAATCGCAAGTTCCGGTAGCTTTTTCAAGAACGTTTATTTGAAAACGCCAGAAGAAATTGAGGCCGCCAAAGGTCGCGGCATTCCAGTCTGGGAGGGCGGCAAAATCCCGTCCGGTTGGCTAATCGAACACGCTGGCCTCAAGGGCAAAGTCTTCCATGGCATGCGCGTTTCCGACAAGGCTTCCCTAGTTTTGATTAACGAAAGTGCTCGCAATTACGCCGATCTCGCCGCTGCGCGCAATGAAATCATTGCAATCGTACGCGAGAAATTCGGCTACACGCTAGAGCAAGAACCGATGGAGTTAGGCGAGTGAAAGAATTAAACGGCCGCGAGCTTGCGGGATACATTAAAGAGCGTCAGGCACACCAGGTGCGTCACTTGCGCGCGCTCAAAAAATTCCCGAAGCTCGTAATTTTCTATGACAACGACAACCCCGTAATCCTAAAGTATATTGCGCTCAAGGAGCAGTACGGCGCAGACATTTTAGTCGATGTCGAGACGCGTAAAATTAATGCCGAGAATGCCTCAGCCGAACTACGCGCCGCGGCAGAAAACCCGGCGGTTTCGGGGATTATTGTTCAGTTGCCGCTAACCGAATGCGACATGTCGATTCTCGACCTAATTCCAAATGCAAAAGACGTCGATGGCCTGCGTGGCGAACGTGATACGGCGACCGCGATGGCAATCCATTGGCTTTTGACTGGATATGGCGTCGAATTGCCGTCACTTAAACTCGCGATTGTTGGACGTGGCAAACTTGTCGGCGCTCCGCTGCTCAAAATGTGGAGCGAGAGTGGCTATGACGTTACAATGTTGCACCGCGGCGATGATTTATCGCAGTTGATTAATTACGATGTCGTCGTAACAGCGACCGGCGTACCTGGCCTGATTACGTCTGCGCAGCTCAAGCAAGGTGCGGTCGTAGTTGATGCCGGCACGGCAAGCGAAAGTGGCGTTATTAAAGGCGACATTTCTGACGAGGTTCGTACCGAGCGCGACGATTTGACCATCACGCCGATTGTTGGTGGCGTCGGCCCGCTGACCGTTGCGATGCTGTTCGAGAATGTGATTCGCGCCGCCTCTGCTGGCACAGACGCCGAATAACTCGCGAAATCTCCTGTCGTCAAAATACCGCCCGGATGGGCGGTATTTGGTCTTTTACGCAGTTGGGGCCGGCGGCTTCGGACCTGGGACCATGCCAAGTTTGTCTGCCAACTTTTTCAACTCATTGACGCGCTCAATTTTCGCTCCGGCAGCCGCCTCGCTACTGAGAGCAACCAAAATCGTGCGCGAAAGTTCCGCTTTCTGCTTCGCTGCATCTTCCGGCTTCAATTTACCATAATCCTTATTCGCGAGACGCTCAAATTCCTTGTCGTCCATATTAATGAGCGTAGCGGGTTTTACGCTCGCAACCGACATACTCTTGCCGGCAAGGCCATTTTCCGCAATCATCTTTCTCTTGTCTTCGGCCGAGGCGCGCTTGAAGGACTCGCTCGCGGATTGGCTACGAGCCGCCCAATCATATGTCGACCGGTTGTTGTCCTTGTAGTCTTTCGCGAAGTGCTCCATGAGATGCGAAGCCAAGCTACTATGCGTTGCTTTGAGCCTATTAAGATCATCGGCACCCATGGTCTGCGCCATTGCTTCGGAGGCCTCAATTGCTCCATGAACCGCCTCGCGGCCTTTATCGCCCTTTTGCGACAAGATATTTGTGAGGGCCTTCACTTTATCTTCTTCGCCTCTAGTTATCGCCTGTACAAGCGCAGTCTTAAGTTGATCGATATTGCTCGGGTCCACCTTCACTTCTTTAGGTTGGCCATCTTCGCCATTAGTCGTCATTGTTAGCTCACCAAGTTTTATACGAGATTCCATAGCAGAAACAGCGGCGTCGTTTAATTTACCCTCGACCGCATACATCTGGCTGTGGAGGAAGTCTACGCCATCTTCGTTCGCCATCCTACTGCCGAGCATCATTTCTTCGTAATTACTCAGTGCGGCGTTTTGTGCGCGCGCAATCTTCTCTTTTCTACCAAAACCGATGCCATACAGACCAGAGCCATTCCATCTTCGCGTGACTTTGCCGGTCTTTTTGTGGTATTTATATCCGGCGTGACGCCAATCCGCCTTGCGCTGGCTATTCCAGTCATGGTTCGCGCGGATCTCTTTCGCCAAGCGGCTATTGTTGCCGGCGCTACGAGCGGCACGGTTCATGCGGTGAGATGCGTCGGCCATAAAATTCGAGATTGCGCCCATGGAGCTACGGATAAGCCTTGGAATAAAGAATACCGGAGCCATACTTATGATGGCAGCGGTGATTAGGATCCAAGTACTGCCATAGCTCGTAGAAATTAGGATGCGAGCAACCATATCGCCACCATAAATGAGCGCCGAACAGGCCGGGAAGGCAATCAGCAATGCCTCGAACGCCTTAAGCCATTTATCGAATAATTTCTTCGTGTTCGGCAACATATAACAAACGAAAGCGAGCGGCGAAGCGACGACGAGAAGAACGGCTCCCGCTTGGCGTAAACCAAGGATTGCAATGAGCGTAAAGAAGGAGATGCCAACGCCAAGGACCGCCATAAGAATCGGAATAACTAGTGCAGTTCCTTGCGAAAGGACAGAGGCTAGCGAGAAAACGCCGATAATCAGAACAACAATCGCTCCAACGCCAGCGACACCGTCGCTCAATACACCTTGCAGGCTCGCTTCTTTGGCCGGATCAACCACGACGCCTTCGACCTTGATTGTTGGCGGCATACCGAGATTCACCTGATTATTAATCCATTGGAAAATGCCCGCAATGCCGTAGCCGATAATATTCGCAATGTCGATAGCGAGCTGGCAAATAATATACGACAAGTTAATTAGCAGCGCGCCAATAATAAGCTTCGGGAGAATTTTCTTGATCCCGTAGTTGTCGATGCCGACGCCAGTCACCTGCGAGAAGATAACGATGATAAACAAAATCACGAAGGCAAGGTTCGCGATATTGCGGAAGACGTTCCAGGCCATATAGGACGGCGACTTGTCATTGTTGCCAAACAGCAGCGTATTGATCTGCAGAGCCGGTTCAACCCAATCGACATATTTGTCGCGAACAAAATTGCCGATGTTCTCAATGAGCGGACAAATTATCCAGCTGAGAGAGCCTGCGCCGGAATAACAATTCTCCTTCTCTTTTCCAGTCGGCAAAAGACTTGCGGCGTACGCTTCTTGAGCCTCTTCAATAGAAATAATGTCGTTCGGATCCACGTCAGTGAGCGCGTTAAAGCCGTAGTGCATCGCGTTAAAAAGATCAGTTATCGGGCTCAAGTAAGTATTAAAATGTCCATCATTATCTACCAAGACGACCGTGGCAGCAGAATCATACGCAACCACATAGCAATCAGTAAGCTTCGTATTCATGTCATTGAACCACTCTACTGTATAGGTCCACTCCGGATGGAGCTTTAAATCCTCTGCAGTCACATCACATTTAACATTAACTCTGCCGATTGACTGATTTGCCATATACCACTGATATAGTAGTGGCTTTTCACTGCCGCTCAATCCAGCCCTGCTCCAGCTAGAACCGGCTTTTATTTTTGAATCTAAAGTAGAATTGTCGCTTATGAACTTGAGTGCATCATTGCCATTACCAGTAAGTGTCCAGGTTCTATTACCAGAAGCCTCGCTGGTCTTAACGAATCCAAGACCATAAATGCCGATGCCGCGGCCACCAAAAGACGACTCGCTGCATGAAGAAGTAGGAATCCCGCTTGCGCCATCAGTGCATGTCGGAACCACCGCCAGCGTATCATATTTTTTATCTTCCTCGGATGCGCCTACGCCCTCTGTGTACCTTATCTTCGTTACGACATTCGTAAGGCTAGCTTCGAACTGCTCAAGCGTTTTGCCCTTAGCGTCAAACCAGCCGCTACAAGCATATTCCCCCTCACAATCAAAACCGAACATATAATCTATACAGCTCGAGAGATAGCCGCAATTCCATGCCTCGCCATAATCCTGCATAGCCCATATCTGAAAATGAACTTCCGTATTATCCGTGATATTAGTAGGCACATAAGCGAGAAAGTATTCGCCACCATGCATATAGTCCGCAGTTGGCCAGTTAGCATTTCTGGCAGCAGTAATGTGGCCGCTATCATCAACAGAGACGCATACTTGGGCTCTGGAAACGCCTTCAAAAGCTGACTCTATCGTAACTGTCTTGCTCCATTTGCCCGCATTGGCATCTTCGATGCTGTCAAAATATAGCTGATCAGCCCGATAATTTAACGAGTAGCAGGTTTCTCCTGCGCTTGCCGTAGAAGTTGTAGCGCTATAGCCCATCCCGGTCATAAAAGTATCGACCTTTTTCTCGCTATCACCAGATTTTACATTATAAATGTCGCTAGGCACTCCTAGCCGCTCATAAACAGAGCCCTGAAATGGCCCCTCGAAATCTGCATTCATCTCGGGATATTTAAAATCGCTAATGAGATGTGCGCAATTCGTGCTCACTACCGGCGCAAGCCCATTTGGAAGCAATATGCTGTCGTTGGCCGTGAGGTTCGGGAAAAGAATTTTATAAGTGAACGGCTCCTCTGTATCGTTTTCGATTATTTTTTTTCTAATTTGAGTATCGCCTGATTGGTATGGAAAATTATAAACGTTAGCACCATCTGTGCCGTTAGTCTCCGTATAACATCTATACACTCCTTGCGCCTGCGCCTCATTAGTAATATGCTGAGAAGACCAGCCACTAAAATTAAGTGCGCCCGCATCCTGCATAGTCGCAACAAGGCCGAGAATAGTACTAGCGATCACGAAAAGGAGCGAGAGATATAATTTTTTTTTAATCATTATTCTCTCCGGACCCATCTATTTTACTCAAGATGTCGCCGAACTCAGCCATTATTATGCTCCAATATCGCCTTTCGCGAATAGCGATGGCGCGCGTCAGATTGCGAGACTCATCTGTGTTATTGTACCGGCTCTGGCAAGACAATACGATGTCTCGGCCAGAAACGCAGCCCGCTCTCATAAGCCCTTGTATCAGCTGGATAGATACATGCCCCTGTTCAATGCGAAGACTTTCGATTTCCTCGCGGTGATCACTTCTGGTCTTATAGGCGCCGTCAACATATTGCTCGAAACCCACCTGCGTCGTCGTGTTGGCTCCCGCTATAATGGCCGCTGTAGGTATCTGCCTATAGCCTAAATCTAGACATACATCGCTAATACTCTCCGAGAGTGACTCTATATTATTCTTTTTTGCCACTTCGCCAATTAGCGAGTTTGTCTTCTTACATGCGTCCGTATCGGCAATGGCGTCTTTATAGATAAACAGCTTGCGCAAATCGCTCGGTTGCTCGATTTTTAGATTAACACTATCGGTTTTATCCTCGCCGTTCGCGATAATATTCTTGAGGCGGTTAGCGAGACTGGCTTTGGCTTGTTTTTGCCCGCTAGCAATGCCGCTAGACAGAGCAATGATGCCAAAAACAAAAAGCGCTATAGCAGCGACGGCAATGCCGCCAATCATTAAGAATTTCTTCGTTTTGCCCTTTTTATCAGCTTCGTCTGCAAGCTCAATATCATTGACGGCGTCATTGAAAAATTCCGGGGCGTTCGCGAATGTCTGGGTCTCTGCCGCCTGCATAACAGGACCGGCGGTTTGCGCCTTGCCATGAAAACGGCGCGTAGCGAAGCCAAAACGAGGCTGTTTCTTGTTCATCGGATTGCCACCAGAAGAAACGGCAGGTTTTTCGGGGCCGTCTTGTTCTGGCATCGCAGCAACAGTAGTCGTCAAAGATGGGTTGCCAACTTTCGTAATATCTACCGGCTGCTCAGGCATCGGGATTGGCTCTTGAGATTGTGGCTGGCTGCCAGCGATATTCGGAGACGAAAAAACTGGACCAGTAGAAAAGCCGTTTTTCTCACCCTCATTCATAATTTTATTTTACCATAAGCATTATCTGTTGTGAAATAAAATTCCACCTAGTTTGGTGGCATTTTCGCCTTAGGATTTTCCGAGATTTTTCATTAAATTCTGAAGGTCTTCAATGCGCTTGAGATCAGCAGTGGATGCAGCGTTGCTATGCAGGGCAACCGTAATTGCGCGAGTAAGATCTTCTTTCTCGGTATCAGACATAGAGGAGTGAGAATCCGCCAAGCGCCTAAACTCCTGGTCGTCCATATTGAGAAGCGAGGTGCCTTTGACGTTATTGACTGACATATGCCTACCGGCAAGACTATTCTTTGCCATCCACTCTCGTTTGCCGCCAAGGAATTCGTTATTAAAGGCCTGGCTCTCCGTCTGGTTGCGAGCTGCCCAGTCGTACGTCGACCGGTTATTGTTTTTATAAGTACTAGCAAAGTTGTCCATAATATGCGAAGCAAGGCTCTTGTGGGTCGACCTAAGTTTGCGAATCTCTTCGCTATTCATTTGCTGCGCCGCCCTCTCAGATTCTTCGATTGCGCCATGGACCGCTTCGCGACCATCATCGCCGCGCTTTGTCAGGGCGTTCACGAGGGCTTTTTGCTTCGTATCTTCGCCCTTAATAATCGCCTCTACAAGTGCCTGCTTCAGCTGGTCGATGCTGTTCGGATCGATTGGGGTCTGTACTTCTTTGCCGTTTTTATCGATGCCAGTCATAGTCATCTGACCGAACTTGAGTTGCGATTCCGCAGCAGCAATATCGGCATTATTGAGCTTCTCGTCGACGCCGTACCGCTTGTTATTGAGCAATGCGATGCCTTCTTCGCCCGCCATTCTGTTGGCTTCTGCGGTCTCCGAATAATCCCTCAAAACGGCCGCACGCGCACGTGCCATATTTATCTGAGCGTAACTGCCTTTTTTCGCACGCTCTCTGCGACGTCTGCCGCGTTCAGTCTCCTGATAGTTTTCATCGAGTCCGGCGCGACGAAGATTAATGCGTCGTTGCTGTGCCCAATCGTGGCTCGCACGAATGTCTTTTGCCAAACGACTGTTATTTCCCGCATCGCGAGCTTTACGGCCTAAACCACTCGAGACATTGGCTATGGTATTAGAAACCGCACCCATAGAACCGCGAATCAGCTTCGGGATAAAGAAGATTGGTGCGACGCTAACTACTGCGGCAGAAATCAAAATCCAAGTACTACCATAACTCGTCGAGAGAAGAATGCGGCCAACCATATCGCCGCCATAGACAAGCGCGGAGCAGGCCGGGAAAGCAATGAGCAGGCCCTGAAGGGCTTTAAACCATTTGTCGAAAATCTTTTTCGTATTCGGCAACATATAGCAAACGAAGGCGAGCGGTGAAGCAACGACGAGAATGACAGCGGCCGCCTGACGAATGCCGAGAATTGCAATGAGCGCGAAGAACGAGAAAGAGACGCCAAGGACGGCCATGAGAACCGGGATAACCAGCGCCGTACCTTGCGAAAGAACCGAGGCGGTCGTAAGAACGCCGACAATAAGAACAACAATTGCGCCCATGCCAGCAACGCCGTCCCCTAATAAGCCTTCCTTGCCCGGATTGACCATTGCGCCTTCGACTTTGATTTGCGGAGGTATGCCAGAATTAATTTGGCTAGAGATCCATTGGAAAAGCCCTGCTATACCATAGCCGATAATGTTCGCTATATCGATGGCGAGCTGACAAACAATGTATGACAGGTTTATTAGTATCGCGCCGACGATGAGCTTTGGCAGGATTTTCTTGATGCCGTAGTTATCTACGCCTACGCCCGTGAGCTGAGAGAATATAATAACAAGGAACACAATCACGAAAGCAAGGTTTGCAATCGTACGAAAAACATTCCAGGCCGCATAAGCCGGAGAACCATCGTTATTGCCGAATAAGAGCGTGTCGATTTGGAGGGCAGGCTCCACCCAAGCGGCGTACCTATCTTGCACGAGCTTCCCGAGATCAAAAATAATTGGGCAAATTAACCACCCCATCGAACCGGCACCCGAGAAACAGTCCTCTTTTGGCGTACCTGAAGGCAGCAAGCTCTCATCGAACGCTTCTTGCGCCTCGCCCGAAGAAATAATGTCGTTCGGATCCACGTCTGTGAGTACGTTGAAGCCGTATTGCATCGCATCCATGAGGTCATAAATACTACTGTAGTAGTCATTAAAATGACCGTCTTTATCTACAAGAACATAACCAACGACATCGTCGGTCGGGAATGAGGTCACATAGCATGTACGCTTCGTATTCATGTCATCAAACCACTCAACTTGATGCGTCCAGTCTGGATGAAGCTTAAGTTCCTCTTCGGTCGGATTACAATTAATATTGGCGCCCGCTATCGCCGGATTAGCCATGTACCACTGATATAAAAGGGCCTTTTCGCTATTAGTGATTCCAGCACGACTCCAGCTGAAGCCTGCTTTAATTTTTGAATCCAAAGTGGAATTGTCGCTAATAAACTTGAGTGCATCGTTGCCGTTTCCCGTGAGTGTCCAAGTTTTCTCTCCGGCAGCATCGCTAGTTTTTTCATATCCAAGCCCATAAATACCAATGCCGGACTGCTTGAACGAGACGTCTTCTATGCAGGCGCCAGGCCAGCCACCCTGTTCGCACATTGGCGCGACAGAAATAATGTCGTTATCCGTCGTATATCGTATCTTTGCAATTACGTTCGTAAGGCTAGTTTCGAACTGCTCAAGCGTCTTGCCTTTAGCGTCAAACCAGCCACTACAGGCATAGTCACCACCGCAATCGTAACCAAACATATAATCTACACAGCTACCATAATCACCGCACTTATCATGCTCGCCATAGTCGGCATATGCCCATATTTCAAAATGCACTTCTGTGCTACCTGCCCGCGCATATGCAAGGAAGTATTCGCCGCCGTGCATATAGCCTGCGGTTGGCCAGCCGTCATTCTCGAGGCTCGTTATCTTTCCGTCGCTGCCGACCGAGGCGCAGACCTGAGTTTGAGAGGTGCCTTCAAAAATGGTTTTTGTCGTGGATTCGTTATTCCACTTGCCAGAATACGCATCGCTCAAGCTATCAATCGAAACTTGATCTGCCCTGTATTTGATAGCGTAGCATGCTCGCGAGACGCTAGTAGTCGACGTTGTCGAGCTATATCCCATTCCGGTCATAAAATCATTAACCAACTTGCCTTCCGCGCCCGTCTTAACTCCAGAAAACTTGTCGCTAGGAACACCAAGGCGTTCGTATACTGAATCGCTGTATTTGTTAGCCTCCTGCTCCGACAACCCTATTACTAAATCAGTGTCATCGAAGTGATTTATCAAATTCGCACAGTTTATAGTAGTTACTGGTCCTAGACCATTCGGGAGAAATACTAGCGGAGATGCTTCTACGTTCGGGAATAGTGACTTATAGGTAAACGGTACATATTCGTCCGTCTTCTCTTCTATCGTTTTCTGAATCTGCGTGCTACTAGCCGAAAAGTCGAAAGAATAGATGTCCATACCCTTTCGTCCATTCGTCTTAGAGTAGCACTTGTGCACCCCCTGCGCCTGGGCTTCGTTATTGATGTGTTGCGAGGTCCAACCCTGGAAGTATAGAGCATCCGCACTTCCCGTTGCGACAAGGGCATTGACCAGAGCGGCTACGGCGACAGCAAAAAGTAGATAGCAACGACCGCGTTTTGAGATCAAAAACGAAAAAACACGACCATTGGAAAAGCCGGTTTTCTCACCCTCGTTCATATCTATATTTTACCATAAGCATTATCTGTTGTGAAATAAAAACCGCCCGGACGGGCGGTTATCTTCTCGTATCGGCACGTCTAACTAGTAGGGGCTGGCGGAGTCGGCGGGGTTGGTGGGGTCGGCGGGGTTGGTGGGGTTGGGGGAGTGCCACCAAGCTTGTCACGAAGATTCTTGAGTTCCGAAATACGCTTGACATTAGCATTGGTTGCTGCTTCGCTAGCAAGCGCTTTATCAACCATATCCAAAAGGTTAGTCTTCTGACCGGACGCCATCGAGGACGCGGATTTTATGATACGATCGACCTCGTGGTCGTCCATAGTAAGTAATGCCGTCTGAGTGACATTATTAATATTCATCGCTTTCTCACCAGCGCCGGCACCCATGCTGTTCTCGGCCATCCATTGGCGTTTCTTGTCCGCAGTATCTGCCTGGTCCCAGGTCATGCCGCTACCAGGCGAGCCAGTATCGTCATCGAGCGCACCGCCGTTTTGCTGGCGCTGAGCCCATTCGTAAGTAGAGGCATTGTTGGCTTCGTAGGCATCGCCAAAGTTGTCCAAAATATGCGAAGCCATATTTTTCTGAGTCTCATGATATTCATTAAGGTCGCCTTTGTAGCCACCGCTGGCGACAGTATTATCGGCATTTACTATTGCCGTGCGGACAGCCTCACGGCCGTCGTCGCCGCGCTTAGATAAAATGTTCGTAAGTGCCTTTTGCGCATCTTGGTTTCCGCTCAGCATTGCCGCCTCGAGAGCTTTTTGGAGACTAGAAATACTGTTCGGATCGATCTGAACTCGTTTGCCGTCTTGACCAACAATATTGACGCCATTCGGATTCAACTTAATCTGCTGTTCTAGACCGGCGACGGCCTGCTGACTCACCTTGTCGTTTATAGCAGCAACCTGGCCATTAAAGTTCTGAATGCCCTCTTTGCCGGTTGTGCGCATTGCCTGCGCCGTCTCTTCATAATCCCTCAAGGCGGCACCACGAGCGCGCGCGACTCTTTCTTTCCCGCCAGGGCCTAATCCATACAAACCAGAGCCAAGGAAGCGCCTATGAAAATTACCGTCTTTATCTTTCCACACGCCGGCGCGGCGGAGATTGATGCGGCGTTGCTGTGCCCAAGCATGATTGCCGCGCATCTCGTTCACAAATCGGCTATTGTTGCCACGACTAGTAATATTTCGCCCAAGGTTGCGTGCAAAATTGCTGGTCGCATTCCCGATTGCCCCCATCGAACTACGAATGAGCTTCGGAATAAAGAAGATTGGAGCGACACTAATAGCCGCAGCCGAAATCATGATCCAAGTGCTACCGTTGCTGGTCGAGAGGAGGATATGGCCGACCATGTCGCCGCCATAAATGAGGGCCGAACAGGCCGGGAACGCAATTAGTAGCCCCTCGAACGTCTTGAGCCATTTATCGAATATCTTCTTCGTGTTCGGCAGCATATAACAGACGAAAGCGAGCGGCGAAGAGACGACGAGGAGGACGGCCGCCGCCTGGCGAATGCCGAGAATTGCGATGAGCGCGAATAGTGAAATAAAAACACTGAGGACGAGGAAGAACACCGGAATAACAATCGTCATACCCTGCGAAATTACCGCTGCTACCGACATGGCGCCGATGATTGCTACGACAGCGCCACCCGCCCGCAAAAACGCGTTGTCCAAGAGCCCCATGTCCGCCGGGGTCACCTCTACGCCTTCGACCTTGAGTTTATCCGGCATCGGTATCGACGAGGTAATCCATTTAAAGATGCCCGCAACGCCATAGCCGACAATATTCGCAATATCAATAGCGAGCTGGCAAACAATATAAGACATGTTGATGAGAATCGCGCCGATAATGAGCTTCGGCAGGATTTTTTTGATGCCATAGTTGTCTACGCCTACGCCAGTGAGTTGCGAGAAGATAATAATTAAGAAAACGACGACGAAGGCAAGGTTTGCAATCGTGCGGAAAACATTCCAGGCCGCATAGGCCGGCGAATTGTCGTTTGAACCAAATAAAAGCGTATTAATTTGCAGAGCCGGTTCGACCCACTCGAGGTAGCGATCCTTAATCGCTCCACTTAAATCATAAATCATCGGACAAATAATCCACCCAAGTGAGCCGGCGCCGGTTTCACAATCGCTCGCATCTTTTTCGTCTTCTTTGGGCTCATCCGCTAGCACTATCTCCGGAGCATCGTCGACGAGCGGATTATCGATCGTCACGTCGCGAACCACGCCGTCAGCCGGAGCATTTTTTACGGCGAAAGTCGCCGACAAGATCGGCGTGTCGTCGAGCAAATTTGCAATCGGCTCGTTCGCAGACTCCTGTTTCTTTGGCGTAGAGAATTTGCCCTGCTGAATCATCGAGACGAGCCCGATAATGAAGAATGTCACGAGCGCCGCGATAACCACGACGGTCTTGATAATGCGTATAGTTCTGGCGCGTTTTTCCAGAGGATCGTTGCGGGATGAAAAATCAGAACCATTGGACATGTCTGGCTTCTCACCCTTCTTCATATGGTATATTATAGCATAAGCGAAATCGAATACGGGCAACAAAAATACCCCACCGGATTACTCCGATGGGGTATTTCGTTTAGTTTCCCGTCGTTCTGAACGAGCTTGGGAAAGCTCTATAGATTGGCGGTCAACTTTAATTCAACTTTTTGCGGCTAACAATGTAGTAACCAGCTGCAGTTGCAACAGCGGCGGTACCAAAGATACCGGTTACGATAGTTTCAGCACCAGTCTTTGGAAGTTCAGGATCCTTACAGACCTTACCCTTCACAGCGACCTTAGCAGTGTCAGACTTTTCAGT
>JAEEGL016056063.1_pt1 | contig 20308 bp, 16 predicted proteins | sample 9134231 | NCBI WGS metagenome assembly JAEEGL01 (sample SAMN16246548, study PRJNA631951) | gut metagenome | biome: gut microbiome; feature: rumen; material: fiber-attached | host: Bos | place: Iran: Karaj | collected 2018-10 | reverse complement strand
GTCCAGCACATCCAGGTCCGCCGTATCGATAATGGAGAAAGCATCTTCCGGCAGCTTCACGTCCGCGTATGTCCGGACCAGATAGTCATTATACACTGTCAGGATCCGGTCCGGCAGCTGCTTCAGTTCCGCGTCCTTCAGCTCAGTCTTAACCCTGCTGTCCTCATCGCCGAAACCGTTCGTCAGGGAGACCACAAACCGGTTCTGGTATTCCAGTTCCGCCGTCTGCAGCTGCCTGTAAGCATCCGCATTCCTTGCTTCTGCAAGGCCTGCCAGGGCTTCCTTTGTCCGCTGGCTTTCATCCGTCAGGATCGTACGGATCGCAATATTATCCCGCAGCACTGCTGCGGTGATAGGCTTGGACAGCGTCATACCATCCAGTGCCGTCTGCAGCACGTAGGAAGAAGTGATCTGGTTCAGATCAAGCTCCATACCGTCCGGCGCGCTCAAGTCCGATACCGGAGCAAACTCCGCTTCCGCCAGGGTCTTCTTCCCCTCCCGGATATCCTCCGCGTCTTCTTTCACAGGCGCTTCATACCTGAGCGTAACCACAGAAGAAACCGTCAGCGGAGTCTTTGTGAGCTGATAAAGCAGCAGCGGCGCGCATACGCCCAACACCAGGCACAGAACCAGTACCCAGGCAAAAATGCGCTTTTTCAGCTTCATGTTGTGGAACACGTTCCCCAGGTCGATGGAATCCTCTTCCTGGTTGTTCACCACCAGCTGGATCTGCCGGTCATTTCCCGCCGGCATCATGTCCAGCCTGTTTTCGTTGTTATCCAACATTCGTTCCCTCACTCTCTGATCTCTATTCTCAACCAGAACCATGTTTTTTCTAATTGCTTCTGACAAAAACAAAAAGAAAAGGACCCGTTTGTGTTCTGTGCCTTCTCTATTTGTATGATATCAATATATCATATTCTACTACGGAAGAAAAGCACAGCAAAAGAGATGATATAATATACGCTCAATTTGAGTCGTATTATGCATCATATAGTTTTTTATATGACATTTTATTTCATCATACTTTTTCAAAATATATAGTTAACAAAAAAATGAATTTAAAAGAATCTGGGTTTTGTCAAGCGCCGCGGCGATTACCTGATCCATATCGTAATATTTGTATTCACCCAGCCGGCCGCCGAACGCCACGTTCTTTTCTTTCTCGGCCAGCTTTTTATATTCCTGATACAGATTACCGTTCTTCTCGTCATTCACCGGGTAATACGGTTCATCTCCAAGTTTCCACTCGGAGCTGTATTCCCGGCTGATCACAGTCTTCGGCAGGTCATTACCATTCTCGTCCTTCCCGAATTCAAACCACTTGTGTTCTATGATCCGGGTCCAGGGTGTCTCCGCATCTGTATAGTTCACCGCGGCATTTCCCTGGAAATTCGGCTTATCCAGCACTTCCGTTTCAAACCGCACAGAACGGTATTCCAGGTTGCCGAGGCAGTAATCAAAATACGCGTCAATAGGACCGGTATAGATCACTTTTTCAGCCAATCCGTCCCACTTTGCCTTATCAGCCAGATAGTCAACGTTCAGCTGAACCTCAATACCCTTCAGCATATTTTCAACCATCTTCGTATAACCGCCCACCGGAATGCCCTGGTAAAGCGCGTTAAAGTAGTTGTTATCGAAGGTCAGGCGAACCGGCAGCCGTTTAATAATAAATGCCGGCAGCTCTGTGCAGGGCCGCCCCCATTGTTTCTGGGTATAACCCTTGATCAGCTTTTCATAGATATCTGTTCCTACCAGGGAGATAGCCTGCTCCTCCAGGTTCTTCGGTTCCGCGATCCCTGCTTCCTTTCGCTGTTCCTCAATCTTCGCGGCAGCTTCCTCCGGCGTCACCACACCCCACATTTTGTTGAATGTATACATATTGAAGGGCAGGCTGTACAGTTCTCCGTGGTAATTCGCCACAGGGCTGTTGGTAAAGCGGTTAAAAACGGAAAACCGGTTCACATAATCCCAGACCTGCTTATTGTTTGTATGGAAGATATGTGCACCGTATATATGAACATTAATACCTTCCGTCTTCTCGGTATATACGTTTCCCGCAATATGAGAACGCTTGTCGATCACAAGGACAGAATTCCCAGCATCTGTTAATTCCCGGGCAACAGTGGCTCCATAAAGACCAGCGCCAACGATCAGATAATTGTACATTTATTTACCCTCCATTTCTTTAGTTAGCACATTAGTAAACCAATGTCGTATCATGCTTTTTGATTGGTACAAAACCTATAATCACACCCAATAGGAGTATTAACGCTATCAAAGCAATCCTCATGGAATCATTGTAAATTGTTGTTATTTCGGCATCATATACATCCATCATTATATCATTAGGATAATCTGAACCTTCATCAACCCTCAAGACTCCTCTGTATTCATCCACTCCATATGAGTAATGTGTATAGAAAAGAATCGGTTCCTTCTCCGGTTCTGTCTTGCATAGTCTCACATGATAATGATTATAACCGGATATTGTATCGAAAGATACTTTTATGCCATTTCCATTAATCTGATCAGGAGTTATATGAGTGGAAAACAAGCTCACACCTTCATCATTCCAGATGCTTAAATCATATCCCGAACATTCATCTTTTGTCTTTTCTTTGGGTAATCCTGCTTTAAAGAAAAGGGTATTAAACGGCTTTTCTCCATAGAAATCCTGATCCAGTTGACGAGCTTCATATGGATCTATAGCATCACACAGCCGGACATTTGCTGTTGATACCACACTATAAGTATTGACAGGTCTTTCTTCAAGTAGCAGAGTATTCAAATTGGAACAAACAACAGCAAGGAAACACATTAAAGCCAGTCCCATAGTTCGCCTTTGTGTTTTATTAATGATAATATGTTTTTCAACATATCCCTGCGCTTCTGTGATTCCAAACTCCATCGCAACAAGCATAGGAAGCATAAAGGGAATAGAATACCTTGCATTTGCTTCCCAGATTGAATGAAATATGACACCGCCAAAGATAGTAATCAACATGATTAATGTTATCTCTGGCACATTGCGTCTGGATAAAATAAATATACAAGCCAGCAAAACTCCAAGAATCATCAGCATTCGATATGAGCGACTGTTTACCATTGTCAATTGATTTTTGGATCCAAACCCCAGGACATATTCAGAAAACGCATTTCCTTCGCTCATAGATGGCTCTCTGATAAAAAAGCTGCCATCTGCCCAGGTTGTTATCTGCTTCTTGTTCCATAAATTCAGTATTCCAGCGATTCCCAGCGATTCATAGTTCATTCTTGTCTGTTCCAGTGCGTATTGTTTCTTGTCTGTCTTATCTTCAATCTCCAGCATAGCCTCCAGATCTTCGCCATCCCATATACCTTCCCCATGAGAGCCCATCATAAGCCAGAAAGACAAAGGAAGATTCAGATGTTTAATCTTTCCGAAGTGTTTATTTATCTGATAATTGACAAACAGGAAAACAAGGACCATCGCCAGAAAAGCGCAAAGAATCTGAATAACCCTTTCACGACTAATCTTCTTTTTAATAAAAGACGGTATCCAGACCAGTCCGGCTGCAATCAACGGGAAAACGGCTGTTGGCCGAATCAAATAACCTGCCCCCAACAGCAAACCCTCGGTCAATGCCAGAACAATTCCCATGGATCGTTTTTTCTCTTTTTTCAGGCGTATCGCCGCGTATAATAATCCCATCATAACCGGTAAACTGAACGTCATTGAATATGTCCAGTTCACGATCAGATAAAAATATGGATTCAGCAGACAAACAGTCGCTGTTTTTGCAGCCGCTCTTATACCTTTAGTGTCCTTCACTATAAACCAGGTCAGTACAACCGCAGCAAACAAGAGAACAACATTGAAATGTGTTATAACTCCAACGCAATTGTGAATTCCCAGCTTTAGTAGTATTTTGATTATAAAGCTTTCGAGTAAGATTATGGGATAGTTGTTTCCAAAGCTGCCAACAAAAGGAATGTATAATAAATCCTCTGTTGCCTCCACGTTCTTTCGGAGATAGAACGCTGTATCCAGCACATCATAAGAATCACTGAATTGTACGACTCTGGCACTGAAACTAACCGCTGTCAGAATACCTGCTGTCAGCCCCATAGCAACCAGCGAAAAAACAAAGCAGCCTTTTTCAGTTTGTTTGTCCAGCCATCGATAAATCTTACAAATGAATAATAACCCAACAAGCAGAAAAGCCAGTCCCCACAGAAGCACCCTGTTTGTATCATTGGTCATTCCTACGGTTTGAGATCTTAAAATATCAATTGATCCAATGAACACACACACAAAGCTAATCAGCAGAATAAAAACAAGGAATTTATAAAACCTGTTAACCGAAACCATTATGTAGTTTTTCTTCCTTCCAATATGCCAGTATAAGCACCATACTTATTGTCTTCCGCCGGTATATTCTTCGTATCCCGGATAATGTGCATAACTATCATCAACAGCTATCAATTCCATAAAATTAGCAATCTGCGGGCGTTTATCAATCACCAGGACGGAATTCCTTCCCCGCATCAGTTAATTCACGGGCAACTGTAGCTCCATAAAGGCCAGCACCGACAATCAGATAATCGAACATAAAAAGCCTCCATTCATAAGCCTGAAATATCACGTATTGTTTAATCCACAACAACCTTTTTCACTCTGTACACAACATATTTCATGATCACATTTACTGCAAGAATAACCAATGAGACAAATGCCGCACATTCCAGCTGCATTTGGCCCTCAAACTGTGTAATCATCAACGCAAGCGGTTTATTGGCAACAGTAGACAGAAAAGAAACCGCCGATATGGTCATCATACAGTTTACAAAGAAATAACTCATCATTTCCAGGATGGTGCCTCGTGCCTGAGGTAATAATACATCCTTTATAATACTCCATGTGCTGATTCCTAAAGTAGAACCAATATCCTCTAGATTCTCATTAATCTTTCCAAAAGTATTATAAGCCATCAGATAAGGGGATGAAAAAAAGTGCATGGAATTAACAAGGAAAAGCATAGCCATAGTACCATATATAAAGCTTCCTTTAAAAAACATTACATAAGAAAGGCCAAGAACAATACCTGGAATGGCAAGAGATGTTATAGATATCAGATGTAAGATATAGGAAAGGCGTGTCTTCTTTCTTGCTGTCATATAACCATTAAAAACAGCCAGCATTGTTCCCAGCACAGAAACAACTAAAGCAATGATCAATGAATTCCTCAGGTAATTCAAAGCGCCCATATGAATGGCCTGATACATATTGTCCATCGAAAAAAACATACTGATAGGATACTTTTCAACAAAACTCAACACAATGAAAGAACCAATCGGAAGGAACATAAGAACAATAACCACAGAACAAATTGCCCGTGCAATATTATCCCTGATCTGACTTGATTTGATTCCATACGGTTTCCCAACAAATGCGCTGTTTCCTTTATCTCTGTTCATCATATCAAGGATGCAAGCAATCAAAGCCGGTATGAGGAGGATCATGCCAATCACACTTCCCTTGCCGAAATCCAGCATGCCAATTACATCCTGATACATCATTACAGGAAGTGTCATATATTTACCACCAACCATCAGCGGTACGCCATAGTCGGTTATGATCATCGTAAATGTTGCAAACACAACAGAAATGAGCGGTTTCCTTAGATAAGGCCATGTGATGGCCTTGAATTTATCAACCTGAGAAAGGCCCATAACAATTGCCGCTTCATATGGTGTACCATCTTCATATCGTAAAATATCATATAACATAAGGTACGCAACAGGAAATGAATACATCACAGATCCTAATACTATACCCCAAAATCCGTAAATACCGCCTTGAATCCCTAATAATCTGGAAAGCCACCCATTTGTCCCCAGAATAATAATTAATCCCATACCATGAGAAATAGATGGGATAAGCATTGGTACAGTAATTAATGTATTAAGAAATGTTTTATGTCGAACATTAGTCCTTGCAACACAAAATGCCAGCAATCCAGCAAGAGCAATGGAAATCAGTGTTGATGTTGAGGATGCAATCAAAGACTGTCGCAATGCCTTAGCGAACTTGCGTGTTGTCATTACAGCCCATACATCAACAGATGCCATATTGGAAAGCATCCTGATCAATGGCAATATAATTGCAAAAAGCCAAAAAATACAAAGAAGAATCTTTAAAGCTGTAGAAGGAGTCCATTTTTTATGCATTTTGTCCTCCTCCATTTTTCCTGGCAAACTGAATCAAAGAATCAATCTTGGTATTTATATTCTTAATTACAAACTTTTTGACATATTCATCTGCCGGATAATCAATAATGTTATGAGGTGTATCCAATTGATGAATATAACCGGCATCCATGACCATAATGCGGTCAGACATTGCAAACGCCTCTTCCTGGTCATGGGTAATATAAATCATTGTGTTGCCAAATTTCTTCTGCAGATCTTTCAGCTCTCCGCGAAGGGCTAATCTGGTATCTACATCCAGTGCAGACATCGGTTCATCAAAAAGAATTACATCCGGGTTTAAAGCGAGTGTCCGTGCAATAGCCACTCTTTGCTGTTGCCCGCCCGAAAGCTGTCTTGGTTTCTTTTCAAGATGTTCTGCTAAACCTACAAGTTCAAGCATTTCTTTTGCTTTTGCAGTTGCTTTCTCTTTATTGTTATATTCAGCTTTTGTTGACGGACTTTTTCGGAGGGCATATTCTACATTTCCCAGCACGGTCATGTTTTCGAATAATGCATAATTCTGAAACACGATACCCATTTTTCGGTAAGCTGAGGGAGTATTGGTTATATCGATACCATCTTTCAGGATAATGCCCTGATCTGCCGATTCCAATCCAATAAGTATTCTCAGAATTGTGGTCTTACCACAGCCAGATGGACCAAGAATAGACAAAAACTCTCCATCTTTCACAGTAAAGCTGACATTATGCAGGACACCAGTTCCATCAAAAGTCTTTGACAGATTCCTGATTTCAAGTTTATCCATATTCCTGCTCCCATCTGTTTGATTTTCTAAAGCTTTCAGGGAGGAAGGAATACTCCTTCCTCCCTGTTAGTCTATTGATTTTCTGATTAGTATTCCCAATTGTCCAGCAAGCGGCTCTTTTCTTCCGTGGTATTGTTATTCATATCACCATAAGGTATATTTTTCGGATAATTCGCTATATTATTCACTTGATTTACAAAGACTTGTTCAGGATAATACAGCTCCTTATCTTCAAGCACCAACGTGGAATAGAAGAAATCAAACACATCCACAACTGCTTTCCGGTTCTGTTTTCCTTCAGGAATGGCATATCCATATAAGGAATAAGGTGAACCTTCTTCGAAGAACAGTATCTTCAAATTAGCCCCGTCATTAATGGCGGTTACAGCCTGAGCTGTCATTCCGAGTCCTACGGCTGCTTCTCCCTGGACAAGGGCATTCACCGGGCCGGAACCAGAAGAGGTATACTGAAGAATATTCTCATTGAGATTGTCGAAATATTCAAAGGCTTTTTCTTCACCCCAGGCATTGACAAGGTTTTTAACAAACATGTATCCGGTTCCGGAAGATTTGGGACTTGGCATGGAAATAAGACCTTTAAACTCCGGTTTCAGAAGATCCTCATATGAAGTCGGTTCTTCAATTCCCTTTTCTGCCAACACATTCGGATTGACAATTACAGCACCTCCGTTGCGGGTTGCTGCCAGATAGTGAGCGTCCTCAACTTTACAATCATCCACATAGACGGACTGATCATAGGCAGAAACATCTGCAAGATACTGTTTAACCAATCCGGCATAGCTGAAATCCAGATCGTAGAAAATATCCATATCCGTATCGGTGCCTTCCGCAGCCAACTTTGCTGCCAGGTTGCCGGTGGGCATATACTCAATTACGATTTCATAATCAGGAAATGTTTCAGTAAGTCGTTTCATGAAATATTCATTCCGGTATTCCTCCGCGCCGGAATAAATAACGACTTTGTTGCTGCTTGTGTCCAGATTGTCTGCTTGGACAGGGGGCTCAAACTTTATACCGGAAACCGCTGTTTCAGCCATAGAACAGGACATCAATAGGAGTGCTGTCAGAAGTGCAAGCAAGATAGTGACAACTTTTTTCATAGTTTTTCCCTCCGAATGTTTTATATTGCATATGCTTTCCATCCTTACCGCACAGAAAACATATTCAATTCTTTCTGACAATACCGGAAATCATACATCATATGTCTTGTCGATTGTTTTCAGTTCATTAAAGGTATCAATCTCAACAATATCTTCCTCTTTACATTCTCGAACTTCGACCTGATAATGATCCTTTCTGAATACTAATGGCACCTGTTCCCAATATCGATCCTTGCCTCCGGGAGATTGAAAAACATCCTGAATATCCTGTATCAGCCTGTATCCGTCTTTCTCATCCCAATAAGAAAAACCCACCATCTGATAAACATCATCGCCTTCAGCGCTTACAGTTTCTTCGTAAATAATTCCATTCTTTGCACGAACAACCCAATCGTCTGAAAAAGGCTTTTTGATCCCAAGATAATTAGAGGTGTAATGATACTTTTTAATGACCGCCGGATTCGAAAGTAACATATCCGCCTCCAACACATAAGCATTGGGAATGAGATATCTGGCTACAAGAGCGGAACTGATGTTGTTTGCCTCATTATACATAGGATTCTCAATAAACTTAATCATAGGATACTTATAAAGCAGCTGATCAAAAGTCTCTCCAAGATAACCTCTGACAATATATATATCCTGAATATCCGCAGCAAGACAAGCATCAATCAGACGATCTATGATACGAATTCCGTGAACTCTGACCAACGGTTTCGGTGTATTAAAAGTTATGGGAATCATTCTGGTGCCAAAGCCAGCTGCCAGAAAAATTGCCCGCTTTACCTTGTACGGTTCCAAAGCTGAAATACCACTGTTTGTGATAGCACCATTGCTCACGTAACCTTTTTCATCTAATTCCCGTAAAGCGTCTGCAATCTCTTTTTCTGAATGTGATGTGCTTATCATCTCTGCAGACGAGAATGGTTTACGTTCTCTCGCCATGGTTTCTAATATATCAAACTGTATTCTGGATAAAGCCATCTTATCTCCTGCTTCCCATTAATCTATCTTCTTTTTTTCTGGTTTATACTTGCTTTGTCAACGAAGAATCTGATGATATAGTTCATCAATATCTTCAACAGACAACTCCACAGGATTGTTTTTCAGTCTGATTACATTTACCGAATGTGCCAGAATCCGGTACTGTTCCTCAGTAGGCTCTGGAATATCAAACTCCAACGCGTTTATCATGTTTTCCAAATACAAAGCGCCTTCTTCGGGATTCCGACATCCAAGGCATTCCGATATCTGCTGAAAAACATCCCTGAGATAACCTTTTCCTCGTGGATCAACTGTTTTATCCAGATGCTTCAGCATATAAGGGAAAATCTTCCTAAGGCAAATAGCCACAGCATGTCCGTGCGCTAATCCGAAAAGACTGGTAAGTTTATAACTCATGGCATGAGCACTGGTAGTCTGGGAAATATTGATGGCTTTACCCGCCAGATAAGCTGCCTCCATCATCCCGCGATTGCCTTGCTTTTCATTGTTTAGATAAGCATCTTTATACTTAATCACAAGTTCAATCGCGGAGTGAGCATATTTACTGCTTTCTTCTGTACTGTTTATAGACCAGCTGCTTTCAATCGCATGACAGAGCGCATCCATCATGGTAGCCTTTCTCTGATACAATGGCAGGGAATCAAGCAAAGATACATCAAATAAAGTCAAAGCAGGAATACAACTTGAATCCGTAATGGAAAGTTTTTCTCCTTTCCGGTAAACAACCGCAAATCTCGTCGCCTCTGAACCCGTTCCAGCTGTTGTAGGAATGGCAATCAGCGGAATCTCATTGGGCACAATTTTCTGGTCCAGAAAATCCTCGTCATCCTTCATGTTAGCAAACAGTTTAATGCATTTGGCAACATCCATTGCGCTTCCGCCGCCAATAGCAATAATGCCGTCACAGCCTGATTCCTTAAAAAGCCGAACACCGTTAACCACAGATTCGTAAGCGGGATTGGGTTTGAAATCGCTGAAGTAGACGATTTGTGTGTTAAGCCTGTGAGGTAGTTGATAAAAGTATTCTTTCAGAGGAAAACGATTCAGAGAAGCACCATGAACCAGCATAATTTTATGTAATTCTTTACCGCGGATATATCCGTCCAGTTCTGCATAATTCGGCGATGCTTCCAAAACACGATGGTTTGCATAAAGACTATTTTCAATTTTTCGATCGATGAACTCATATTTTTCATCATGTGTATAAGGATACTCAACAAGTTTTCCGCCATAGGTAGACAGAATGGCAATTACTTCCTCACGGATTTCTTTCTGATATCCCGTTTTCCAGTCGTCCCCGTGCACAACAATGTCTGGTTTTAGCTTAAGAAGATTCTTCTTATATGAAAGTGTGTCCTGATCCACAACCCGACTGACACCGACAATATTGCTCATCATTTCTTTACGATCCTCTGCTGAAAGAACAGAAGCCCGCCTGTATTGGGATATAGCCTCATCTGAAAGAATACCTACCGTTAGCTTTCCCAATTTACGAGCCTTTTTGATCAGGCGCATATGACCCGCATGAATAATATCGGTGGCGAAACACATATATACGCTGCGGTTTTTAATTTTCTGCAGACGATTTTTCATCACTGCCAGATCTTCCGCTGTATCCACCTCACCGCAGAGCATGTCCTTGCAATCATAAGGATAAATGCAGCAGTTCTCAGACACCTCATTGAAGGCATTTTCAGCATAACAGGATGTATTTCCTGATTCACAGTATTCAATTATCTTATCCAGCCAAATCTGCCAATCCTTTCTGTCCAGTTTGTATAAAGGCTGAGCAGCCTCAGCGTCATTATAAAACTCAATACCAACTTTCGGTATTTTACCGTTTTTTATAACAGCCTTGAAATCCTTTTCCGGAAGCGCAACTGTTGAACTAACGGCCATACAGCTTCCTTTATTGGCCAGAATATTTTCCAGAATCTCGCTGTCAACTACCAGATCTCCATGCATAAGCAGAATATCATCATCCAGATATTCCCTTGCCAGATAGATCGAATAGATATAATTGGTATCTGCGAAACGGGGATTATTGCAATAGATAATATTAATCGGCAAATCCAAAGACTCACAATAGTTTACCAGAACCTGCTCAAACCGGCCGGTTGTCATAACTACTTCACGTATTCCCGCCTCATATAATTGATTGAGCTGTCTGCTGAGTAAAGTTTCCTGAGGAGAGATTTCGGTCATACATTTCGGATGTTCTGAAGCAAGAACACCCATTCGTGTTCCCATGCCTGAATTCAGAATCAACGCTTTCATTGCCAAACCTCGCTTATGTTTTCTTTTACTCTACTTATTATGATTTACAAAGTGGATAAATAAGTCATAAAGTTCTGCTTATTTTCCCGTGCTGTTGTTGTCGGCCTTCCCAGATCCTCTCTTGCCCCGATAGAGCAGGCTACTTCAATCATGCTTAGTTCATTGCGTTCTTTTGCTGCTTGCAGTTCTTTATCAAGCTTTTCAAAACTATCCACCCTTACAGCATACGGATAACCGCAGGCCTTCGCAATACCCACCAGGTCAACACTGCCTGCCACTGTGGGCATTCCTCCGACAGTTTCATGGGCACCATTATTGATGACCACATGCACAAGATTCTTCGGTTTGTTTACCCCCATGACTGCCATAGCACCCATATGCATCAATACAGCGCCGTCACCGTCCACACACCAGATCTTCTGTTCCGGCTTGTTGATAGCTACTCCCAATGCAATAGAGGAACTATGGCCCATGGAACCAACCGTCAGGAAATCATATTTATGGCTCTGTCCGTTCGCTACTCTCGTTTCAAACAATTCCCGACTGGCTTTGCCCGTAGTGCTGACAATCGGATCTTCTCCGCTCGCCTTAACAATATGCTGGATAATCTTCTCTCGCACCATGGTATTGTTGTTTTTGTATTCCACTTTAGGTGCATTCGTCAGAGCACCCTTCCGAATTACAAAAGCAACATCCTTGCCGGTTGCCAGAACGGCCCTGAAGCTTTCCATTGCCTCCTCCACTTCTTCATCCGTGGTATCCTTCCCAATGATGAAGGTAGCAATATCCATATCCTCCAGGAGCTTGACCGTTACTTCGCCCTGATAAATATGCTGCGGTTCATCATGAATTCCGGGTTCGCCGCGCCAGCCCACAATAAAAACCACAGGAATAGCGTATACCTTGTCATTCAGCAAACTAGCCACCGGATTGATGATATTACCCTCACCGGAATTCTGCATATAGACAACCGGAACTTTTCCGGTCGCCAGATGATATCCGGCCGCCAGAGCAGTACAGTTGCCCTCATTTGCGGCAATGATATGATGCTTTGGATCTATACCATAGGTTGCCATCAGATAATTGCACAGTGCTTTGAGCTGGCTGTCCGGAACACCGGTATAGAAATCAGAACCTATAATTTTAATCAATTTATCAACGTTCATATTATTCTTCCAACTCCCAGACTTTCTAGTGTTTTGAATTCATTCAGATATTATTGCCCCAACTGTGGTTTTATAATCCTTTCAATAATAAATCTGGCAACATCCTCAATATCCTCAAATGCGACTTTTTTGGGAAGTTCCACTCCGAAAGCCTTTTTGGCTTTGGCAATCAATTGTTCTGTATAAAAAAGTGTTCCATCCCTGACATCTTCCACGCCATCCAAAAACATGGATGCTCTGTTGGCTCTGTTCATTTCATCAAATGTGAAGACAGATTCATCTATCCAGGCATCTGTCTTTCCATCCCGGCAACCAATCAATACAGGATAACCACCGATTTCACCAAAGACACCAGGAGAAAAAATTCTCTCTTCTTTTCCGGTGCGGATGGCTGATATGATTGCATCAATAATCCGGTAATTACTCGAGGCGTTCATCATGTTCCGCTGTGCATCTACAGGCATCGGAATTTTACAGCGGCTGTAGATCTGCTGATGATCCAATGTCTTTTCTTCTCCGTGGTAATAAATCTTCAGCGGCAACTCCACCCCCTCCGTCTGGCCTTCCTTGCTGATACATACATCATGGAAATGGCCTGCAGCAAAAGCAACATCTATATTCCAGAAGTCCTTCACATCAAGCATTTGGGCTGCGGCAAATTTAATACGAGGGATCAGATGATTCAGATTCCCGGAACCAAAGTCCGGATATGCTTTACCCGCGCTTTTCAACCATGGAATAACAGCATCAGAATATGATGTATTGATTACAATAGCATCAGAGTCTGCTTTATTGCAGGCTTCCATAACATTTTTCGTAAAGCGGATAGAAAGAGGCGTCCAGATTCCGTAAGCACGTACATTGGTCCAGCTGATACTTCCGTATTTCAATCCCGGATAAGCTCGGCTTGAATTCACAATAAAATCCGGCTTTTGCTTTTCTATGGCTGCCTGAATAGAAGCAATATCCTCAAGATCCACACCATCCTGGATATCAACTCTTGTTTTGTTCCGACCACGAATCAGAGCAGCAACCCGAACTATATTCACGTTCTGCTCCATTTTGTCACGGTTCCGTCCGACAACAACTACTCTGATAGCTTCATCATTGCTTCCCACAAGATAATCCAGCAAATATGTACCAACGCTTCCCAGTCCAATAATCATCACGGTTATAGCCTGGCTTTTGATATTTCTCTCAACCGTTGCCAGCCTTGTCTGCAATGCCTTCATTATTTTTTCCTCCAGCCTTCCAAGATTTTATTGTAATCTTCTCTGGTATTACAGTTAGTCCATCTTTCCAGCTTAACCAAGCTGATAGTATCCGAAGGCACGCTGTCTATGTATTGCTGAATAATCCATAGATTTGTGCCATCTTTTTTCATGCTGAAAAACAATTCATTGGCTTTTTTAAGCGCTTCCATATTATCAAATTTCCAGGCTTGGCCAGAGTTTAAAATACAGGAAAAGGCATTATCAATACGCAGCAACCCATGGACACTGTTGAATGCATACTGAAAACGATCCTCCTCATTTTTATACAAAACAACTGCCTTGTTAGCATAAATCGGTTCAGTTGTGTACGTTAATACTGTATGTTCTGCATCCACAATCTTTTTAAAGGACTCGTCATCGATATCCAGATCACCTTCTACAAAAAGCAGCTCATCTGCACCAAGATCCAACGCTTTGTTAATTCCAAGATAAAGGCTATAACCGGAAGCAAGATCCGCATAGTGATCATTCCGGACGAGAACAAGCTGCGGAAAGCTTTTCTGCAGATTCACAGATACAAAGCTTTGCAGCTGATCAAACATATATCCTCCAACAATAATGATCCGATCAGCAAAAGCACATTTTTCAATCAAGTGAACCAAAAGTGTGTCTTGTGGATTATGTTCATTATAGATTGCCTTAAGTATTTTCTGCTCTTCGGGAATTCCTTCATTGAATCTGCTGGATATTCCGGCTACGGTAATAATTGCTGCTCTCATAATCAGTTCTCCGCCAGATAGTTTTCAATGCATTCATTCAGACCCTTCTCCAGATCAACCTGAGGTTTCCAGCCCGTTCTCTCACGAATCTTCCTGGTAGACAGCAACCTTCTTTCCGGATCAGATTCCCGATAACCGCTGAATTCAATCTTCGGATTTTCTATTCCCATCTTCTTTGCACACAGCCGTGCCAGATCAATAATGGAAATCTCCTCATCCGTAGCCACATTATAAACTGTCCCGTCCAATGCACTGTTCGTTCCTGCCAGAGCAAGGACGGCACTACAGCTATCATAATTATTTAGAAAAGTCCTGCGGTTCTTTCTGCTGTTTTCAAGCAGAACTACTTTCCCTTCATTTTTAAAGCTGTTAATAATGAAAGGAATAATATGTTTGGGAAATCTTTCATTCCGGCTATAAACATTTGCAAAGCGGATAGAGCAGCCCAGAATCTTTCCGGTATCCACCGCATCTTTGATGAAAAACTCTGTCAACAGTTTACCTGTAGCATAACTGGTCCTCTGGCTATGTTCTGCAACTGCCATGGTAAGATAATCGTTTTCTTTCACACCGCCGTCTTCATTCCAGGAATTCATGGAATAAACCTCCGAAGTCGAACAGTTGATAAATTTATGTGCTCCGACTCGGATGGCCTGCTGAAGAAATGCGTTCATTCCTTCAACGTTGGTCTCAAAGGTTTCATAAACATGATAGAAATGTTCAGTATGAACAACAGCAGCACAATTGATATAAATTACTTCATCATATTGGCTCTTCTGTGCTTTTACAATCTTTTCAATCTCCGCCATCTGCTGTTTATTGTTCAGATCATATTCAAAAAATATAAACCGCTCGTCATCAATATGGTCACTGACCGTCTCAATTGAGGATGCATAGAAATTATCAAAACCGATCACCTTATCCTTGGATCCATCCACCAGAATCTGACGCACAAGTTCATTACCTGTCATCCCTGTTACACCACTAATTACATACAGTTTCATTTTTCTGTTCTCCTTCCGATGCCCTTTCAGGCGCTTATTTATTTAACATATTAAAAACGGATTTTTGAAAATGATACTTTGGGAATACGTTTTTCCTCCGGCGGTGGTGTCATATAGTCATCATACATGTATTTCATGGCAGCATCATAATCTCTCATTCCTCGAAGCACAGTATCTTCAAAAGGATAATCAATGAGATCTGTATACCATTTTCTTGGCATTCCAAAACGGGTTTTCAGTGTGTTTTTTACATAAAGCTTTCCAAATGACGGATACATAAGCAGTCTTACCCTTTCCGGGTTTTTCTCGTTATACTTTTTGATCATTTTGTTTAAATGCTGATAGATTTTTTCTACGGGAATATGAGAAACACATTTATACCATATTTTCAGCAATCCTTTAGCAGTTTCCCTGCCGACCCGGGCCCACAGCATTTTACGAACAAAAAAACAATGGATATCCTGCATAATCTGTCCAACCGTGCTTCGCGGAATTCCATCCAGCGGAAATATATCAATATATACTCCGTTTTTGCAATTAATATGTTCCTGCCCTGAACGGATATGACATGTTCCTGTTTTACGGATTTTCCCATAACCCCAAAGATATCCCGGATCCGTATTATGATCCTGAAAAAAACATATATCCGGATCCATCTGATTCGCTACTTTACGGAACTTCTCATAGTCTTCCCGCAACATGGAAATATCCGCATCATCATCCCACGGAATGAATCCCTTATGTCTGACAGCTCCCAGAAGGGTGCCGCAACTGATGGTATAATTTATTTGGTTTTTCCGGCATATCCGATCAAATTCCTTCAGGATACATAATTCGACCAGCTGCAGCCTTCTAAATTCCTCCTGGGATAAAGGCGCATCATTTTCCTTATCCACATAGATTCTGCTAAAATCAGTCAGCATTCCTTCCATACTTATACTCCAGTTTCAAGTCTTGTCCTGTAAAACGAATCAACACTATCATCATACAGTGCCATTGCTGATACAACATCATATTTTACTGCTATAAGACTGACAGAAAAAGTATCGGTATCCAGAATGGCATATTGTGCAGCGGGATTGTGATTTCTTGGCTGTCCTACCGACCCCGGATTGATAAATATAACCGCATGCTTGTTCCTGTGTACCGGGTCCTCGTTGTCATAGAACTCTGTTAATACATGGGGATAATGAGAATGGCCGGACAGCACAATGTCATATTCCCTGTAATCCCCGCGCAGATTACCGGGCATAATCGCTTTCCAGTAGGGATTATCAAGCGATCCATGAATCGCCAGAGCTTTTTTATTATCCAGACTGAATTCGCAGAAACCATCATGAATCAGTTCCCGGTTCAAATAATCAGTCGTTTCAGTGGTAAGTAAAGAGGCGGTATGTTTAGCACAGTCCACCCCGCGTTGGCTGGAAAAGCCATTGAAATTTGAAGTCAAAATGGCTTTTTCATGATTCCCCCATATACTGCATACAAGAGGATAATGAAAATGGTTCATAATATAAGCAACCACTTCATTTGACTGCATGCCATAGTCAATCAGATCACCCAAAAGAATCGCCTGATCAATACAGCGTGAGTCCATATCTTGTACAACTTTCTCCAGTGCGTATAAATTACCGTGTATATCTGACAGGATTGCTATTCTGCTCATTTAAAACTCCCAGATTGACGCAGGGGCTTTTCCAATCCGTTTCTCCTCCGGAGGAAGAGCCATGTAATCTCCATAACGTGATATCAGGTATTGATCATAGTTTTTCGTTCCATACAGTTTATGCCCTTCAAAGTCCATTTCTATCACATCCAGGTACCATTCTTTGGGACTGCCATATCGGGTAGACACACTATTTTTCCCGGAATATAACTTCCGTTCTTTTCCACCTGATGGCAACATCAGTACCCGAACAAGATTTGGACTTTTATTTGAACTTCTCGCAGCCATTTTACCAATACGTTTAAACACGAATTCCGGATTAATCCTTGACAGCATTTTATACATTATCCTCTCAAGGATTGGATTTTTCGTATCATCTTTCCCGATGTTGGACCAGAGAATCTTTCTGAGACAAAAGCAATAAAAATCCATAATCATCTGACCGGGAACCGACTTGGGGATATCATCACAGGGCATAATATCCACATAAACCCCAGTTCTGAACTTCTGTTTTTCCTGGCCGGGCCGGATATATGTCGTTCCTGTCCTTCGAAGTTTTCCGTATCCCCATATGTATTCTTTTTCAGTATCATGATCCTGAAAAAAACATATTTCAGGGTTCAATTCATGGGATACTCTCCTGAACTTTTCATACTCTTCCCGTAGCATTGCTACATCTGCATCGTCATCCCAGGGTATATATCCCTTATGTCTGACAGCACCCAGAAGTGTTCCGCTTGTTATAGTATATCGGATATTATGTTTCCGACAGATTCTGTCCATCTCAACCAACATATCCAATTCCAGCAGCTGCATTCTACGGAAATCTTCACCGGTTATAACCCCTGTGCCTTTTTTCATAGCAATTCCTCATTACAGTTCATCGATTAATGTAATAATCTGCTTGATCGGCATTAATTCACTGTCGATTTCTTTAGCCCTATGATGAGTAAGGATACTTCTGGCCGCATTCTCCATAGCCGGGAAGGCAGCCCTGAGAAGTTGATTGGCATAAATACAAATATTCACTCCATGCTTTGCCAATTCTTCTTCTGTAATTACATTAAATGAACTTGGAACTACTACAATGGGTGTTTTCTTATTTTCTGCGCGGAACCTGTCGCAGAATTCCAGAATCTCATCGGGTTCTTTACGGCGGCTGTGAATCATAATACCATCTGCTCCGGCTTTAACAAATGCCCTGGCTCTCGCCAATGCATCTTCCATACCCTTTTCGAGAATCAGGCTCTCGATCCTCGCAATAATCATAAAGTCATCAGATAACTGTGCATTTTTCCCGGCCGCAATTTTAGCACTGAATTCTTCAATACTAGCTTGAGTTTGTTCAACCTCTGTTCCAAACAGGCTGTTCTTTTTCAATCCTGTTTTATCTTCGATAATTACAGCGCTGACGCCCATCCGCTCCAGACTGCGAACAGTATAAACAAAATGCTCCGTCAGGCCCCCAGTATCACCATCGAAAATGATCGGCTTTGTTGTTACTTCCATTACATCTTCAATTGTACGAAAACGGCTGGTCATATCAACGAGTTCTATGTCGGGCTTTCCTTTTTCTGTGCTGTCACAAAGAGAGCTGACCCACATAGCATCAAACTGATCTATTGCTTCCCCATTACTGACCACTGTTTTCTCAACCAGCAGACCAGTCAGCCCGCTATGAACCTCACAAGTTTTCACAATAGGGACTATATTAATAAGCTTCTTGAGCCTTCCCCTCCGGAATTCAGGCATAGAGAGTTTCTCATGCATTTGTCTGTCAATCTTCTGGATGTCAGGATTTCTTGTATAAGGAACCTCAACAAGTTTACCACCGTGCTTCTCTATGAGACTTTCTATATTCTTTTTGATTGTCTGCATAGAATCAGATGACCAGTTATTGCCATGAACAATATAATCAGGATGTAAGTTTTCGAAGATTTCATCGTAAAAAATATGGTTTTGCACAACAACTTCGTCAACACCGGCAATCGATTTTACAAGTTCAACTCTCTCTTGCTGAGATATTGTTGGAAATCTGTTGTATCGCACCATTTCTGAATCGCACAAGACTCCAACTACAAGCTTTCCCCCAAGTTTTTTGCATTCGTTTATGATGTTCAGGTGTCCTTCGTGAATAATGTCTGTGCAGAAACATGTGTAAACCATTTTTTATACCTCCTGATTATCTTTATCGGGAATGCTTTCCCTTAAAATACTCTGTATATGGTTCAGTTGCAGAAAAAATAACTTCACCGTGGTCATTTTCACCAACAACAATCTTTCTCCAATCACCATAAACCCTGGTTAAAGCATCTTCATAGTTTTTAGGTACCGGTATTTTTATGAACTCAAAATCCATATCAATGGATTCCTCAAAATCCTTTCTTAACCTATATGCGCGGTCATTAAAACCCAAAGTTAACATCGCTACATATTCTGTTTCTGAGTCATTATATTGCTTACATATGTTTTCAAACTCATAATAGTATTTCTGGTATCCATTTCTATTAATATAATACAGAGCTTGATTCCGTAAAACTATCAGCCTGTCCCGTAACGTAGGATTTTCCGGATGATATTTATTTAAATGCATGAGTAGTTTTCGATGTATTTTATTGCCTTTTTCTCTTTGTTCCTCGAACAGTTTTTTGTCGTCAGGAATATTGTCCAGCGGGAAAATATCCAGGAATATTCCTTGATTATATTTAAAGCCCATGCTGGCTTCACTTTTTAATATGGCTGTAGTTTTACTGTTGCGAAGCTGTGCGTGTCCCCGCGCACTGCCTTTGTCCGTCTCTTCCGTCTGGAAAAAATAAGGATAGGCAAATAACTGTGGCGCAATCTTACATAGTTTATCGTATTCATCACGCAGCATCATTACGTCGACATCATCATCCCACGGTATAAAGCCATGATGTCTTACCGCTCCCAGTTTTGTTCCGCAACTGGCAAAGTATTTTAATCCGTTTTCTTTACAGACTCTATCAAATTCCACCAGCAAATCCAATTCAACAGCCCATATTTCTTTCATTTCATGACTGATTGTGTATCCATTTCTTATTTCTTCGTCAAG
>JAEEGL012406183.1_pt1 | contig 20309 bp, 23 predicted proteins | sample 9134231 | NCBI WGS metagenome assembly JAEEGL01 (sample SAMN16246548, study PRJNA631951) | gut metagenome | biome: gut microbiome; feature: rumen; material: fiber-attached | host: Bos | place: Iran: Karaj | collected 2018-10 | reverse complement strand
TCTCTTATTCTTTTTGTAAGGTCTGGCGTTTTTATCTTCTCATAGGTACCATCCGGTTTAAGCCATATCAATCTTCTACCTATTATTTTATACCCAAGGTTTTCAATCGGAATTTGGTAAAGACAGAATTGTAACTGATAATGTCCGTAAGATTCATCATATAAATCATTGAACGGTGGTAGCATCATATTGCCGGTGTTTCTTGCATAATCGTTTGTTAATGAGTTATTTGTGTTGTGTGTAACAGTCATTTCTTTTCCAAACAAGAAAGTGTGCGTCGGGCTATCAACTTCGATACAACGTGTCGGTACGGTGTCGACCGGTTCTATCTTCATTATGTTCTTAAACGACCTGCAATCAGTTTTCGGTTTATCAACATCGATTTTCCTTGTCAAAAAAGGATAATCATCGCTATAAAACGATATGTCATAACCGTCAATGGTTTTTCCGTTCCAATATTTCTCACACTTAACGGCTGTTGCTTTTATGCCCATCGCCGAAAGTAGTTCAATGGAAAAGTCCTTCTGGTATTCTTTTGTTGTTGCAATGACATATCTTTTTCTTTTTTTATTATAATATCCGTCAGTATCCATCAAACCTCTTAAAAGTTCTAGTTTTTGCTCATATGAAGATGTTAAATATATTACAGGCACATGCTTATTATGAAGCAAACCATTTTTTCTCAATAACGGAGAAAGCCCATATATTGTTCTGCTTTTCGCTTTGCCCGAACCGCCGCCAGAAACATCAGGGCCAATCTCAAAACCTCTGTTCTTTATTTTTTCAAAAATATCATCATACATATTAGTGACCATACCACAAGCAGAATGCCCATCTCCGAGCCACACGCCAAGTACATATGGGTCAATCGGCAATATTTTTTCAGTACCGATAGGTTTTGTCATAATTATTTTCGGTATATTCATGGTGTTATTGCGATTGGGGTGTTCTTCCATAAACTTTACAATCTCTTCAGTAGTCATTACTTTAACCTTTGGTTTGTCTTGACTATTTGCAAATGTTATTTCCCATCTGTGTTCGTGGTCGGCTATAACATCTGTATTATCGTTGAAATAAATGCGATAACAAGGGTTGTGATGAACTTCAGAGGTGTGTAAAACCATCGTTTCTTTCCCATCTTTGTCATATACGAAATCGCCTTCCTGTATAGTGCCCATTGTTTTCCACCCATTTGTAGTCAAAATCGGTGTATTGACATCTAGTCCCTTATAATCCAGTATAAGGAGCCCACTATTTTCTGTTTTTTTCTCATCAACATAATAGAAAAGAATATCAAAGGTACCGGCATACGGAGTTCCATCAGTGTTGAATACCTTTGTTTCTGCCAATACGGGTACAAAATTTTCAGGTATGTCATTCCAAAACTTCACAACCGCCTCTTCGTGTTTATTTGTCGGTTTTGGACCATTGTTATCAAATTTACCTCTAACCTCTTCCGGAATCTTGTCATCTTGTCCGGTATACCAATAGAAACAACCCTCCCCAAAAGCGTGAACCAATGTACCGAAAGAACAAGCATCGTCCGAAATCTTCTTCCATTGTGCCGCTATTTCTTCCTTTGTCATACCGAAATACTTATAACCCGGGTATTTTAAAGCTTTTACGGCACATTTCTCCAACATTGCCTCCTCATCAACAGAAGACCACCTATTAACTATGTTTGAGACACAATCAAATTCAGTGTCTCCTATAAAATATTGGTGGGTTTCTTCAATAAAGGTCAGTTTGTTGGAATATGAGTCAATGATTTTGTCCCTTATTTCAACAATTTCTGGCAGGTTGTAATATGTTTTCCATTTTCTTGGTTCCATCACCCCCTCCTAATCTATTGGTGACAGATGGTACGGACTCATTGTTACATATTCCCTGTTTTCGTCATAAATCTCAAGATAAAATGATTCACAAGAAGGTATGACGAGAAAATACTTTTTGCCTTCGTGTTCCCATACCAAATCGTTTTCCTCCATTTGTTTAATGAATTCATCTGTCTTCGCCTTATATTTCTTTTGATAGGAATTTAGTGGTGCATCCTCATCGTAAGTATCGCTACCATCGGACAAATCCTCCAATACTTTTGTAAGGAAGAAATTAGTGCCCAATTGTTCGGTGGTCGTTTCAACCTTCTGTTCCTTCTCATCAAAAGAGAAAGTTAAATTAATCTTTGTCATTTTTCTTATGTTTTATTTCGTTTATTTTTTCTTTTATCAGTCTTTGTTGCAATTTTTTTGCTATAATATCTCCATGGCAAGGTAATGGTTTACAGACACATTGGAGATATATGTTTTCTCCTCGTCTGTATTTTTCGTACATATCATCAATCACTGCACGGAAAACCTTATTCCCACTATACATTACATCAAAATATGTGTCGTAGCGCTGAATTGCTTCTTCCCTACTTTTTACAACATATTTTGCCAATGTCTTTTTAGTTTTTATGTGTGTATACGGGTTTCCAAGTATTCCTGGACGCGTAATTACATAATTGTTTTCATTATTGCTATGGTCTTCTTCGTTAATATTATATACAATTACAGACATACAATTTAAATATACAAAAAATATGCATAAAAGACAACTTAACGTTTTGTATCAAGCTGCCATATTTCAACATTCGTGTCAGAAAAATATTCTTTTATCAACTCAAATACAACACTCCATTTTCCACCACCGGAACCACAACCAAGATTATAAGGAAATGCAATGGTCTTTAAATTATTTTCCTTCATATACCGCGCCGTTTTGTCAAAGCATTTTTCAAGCGCCTCATAATCTGTGTATTGCTTTCCATCTCTACCATATTTGTCTTGCCCACACATATTTGCGACAATCTTCCCATTGTTGGTTTTTGCAAAGTCGACCTTTCCTAACTTAAGGTTCCCGTCTTCAAAAAACTTGCGATAAGATTGAAAAACTTCCGGGTAACGGTTTTTAATACCCAACGCCACACCACTACCCATTACGCCTCTGGCATTGCACTGATGACCGATAATATCCGCGTCGCTGTCAAGGAGGTCACCATTGTAGAATTTGATTTTTTCTTCCATAATGTTAAATATTTCTTTTGTTTCTTGTGATTTTCTTTATCTCGTTGTAGGTTTTTCCTTCCGGCATTGGAACATACAGACCGAATTTCTTCTTCCAAATATATTTTTTCATAAGTTCATAGTATTCTTCAACGCTTATCTTTTCTTCCTTTCTGCCATTTACAATCGCGTTGAATTCCGTACTTTCTATTTCTTTGTAACCTTTCTGTACATAATCATAAAGTGTTATGTCGGTTTCCGTGAATACTTTTCGAAATATTTTCAGTATCTTTTTCTTGTCTCCACCGCCTTCATAATTACTCACACCCATAATCGTTGAAGCAATTTTTTTTCCGTTGAAGTGTTTTGCAATAAGGTTTAGACAACTTTCAAGCCCTTCATAATCAACAGCATCGGGTATTTTATCGGGACGGTATCTACCTTTAGAAATATAACATAGACAGAAGGTAGGTTTACCCGGAACAACGGATACGGTACCTATCTTCTTTACGTCTCCATAATTACTGTCTCTATGTGTCTTATAAACTTCCGGAAAATTAAGGTGAACTTGATATTGAAATCCATCCCCTTTCGTGTTCATAATGTTAACCCCAACAAGAACAATATCATAATCCTTGACGTAATATATTAAGTCCTTGTCTTTCACGATGTTAACCATTACTTTGCTTTTTTGAAATCCTCTAATGCTTTCTTCTGTTCCTTTGACAGTTTCGAAGGGTATTTGTAGTTTATAACAATGGCATAATCGCCCTTAACTTTACTATTGTTTACATCTGGCATACCTTTGCCTCGTTGGAAAAACGCCTGCTTGTCCTTCGTCAGTTCGGGTAATTTTATTTTCACTTTTGTTCCATCAATACAATCAAACTCCTTTTCAATTCCAAGAAGCGCGTCGACGATTGGTACATCCTCATAGTGGACCAGATTCATTTGGTCAACCCTCTCAAAATATTTATCCTTGCTAACTTTGAAATGGACGTTCAGGTTTCCGTTTTCTCCACCTCCGATTGCTGCGTTTCCTCGTCCATAGATAGGCATAACCATATCATCTGCTACTCCCGGTGGTATTGTTATGGTTTCTTTTACGGTTTCTCTCTTCACACCACTTCCATTGCATTTTTTACACGGTTTTTCATTAATCCTACCGGTACCACCACATCGTTCACATGGGTGACTTGTACTAAAAAACATATTTCCGTTTCTTCTTGTGTCAGAAACCATTCCACTGCCATGACAAACAGGACAAACCGTTTTCTTTCCGTCCTCAGACCCGGTACCATTACAGTCATGGCATGGTGACATCTTGGTAACTTCGATGATTTTTGTCGTTCCGCTATATGCCTCTTTAAGGGAAAGGTTAACAGTAACCGTGATATCGCTCCCTCTGTTTACTGCTTGTTGCTGACGACCAAATCTCTGCCCAAAAAATGATTCAAACGGGTCTCCCATGCCTTGCTCAAAATGCTGTCTAAAAGCAGAGAACGGGTCAAATCCATTGAAATCAAAATCACCACCGTTATCATATTGTTCTCGTTTTTCCTTATCACCGAGAACTTCATATGCCTGTGCTATTTCTTTAAATTTCTCTTCCGCATTCTTCTTTTCTTCATCCGTACCGTTAATCCATTTATCAGGATGATATTTATTTGCCAATTTTCGATACGAAGCCTTGATTTCGTCCTGTGTGGCATTTTCAGAAACACCTAAAGTCTTATAATATCCTTTGTTATCCATATATTTTGTTTAAATACGTGGAAAATATACAAAAAAGTTTTAGAATAAGCAAACTATTTATAGGTGATTTATAATGCTTATTAGGTATGCCTCAAAATATAAAATTAAACTACACAAGAAATCTTGATTGCAAATTATTGTTTGACAATTATTTTGATTTCATGCTCTATAAGGGTGAAGTGTATGGACCTGAGATGCCGGATGAGTGTACGATTGCCGATTTCTCAGACTGGAACATGGAAAATGGGAAGGTGTATTCCTCTTCCGTTTGGTCCGGTGCATATAATAGCGGGGTAACAATGGAAGATATTGGTCTTACCGGACCTGATAACGGATTTATATCTTTCGACAAAGACAGGCTATCAAATCAGGAAATACTTGATATGATGACCGGTACGACCATTGAAATACCTGAGGGTGATAATCGCTTCTTTCTTTCTCCCATAACAGGAAACACAAAGGAGTATACGTATCCGATGTTTTTTTCTGAAGATGATAAGGAAGGGAAATATGTATCATTTAAAGGTGGTTTTTGGCAGGGATTTTATAAGTTGTATGGTTTTGATTATCAGACACTTCCAAATGGCCCGGATTATGAGTGGAGTTTATATTTTAGAATTAGACCGAGAACGGATTATGAGATAGAACCAACGACATTGAATAGTTTTCACCCGAAGAATAATGGTATCTTTTTTTATATGGGTACAAGGGCGGAAAACAAGTTCTGGCAATATTACAAGACGGACTCAGAGGTAATGGATGAACTGAAAGAGGTACCCGATGAGGAAAATTACTTTATGAATCAATGTGAAAGTGGAGATACATATGACCCCAATTATGACGGCTCTGCTTATGCTGAATACCTTGTTGATGAAGAACCGGAGGATGAGAAAAAGAAACCGGTATATTTCATTGATGGCTACGTTACGGATGATGAATCCTTGTTCGGGGTTTATGATTACACGTTAGTTTATACGGATAGTTATTTTAGTGCCGAAGATGATTATTTCAGCGGAGTTTATGATGTTATACCACATATTGATTTCATTAATGGATATACAGGTGAGACAACTTATCATGGTGAATACGGAAAAGTTGAGAAGCAGCATTTATGGAATGGGAAAAGGAAGACTTACCATAGGGATAATAGTTGCGAGGACGTATCAAAATATGAAACAAGAAAAAGTTCCGGTAAGGCGTCATTTGGCATATATGAAATGTACACCTATGGATATGCTGTTGATAATCTTTGCTGTCATACATGTTCGTGTGAGTCAAAACCCGATAAATGTGATATAACAGTAAACGAGGATTGCTGTTGTTGTAATGAGTATTATAATCAGTGCAAGAAATATTTCAGGGATAATTATTTTACTGATTTTGAGTGTCCGGATACTACAAGGGCTATTGAAGACGCTTATATACAGAAAGATATCGAAATAAGACCGGAGAACATAACAACATCACTCGGACACTCCATACTTAAAAAGGGGTATTTTGAAATAGAAACCGATAACAAGTTTTTGATATTTGACAGGACGAAACACGGATATACAACAAGTACTTGGGATGAATCACTTGGAAAGATGACGCTCTATGGTCGTAATGATTGGGGAAACGTAAACTTGTTCTTGTTAATGAATAGGACTAAGACCGGGTGGACAACAAATACAATAGAACAGTATTATGAAGAAAATGTAAAAGAATACGATATATATAAGGATATTAAGAATAATGTATTCGCGTTAAGGATAAGGGAAGATGGTGCAATAGGATACAGGTATGGTATATTGGATTGTCTTAGTGGTGATGAGAAGACACATTATTCGGTAAAGGAAGAATACTCATTGAGTGGAATTGTCAAGAGCGACCAATGGAATGACATTACGGTGAAAATCAGAATTATAAACCCCATGACAATCGTTAGAAACCCATATAGGACTGCGATGTTGGGTGTGTTTGGGCTTAAAGAATGCAATCCGTATAAGGGAAAACGGAAGATGAGGATTTATATCTATGTTAATGGTTATCTTAAATTCATAAGCAAGGAACTGAATGAGTTTAATTTCAGGGAACTGGATGAGATATATCAGAAACAGGAGGGTGTGCCGTTTAATATATCATTAGGTGGTGGCTCACAGGGGCTTGCTGAAGTAATATATCCGGATTTCAATAACAGACCCCCTTATATATTACCGATAGAGCGTGATTTTGCAGGAACGTTCATAGGAGATATTAAAAGTTTCAAATTGTATGATTGCCGTCTCGGATATTTGACGATTAGAAACTATTTATCAAAAAATAAGATTAACAGACGAAAAATAATATATTAATGAAAAACGAACAAATAATGGCAACGGCGAACAATGTGTCTTCCAGTGCATCTGGCGAAATTCTGTTATTCCAACTTCCGCCTAAATATAGCAACGAAACCAGAAAGGGTTGTGGTCTTTTAGGAAAGGAAATCGACGCTAACTTCCAGTATCTGAACGGAAACGATATTGTGGATTTCAGAGTTAAAACGACCGAGAATGAGGATGGAAGCATAACAAACAATCTCATAATTCAACTCAGAAATGGGTATGAATTTCCGGTCAGTATAGATGAAGAGTTTAATCCGGACAGTTTTTCGTATGACCCAGTTCATGGTATACTTACAATTACCAGGTTCAACGGTGAAGTTATTAAACTGACAGGTTTCCTGACTGAAGGCCGCGATATTCATGTGGTTAACGATGGTACTATTGACGGTGATGGTACTTGGACAAAACCTCTCACCGTAGACCCGACATTAAAGACGGGACATTATTCACCGGTACGCGAATTCGTTGACCTTACGGATGGTGATTCCTATGAGACGTTAGAGGACTTTATCAATGAAAATGAAATTGTTAAATCAAAGGGTCTTCGTTTCTTAACAAAGGAGAAAGTTAATTCATTTGGTTACTTGTATTCGTTAAAGGGTGCTAAGGAAGTTGTTGAAACAGTTGGAAACGGATGGAGAATCCCTACGCTTCAGGACTGGAACAATATGATGAATTACATTGAGAGTACTAGTGGCTGTACATGTGATAACCCCCATAGTGGAAGGTCAATTACAGAATTAGGATGTATAGCTGGTAAAGCATTGAAATCCACTAAATTATGGATAGATGACGAGGATGCTTTTGGTACCGATGACTATGGTTTTTCGGTTCTTCCAGTTGGTTCAATGTTATGTAATCAAGAAGTCGACGCTCCAATGCCTGACTTCGGTCGTAATGCCTATTTCTGGACAGGTACCGATTTTGAAGACAATGGTGCTTGGATTAAGTCATTCTCATTTACGAACACGACTGTCAGACAAGAACCGGATACGGGTGTTAGAATGTATTCACTCCGTCTTGTTAAGGATGGACAATGGGATGGTATTGATAATGAAATAATTGGAGGAGAAATAGTACCTTGCGCTTCAATGCCTTATATTGACGAACAGGGTGACAGACACTCTCTTATTTGGACAATGATTAATGTCGCCGTCCCTATTTCCCACGACAAGGAATATCGTTATCCTACCCTTTGGGATGAGTATGCTGATGAGGCTGGTTATAAGAACGTACAGCCCGGTTACTTTATCTGCGAATGGAACGGACAGGAATGGAAGAAACGTCAGATGATTGATGGCGATTCTGTCGTTGTCCTTGACTCTGATTCAATTGATGGAACAGATGACGATGAAAAAGAATATGCAGAATATCGCGTAGAATGGAATGAGGAACTTGAAGAGTTTGTACTCGTTGATGTTCTTGATTCGTTCCGTGAAGAAGTACGTGAGATGTTGTCCGAGGTATTTGAAAGAATCGAAGCACTTGAGACATCAGCACACACTCACGAAAATAAGGAAATACTTGATTCCATAACACAGGAAAGAGTTGAAAAATGGGATAGTGCAGAGGACAACGCTAAGGCATTCGCTTCCGCTTATACTGATTCTAAACTTTCTGAGGTATATGAAGCAGTTTCAGCAATGCAAGAAACTGTTAATGAAGTTGTTACGGAACTTGACGCTGTTGAGGAAGTTATTGGTCTGGATGAAAATCTTGAACCTGACTTCAGAGGTTATAAGTATGTTCAGATTGAGGATACTGATATTCCTACCGGTACTATTCCTGAGGGTGTTGATGAAATAGATGAGAAACCGTCTTCCGATGACCCTGAATATGTTGTACTTACGAGTGTTGTTCCTGTACAGTATTATCATAAGGTTGAGACTACCAAGTTTATCCCGGATTCAGAAAACATTCTTGATGCTCTTAAGAAACTTGACGATGCAATTCAAGAAGAAGGCCAGGGTATACTTGAAAGTGCAATGACCTACACCGATAAACTTGAAGATAAACTTGATAAGGAAATCGCTGATAGGGAACGTGAGGAAAAAAGACTTTATGTCAAACCTCAGGATAAGAGCATGACGGTTCTTCACTGCACGGATGGTACTTATATTAGTGTCAATCTTCCTGAAATAAACAGTGCTGATACGACCCCTAACCATCTTTGGTATGATACTGATGGTATGTATTTTGATGGATTCTTCGGAATTCTTCCTGAATATGTTATTACAAATCAGTCACTTACATTAATTGAATATCTCGGACTCACAAAGACCGATATTACAAGGAACCAAGATGAGTGGATTGACTTGGTTGATGATTACACCGAGGAAGGTTATTATAAGGTAGTACGTTACACGGCAAATATGGTTCTTAAAGAAGGTGCAACAATTAGAACACTGCTTAAAATCAACGTCGTAGAAAACGTTCAGGCATTCAGAACAGAAGATGACCACGAGGGTGAAAATCATGTATTTACCGTTGAATTCAATCCTGGTGAAACCGCAGCAAGTGTTGACTTCATTATCGTCAGCCACTTCAATGACGATGAGATTTGTAGAGATATTACAGAACTTACCATTGAATATCATCCTAATAGCCTTAAATTTGATGAAAACAATTCAGATATGATGGTTGTTAATGAAGGTGGAAATGACCATCTTTACAAACTTCAGAGGTCAGGCGAAAATGTTGATGAATTTGTCAGATTCGGTGTTAAACAGAATAAGGAAGTCAGGAAATACGGTATCACCATTGAAGATTACGAAAATGCTGATTGGCAGATTATCGATGATGATAATGATATGCTCGTACAGTTCTCTATGGCGCCTGTTCCAATTGATGATTTCGATACTAAACCTACAGAAGTACAAGAACAACTTCGTAGAGTTGAAGCATATGACTTGTTCGTGATTACAGCAAGAGAAATCAGATGGATTGGCAACCACAATAGCAACAGCAACGAAATTGCTCAGTGGATTAAAGAAGATTACCTTATCAACAGCAGGTACGTATATCGTCTCGTTGATTCTTCCAATTTAACTATTTTTGACCCTGAAGATGGACAAGAGGGTGAAACAAAGACATTAGTTTACGATATAATTTTCAAAGACTAAATTTAAATTAAATGTCACAGGTTACTCAAAGCAGTCAGATTAGATATATTTCAAATGGACCGTTAGACGCAAAGGCATACGTGAGCTCGAAATCAGAACTTTCGGGCTTCACGTCTGCTGAAAAATACGTCGGTATGACAGTTGTTGTTGGGAACGAAAAAACAACAAAGATTCCCGAAGAATACTGGTTAGTCGGTGGTATTGGAAAAAACAAATGGGTTAAGAAGGCACCTAATTTTCAACTTAAAGTAGATGATGATGGTAACCTTTCACTTGTTTTGGAAAGCGGAGCATCTGATGGTAGTGCAAGTTCGGTTGATATCAAACAATTTATTGCAGAACAAACCGGTGACATATTTGTTAAAAGCGGTTCCCTTTTTGTAAAAACCGTAGATGGTACGCCAGAGGCATTTATCAAACTTAATTATAATGATGAAAGCCTTGAACCAGTTACCATAAACGTGTCTGGGCTTTTAAATGGTGGTATTGACCTTGACGACTATTATACAAAAGAGGAAACGGATGAGAAGTTCTTTTCAATGATAGATGACCAAGCAAATAACGCTATGGAATATAGTGAAGATGGCTTGGGAATATATATTTATGGTAATGATGTTGAAATATAGTACTAAAAATTTATAAAAAAATACTAAAATTTAATAAATAAATCATTAATTAATAATATATATTAATAATAATACTAGTAATGGCTGAAAAATTATTTAAGGGAATACGACAAATCACAAAGACTGATTTTGATTTGGTCAATGATTCTGATAAGATTGGAATATTGTGGTTTGTCAGAGAATTCGATGAAAATAATAATGTCAAGTCCATGGATATATATCTCGGTACTAGACATTACGGTCATTACGGATATGAAGACCAAAGCATCAGGGATTTAAATACAGCAATATATGAAATACGTTCCGAGATTCAGGAGATGTATAATCAGATTGAAGACATCACGAACGACCTGAAACTTGAAGAATCGACTGATGAGACAATTGCAGAAGGACATATAGAACTGAAAAGAAACGATAATGGTGAATTATATGGTCTTATGTACTATCAAGAATAATTTAGTTTTTGAATATAACGTAAATAATGTCAGAGAAGCATATAGTTAAGTTTTGGAGAGGTAAGAGAGAATCCTACGAGTTCTTGAAGAGTATATCTTTTTTGGACCCATGGACGAGATATTCAGTTATCGACTCCGATGAGAGTATAACCGAATACTTTGGTTCGAACCAGATTACCCAACCATCCGGACAATTGTTTCCTGTTAATGATATAGTAAGTGAATTACCGGGCACATTAAATCCGGGTGAAAGATATTTAGTTGGTCATGATTCAGTAGATGGTGAACCCGCAAAATATTCAATAGTTGTGGTTTCAGCCGTAAGAGACGAAGAAGACCCGACAAAATATAAGGTAAGCACACAAATAGAGGATTTTGATTACAAATATGGCGTAAGGGTACTCAGTCATGGTCTTAAAAATTTTGTACTCAACGATGGAAAGTTGGTTACATATGATGATGTCGACTGCGGTACTTTTTAATTGTAGAAAATCATACGAATAGGATATGGGGTTGTCTAACGATGACCCCATATTTGTTTTTATGGCATAATTTTTGTATAATAGTCGTGAGATGCTTAAAAAAATTTATGACATATTAGTCCAGATAATGGGGAACAGCAAACAGGGGTATTTTGATTCCTCCGTATTGCAATATCAGTTCAATTGTCCATATTGTGCCGATGAGAAGGGTGGTGTTGACGGAAAATTCAATATGGAAGTCAATATCGGAATGGGTAAATACCATTGCTGGAGTTGTTCTTCCTGCGGTAATTTGTCACGCTTAATTAAAGAACGTGGCGGAAAAGAGTTACTGGACGAATATTATGCTGCAGTAAAAGATTTAAAAGAAAGTAAGTTTTTTGAACTTGGCTTATTCAAAGACGATGGTTCAAAACATTATAATGAAGATTATGTACGTTTACCAGAGACTTTCACGAAGATAGACCTGACAACCTGTAAAAAAAGAAAATTGGTTGATTATCTGAATAAAAGGTGTATAACACAAGATATTATTGATTTTTACAACATTGGTTATACTACTTGGGATGAGAAGAAGTGGCAGATGAGGGACAGGATAATAATTCCGTCTTATGATGTGAATGGGGACCTTAATTATTGGGTTGGACGTGATTTTTCCGGATATAAATTTAAGATGAAATATTGGAATTCACCGACAGACAAGAACGCCATAGTATTACATGAGGATAAGGTTAAATGGGATGGTGATATTGTGTTGGTTGAGGGGGCAATTGACTGTATCTATATGTACAACACAATAGGTCTTATGGGAAAAGTACTGACCAAGGAATGCGAACTATATTATCAACTTTATGAAAAATCAAATGGAAGAATAATAATATGCCTTGATTCCGATACCAAGATAGATGAAACAAAAAAAATTTATAAAACCTTGAATTATGGTCGATTAAAAGGGAGGATATGGTACATTCGGTTAGATGACAACACTGGGAAAGATTTTGGGGAGATTTATGAGAAGTATGGAAAAAGGGGCATTATAGAAATACTCAAGACAGCAAAACAGTTTAGTGAGATTGAGTTGTTATTTTAAAAAATTATTTGTATTATACCAAATATAAAACTTTAAATTAACATGATAACAAAGATTATTTCTTGTGCGGATATACATTTTCCTGCACATACGGAGAATAACGCATTAAACGAAGGGCTGGAAAAGTTCTATGACTATTGCAGAAATATTGTGGAACAGGAAGGCGGTGCTGAACATGTAAGAATTGTCGTTGCCGGTGATATATTCCATAACAAAATCAATGTAACAAACGAGAGTATTCTATCGGTATATACCTTCCTTAAGACATTGAATGATATTGCGAGAACAATTGTGATTATTGGAAATCATGATTATATAGAACGTAACACAGATAGGGTTGATTCCCTTACGCCACAATTTATAATAGGAACATTGAATAACACATTATATCTTGATGATGCGTTGGGAAGGAAATCCGGATGTTATGTTGATGATAATGTTGTGTGGTGCTTATATTCACACTTTTCAGGACACGCGGAACCGGATATTAAATCATATGAAGTGAGGTACCCGAAGGACAAATATACTTATATCGGTATTGTACATGGGGAAATAAACGGTTGTACGAATGCAGCAGGTCGCGTATTTGAAAATGCATTGTCTCCGGATTTGTTCAATGAGTGTGATTGCGTTATAGCCGGGCATATCCATAAAAGACAAGAAATTAATACAAATGGTGTGCCTATTGTCTATTGTTCTTCTCTTGTACAACAGGATTTGGGTGAAACCGTCAGTGGGCATGGTTGTGTGTTGTGGGACATAGATAATCCGACAGGTAAACCACAGTATGAATTTGTCGATATAGATTTACCCGATTATGGTATGTATCGTATTATAATATCTTCACCGGACGATTTCGATAAGGATAAAGAAAATTTCACTAACCTTTAAGGGAACTATATATCAGTTGTCCGCAAATAATATGTAATTGTATGAGAATCACTGATATAGAATATGGTAAATATTATATCAAGCCAGAATGGGAAGGAACAGGTATGTGTATCACTGTTGGTGATGACTTTAATATTATGTTTGGTATTCTTAAAGAAGATATTTTCAGTAAGTTACAATCTAATTTTTTAGATATTAAACTCACTGATGACCTAATTGAAATAGAATAACTTTGGACAACAGGTATATAATTTTCATCTTTAATGCTGTTTTGAAAATATAAAAAATATTCGTATATTCGTAAAAACTTTAAATAACAATATTATGACTGATTTTGAAAAATACGCGGTTTCTAAGGGCATCGGTACCGGTAAACTCGATGGCTACAACAAGTACAACCAGAGGAACGGTCTTATCACTCCTACGATTTTGGAAGAGAGAAGCCTGAATGTTATCGGTTATGACATTTTTTCCCGCTTGCAACTTGACAGAATTCTTTTCCTCGGTTCAGAAATCAATGAGGATGTGGCAAACATTATCAACGCACAGCTCCTTTATCTCAATTCAATCGGTGAGGAAGATATCAAATTGTTTATCAACAGTCCCGGCGGCAGTGTAATTGATGGTCTTGCTATTTACGATACAATGAATTTCGTAACCCCGGATATTTCAACATATTGTATGGGTATGTGTGCATCGATGGGTTCAATAATTGTATCTTCGGGGGTTAAAGGTAAAAGGTATGCTTTGCCGAATTCAACAGTGATGATTCATCAAGTGTCTTCCGGAACTGGTCGAGTGCAAAATTCAGACCTTCAGATTGCAGCAAAACAGAGTCAAAAGTGGCAAAACACCCTTTATGAAATTCTTGCATCAAATACAGGAAAGGATTATGAGCAGATTGAACGGGATGCGGATAGGGACCATTGGTTTACTGCTGATGAGGCTGTTGAGTATGGTCTGATTGATGAGGTTATTAAAAAAGCAAAGAATTAGAATGGAAGTAATCGCAATCGTCGCCATCGGAAACCCAAATAAAGACGGCATGCACCCCATAGGAATTAACGGAAAAATGCCGTGGGTGAATAAGAATGACCTGAAGTGGTTTAAAGAAACTACTATGGGTCATCCTGTAATCATGGGAAGGAGGACTTACGAGGCGATAGGACATCCACTTCAAGGTCGAACAAATATTGTAATCACCTCTCATAACATTGAAGATGATATTATTGTTGCCGATAGTCTTGAAATGGCAATAGAATACGCCAAGACAAAGGATAATACAATTTTTATAATCGGTGGAGCAACGGTTTATAAGGAAGCGTTTGAGAAAGACATTGTGGATAAGGTAATGTTTGATTGGCTTGATGAAGATGCCCCCGATGCAGATACGTTTTTTCCGTTTGACATTATAGGAAACAAGGAATGGAGACAGGTAGGTGGAGCAACTGAAGTGGAAAAGGGTGTCGCATATGCTTATACCTTTGTGAAAAAGATAGGAGGGAATAATGATGTTGACAAGAAATACATTAAGTTGGTCAATGAGATTATAGATACCGGAGAGGAGAAGAACACGAGGGCTGGAAAAACAAAATCACTCTTCGGTAAGCAGCTCAGATTCAACTTAAAAGATGGTCTCCCTATGCTTACCACGAAAAAAATGTTTGCAAAGGGTGTTATCCACGAACTACTATGGTTTCTAAGAGGCGATACGAACATTAAGTACCTTGTGGAAAACGGGGTTCATATATGGGATGATGATGCATACAGATATTATTTGGAACTTTTTAAGCAGCAAAACACCGGAAAAGAACCATATTCAAAAGAAGTTTTCCTTAAAATGGTAAAACTTGAGGCGTTTTCTGACACATTGAATAAATATCATTATGGTGACTTGGGTCCTGTATATGGTAAGCAGTGGACAGATTGGGGCGGAGTGAATCAGGTAAAGCAGGTAATCGAAACCTTAAAGACAAATCCGGATGACAGAAGGATGATGATTAGTGCTTGGAACGTTGATGAGATTAAGGATATGGCGTTGCCCCCTTGTCATTATAGTTGTCAGTTCTATACGAAGAAGATGGCGCTTGAGGAACGGGTGAAGTGGTTTGAAGAAAATATTGGACCTTACGAATATGGCGAAAACTATGAACTGCTCGATGAATGGGGTGTGCCGAGAAGGAAGTTAAGTTGTATGTGGAATCAGCGAAGCGTGGATACATTGCTTGGGCTTCCATTCAATATCGTTAGTTATGCAATTCTCACGCACATCATTGCCAAGGTATGTGGTATGGACGTCGACGAGTTGATTTTTAATGGGGGTGATTGCCATGTGTATGTAAATCAGATAGATACTTATGAGAAGGAACAACGGCATCGCAACACTCAGGAATATCTTCTTCCACGACTTATGTTACCGGACGATATTGATATAGATAACTTGAAATACGAGGACATAAAAATTGAAGGATACGAATCATACCCTCCTATTAAGTACCCTTTGTCCGTAGGGTTATAATATAACTATATAGGACGTCTCATAATCCTCTTCACAATCTGTTTTTTAGGTGCTGTGGAAGATGATGAACGAGGTGCTTTTGACGGAGCCTTTTTGACCACTTGTTTTACAGCAGTTGGTTGTCCTGCTTTGCGACTTTTACATGCACAAGCCATATTTATATTAGGTATTTTGGATATAAATAGTAAAAAAATAATAAAAAGAAAAAAAACAAAAGAAATGAAAAAGTTTTTTATGATTTTAGCGATTGCAGCATTAGCACTGGTTTCTTATTCATGCGGTTGCAATAAAGAAAAGAATGTTGAGGTTATTGAAGAAACCGTTGAATGCGCACAGGCAGTTGATAGTGTTGCAGTTGATTCGCTTGTTGTTGAATAGTTATTTACTTATTCTGCAATATTAATGATACGGAAAGGAGAAAAATGAAAAATCTCTTGTCCGTATCTTTTTTGGCACGGAATTTGCATATAGAAATACAAAATATTAAAAACAATTAAAATTATGGGTATCTTTAAACTTTTTACTGAACAAAAACTTATGTCGTTCGATTTTGACCATCTTTTTTCCACTGTTAAGAAGTATGGAAAAATTGGCTCCGTCGATTCTGAGAAAAATTTCTTGGCGACCGAATGCGATGATATCAGGAACATCTATTTCGGAAACCTTCACTTCTTTTATTTGAAGAATGACAAAGACAGGATTCTTCGTGCCTTCATTAAGAGTCCGGAAGATGAATGGGTATTTAGTGATGACAATTCAGGAAAAGCAAACAATGAGGAATTTCAGGTCTACATTAAGTTTGACGTTGATGTACTTGGAGAAGACCGTTGTTTCTGTGAAAAATATAAATCCGGTAACTGGGACCTTTATGTAATTAAGGCAATCTCAGCACTTAAGCGATTCGTTGAGGAAATGACAGAGTATTCGAAATTCCAAAAAGTATATAAGAATTAGGGTTTTCAGTATTTTCAATATTTATAAACTATTTATATTCAAAACGTTTAAAAAATATGGTTAAATTTAACAAATGTTTTGAAAGATTTGAAAATACTGTATTATCATCTGCAGTCTATGCATGCGCCATTTTAGGTGATATTGCTGTTATATATACAATTTGTCGTCTTATTAAGGAACATATAGGATTTTGGTGGATACTGTTCTTGCTTATCATTACCTTACCATTCTTAATACCGTTCAACAAGCAATTACTAAGAAAGATGAAGGAAAGAATGAAAAAAAATAAAAAAGACGAAAATATGTTTTGACTTTTATAAAAAAAATTGTATATTTGTAATTGATATTTGTTTTTTTTAAAATTATAAGATATTTATTTTTCGAAAAAATCCTTAAACTATTAAATATATGTATCTGTTAGTTAGACATAACAATTATGCGACAAGCAACCTAAAAAGTTGTGATAGCCATTGTTATGCCGAATCGTACAGAAAATCCAACGCAAATAACTCAGAAATTAAACCAAGACGTTTCGGTTGGCCCTTTGAAGGAAAAGAGGTAACGGGAGAAGAAGCGGTACATAGAAGGTAAGTACTAAGCACATAGGTTTCTAACCACTATATATTTCCCAATCACCTCTGAATAATTCCCACTCAACGGACCTTCAGAGGTTTTTTTATTGTGAGTTAGTTAATAATAAAGTAAAGAAGAAAGAAAAATGGAAACACTTAAAGACATTGTAAAAGGAACGGCGAAGATGGATTGTGTAAGGAGCGGTGGTGTTGCAGAATACATTATCACGTCTATTAATGGAAAGAAGTATTTACTTGAGATTAATCTTGCGGATAAGGTGGATTGCGGAGATAGTGCTACATTTAAAATAGAGTATCCGAAAGCAATCACTCTTATGAGATGGATTAGAAGGGCGATGGATAAAGAAGAGTTGTTTGAATTGAATTAATAGTTTGGCACGGTATTTGCATATTCTATCCGTGTAAATAAAAAACAGAATATGATTAAACGAACTACAAGAAGCCATTATAAGGTGGTGGGTGATAAGTTGCTTGAAAAGAAGCAGTACGAGACAGAACTTGATGCCATTACGGTCGCAAGATACATTAATACACAGCCGAACGCAATTCATAAGTCGATAGCATATAAGTGTATCAAATGTGGAAAGTGGCATATAGGGACGACGGACAAAGAACTTACAGATAAGGACCGTGAGCATGCGAAAAAGATGCTTAAACAGGAAAATCACTGGGTTTAAATATAAAGTTTGGCACGGTTTTTGTAAGAATAGCGACATATGAAGATAATTGACTATCCTCCGTTGATTGATGCAGCACCAGTCACGGAAAAGAAAAAAGAAGAAATTAAAGATATGCAACGCTTTGCAAGTAACATAAGAAAAAAGTATAACATAACTTTTTTGCTGAAGGAATAAAGTTTGGCACGGTATTTGCTTATACTTGATTAGTTGTTTGAATTGGTTATACAAAAATGCTCATCCGAAGACGGAAGGAGTTTCGGGGCACTAATAACAGAGATTTATGATGTGCCCTGTGAGAAAGGAAAGACGAGGTTCCCCTCCCGCATACTACAATCGTTGCGGTCAGGGTCTGAAATGGCCGGAGTCCTGGCTGGTGTCCAATTCTAGAACAAGGATGCCTATGGAAAAAAGAGATTTTGCCGGTAGTCACTCACCAAAGAAAACCGGTGTTATCGGGGTGTAGCTCAGTTGGTTAGAGCGCGTGGTTTGGGACCATGAGGCCGAAGGTTCGAGTCCTTTTACCCCGACGTAGTAACAAAAAGTCGTAAAACTGAGGTGGGAGTTAGACTTCTCCCTTAGAGGAATATAGGAGTATGGTGTAACGGTAGCACCTCGGTCTCCAAAACCGCGTGTCCATGTTCGAATCGTGGTACTCCTGCAAAATGTAAGTTCTTTGAAATATGTACGTGTGGCTGAGTGGTCGAAGGCATCAGACTGCAAATCTGAGATTATACAACGCAGGTTCAAATCCTGCCACGTACTCAAAAAAATATTGCAAAACTTTTATTCAAATCTTTACTTTTTACTCATAAAGTACTATTTATATGTAAAAGGGAATAAGTTATGGAAAAAGAAAAACTTGAGAAGCTGCTTATTGAAAGTGATTCATTAAGTGAGGTTATACTTAAATTGGGGCTAAAAGTTAATGGCGGAACACGAAGAACATTAAAGAAATACATGTCTGATAATGGTCTCGTTTTTGAAAGAAACAAAATGACAAGGGAAAAATATAATCAAAACCCCAAAATTTGCCCTGTATGTGGAAAAGAAATAGATTTTGAACATAGAGCAAACAAATATTGTTCAAGTTCATGTGCAGCAAAAGTTAATAATGTCTTATATCCTAAAAAGAAGAAAATAAATGCTAACAAAAGAAAATATCCGGAGACAAGGAAATACGAAGAAAAAGATTTATATTGTGTTGTTTGTGGCAAAAAGTTAACTGGTAATCAAAAAAAGTTTTGTTCAGATAAATGTAAAAGAAAATTTTATTCATTACAAGGTTATCAAACAAATCATTCACAAAAAAATGATAAACTTGGTGCATTGAAAAAATATGAATATATAATAAAACTTGGAGGAAAATGTTCCGTCTGTGGCTATGATAAAAATTTGTCTGCCTTGACATTTCACCACACAAGAGACAAAGAATTTACATTAAATGCGAGGGTTTTTAGTAGGGCGAATGAAGAAGATTTAAAGAAAGAGTTAGATAAGTGTATTTTGTTATGTCAGAATTGTCATCATGAACTACACCATCCAGAACTCGACAAAGAAAAAATTAAGAAATTATTAGAAGAAAAGATAAAACGGCTTAATATGGAAAGCGGGGCATGACGAATTGAAAGAATACCTGTGGAATGAATTCAGGTATAATGTATTGAAGAAGTACTACGGGTATTTCGATGAATGGTATGAGAATATTACCGACACACAGAGAATGTACTATATCTCTT
>JAEEGL014231725.1_pt1 | contig 20310 bp, 15 predicted proteins | sample 9134231 | NCBI WGS metagenome assembly JAEEGL01 (sample SAMN16246548, study PRJNA631951) | gut metagenome | biome: gut microbiome; feature: rumen; material: fiber-attached | host: Bos | place: Iran: Karaj | collected 2018-10 | reverse complement strand
TAGTTTTGCAGACCGAAAAAGCGTAGCACAATACGTAGGCGTAATCGAGCGGCTTGCCGCGAGTCACGAGAAGTATTGATGCAAGCGCGCCCAGATGGCGGAATTGGTAGACGCGTGCGTTTCAGGTGCGCTTGCCGCGAGGGGTGCAGGTTCGAGTCCTGTTCTGGGCACAAGACGTTCTCATGAACGTCATGCTCCTTTTTATTATTGGGGTCCCCGACACAAACCAGCGAAGCGTTTGCGGTGGGGAGAGGAGCAACCGCGGTGACCTTTTGTCGTGTTGCGACAAACTTCGTCACAAGCGAGTTGCGACGAAGCGCAGGTGGTGAAATTGGTATACACGCTACTTTGAGGGGGTAGTGGTCGCAAGATCGTGTGAGTTCGAGTCTCATCCTGCGCACAGCTTTTTACGGAGGACTAAGGTCCGACCGTGAAGTTAGGCATTTAGATGCCGAACACGTTAAGCCTCTGGCGATTGCATTAGAGGCGCTTTTTATGAGCACTATCGAATAGTAGTAAATGCTTAGCGTGATGTTTATAATCCATAAAAATAGCGATTAGAATGGATTTGATTAAAGTTGCTGAGCAAGCATTTGCCGGCGAAAAGAAAGAATTCCCTGCATTCAAGGCAGGTGACCAGGTAACCATCGGTTACCGCATTAAAGAGGGTAACAAAGAGCGTGTTCAGGAGTTCCGCGGTGATGTAATCTGCATCCACGGTAGCGGTGACAAGAAGCGCTTCACCGTTCGCAAAATGAGTGGTAACGTAGGTGTTGAGCGTATCTTCCCTATGGACAGCCCATTCATCGAGAGCATCACGGTGAACAAGTACGGTAAGGTACGTCGTTCGAAACTGTACTACCTGCGCGAGCTGACCGGAAAGAAAGCTCGTATCCAGGAGCGCCGCACAAAGTAATTCGCTCAAAGCCGATAAGGAGTCTCAAACGAGACTCCTTTTTTTGTTTTTCGGATATACTCTTTCTTCTATTTTGCCCTTTCCGATATACAAGTATCAAAAAAATGCTCATTTTCTTGCGTATATGCAATTTTTATAGTAATTTTGCCGCGATTTTGCGCGAGTGCGCACGTACACGTACTATGCCCATGCTTACGCACGCGGCACATGTGCGATACGTATTGTTTAACTAAATCATTTATTTATGAATTATTCGGACTACCGAAATCCAATTTAGAGACTTGTTTACATTGGAGATTCCTATCACATTAAAGAAATGGCAAAACAAAAGTTTATCATTGAAGTGAACCATGTCTCGAAACAATTCGAGGATGGCAAGTATGCACTGAATGACGTCAGCCTTCAAGTAGAGAAAGGCGAGTTCGTCACTATCCTTGGCCCGTCGGGCTGCGGAAAAACTACCCTGCTCAGGTGCATAGCAGGTTTTCAAGTCGCCAGTTCAGGCGATATATTGCTGAAGGGTGAAGATGTGACTCAAACACCACCTTACAAGCGTCCCGTGAACACCGTATTCCAGAAATACGCGTTGTTTCCCCACCTAAACGTATTTAACAATGTTGCCTTCGGCCTGAAACTAAAGAAAGAAGATCCGGACACTATCAAGAAGAAAGTGCGCCGTGCATTGAAGATGGCCAACCTGACCGGTTACGAAGAGCGTGAAGTGGACACCCTGAGCGGTGGCCAGCAACAACGTGTGGCTATAGCACGAGCTATCGTGAACGAGCCCGAAGTGTTGCTACTCGACGAACCGCTGTCGGCACTCGACCTGAAGATGCGTCACGACATGCAGATTGAGTTGAAGGAATTGCACGAGAAACTAGGTATTACCTTCATCTACGTTACCCACGACCAAGAAGAGGCGCTGACACTGAGCGACCGCGTGGTAGTGATGAGCGAAGGTAAGATACAACAGATCGGTAGCCCTACCGACATATATAACGAACCGCAAAACTGCTTCGTGGCGGACTTTATCGGCGAGAGCAATATTCTCTCTGGAACGATGATCCGCGACCGCAAAGTCAGCTTCTGCGGACAAGAATTTGACTGTATTGACGAAGGCTTCGGCGAGAACAAGCCTGTGGATGTAGTTATCCGTCCTGAGGATATCTATATCTGGGACAAGTCTCTCGAGAAGCGCGGCAAAGTGCTGGACCAGGAGGATGAAGATGTAGAAGATCGCCTCCCTAAGGGTAAGTTCACCAAGTGGTACGGCAAAGTGGAGAGCTGTATCTTCAAGGGCGTACACTATGAGATGCGTGTGCTGACTCCGGACGGATACGAGTTCCTCATTCAGGACTACCACGAGTACCTGCCGGGAACGGAGATAGGTATGCTGGTGAAGCCGGAAGATATACAGATCATGCACAAGGAGCACTATATCTACAATTATCTGGAGGGCGAAGTGCTCAAGAACGGCAAAGTGCGCTTCATGGATGCTGAGTGGGAAGTTACCCCGCAGCAGATAGAGCGCTTTGAGGCAGGCGAGAAAGTGCGCGTTCGAGTACCGTTCCGCTCGGTCGATCTGCAAGACTACGAGGAAGAAGGAACGCTGTCCGGCGAGGTGCATTTCATTCTCTTCAAGGGCAATCACTTCCACCTGACCATCCGCACCGATACAGGCTACGACTTGTTTGTCAATACCAACGATGTATGGGATGACGGCGACCGCGTGGGTATAGTGATTCCGAAGAGTGATATTCTGATCAGTAAGTTAGACGAACCAACCGGCGAAGAAGAAAATGAGTAAGTTCATTCAAATAGTGTCGTCACGAAGAACGTGGGCCTGGCCGTATATCCTCTTCATGGCGCTGTTTGTGTTGCTGCCGTTGGTATTAGTGGCTGTTTATGCCTTCACGGACATAGACGGACACTTCACGCTCCGCAACTTCGCTAAGTTCTTCACACATAGCGAGGCTATCAGCACATTCCTATACTCGGTGATGATAGCCGTGTTCAACACAGCCATCTGTCTGCTGCTGGGCTACCCGGCCGCATACATCATGGCGTCGGCCGACTACCGCACGCCGAAAGTGATGGCTATGTTGTTCATCCTGCCTATGTGGATCAACTTCCTGCTGCGTACCGTAGCCACTGTCGAACTGTTCAACATGTGCGGCCTGCCTCTGGGCGAAGGCGCATTGTTGTTCGGTCTGTGCTACGACTATCTGCCCTTCATGATTTATCCGATTTATAATACACTGCAGAAGATGGACCGCTCGTTCGTTGAGGCGGCTCAAGACTTGGGCGCCAACCGCTGGAAATGTTTCTGGAAGGTGATCGTGCCTCTGTCCTTGCCGGGTGTGTATAGTGGAATAGTGATGGTGTTTATGCCTACTGTCAGTACGTTTGCCATCGCCGAGTTGTTGACGCACAACAACATCAAGTTGTTCGGTTCGCTGATTCAGGACTATATCACGACAACCGACCTGCTCAACTACGGCGCAGTATTGTCACTCGTACTGCTTGTTATCATCGGTGTTACATCCTTCTTCGGCGAACATGACGCCAAGGATGATCAGAAAGGAGGACTGGTATGATGACGAAGGTTATAGGTTATAGATTACAGGTTATAGGACTTATGCTGTTGCTCTGCATAAGTATGATGGCGCAGTCGAACCTGACCTACGAGATTCGCGTGGCTTCGGACGACCCGGTACTGCTTTTGGACACTTTCCCTATCACATATCAGGCAGAGAAAGTGAATATCAGCCTCTATGAGGGCAAACGCAGATGCGTGTGCGAATATAGTACTTACGATAGTCTTGATGTCATTTTCGCACGCGACAATACGCCTGCTATACGTGCTTGGGGCGATAGCGTCTACAGCTACACCGACGAGTACGAAGTGACATGGACTGTCTGGCGCAATAGCAAGGAGTCGAAGAACCGCACACAACGTGTGTTGGTTCAGAACGGCCGCAACGCGTTCATCGAATATGTTGTTGTCCACACTCAGAAACCGTCTCACGTAGTAGCATGGATGGGATGGATACTGGCCGGTCTATTGCTGATAGCCGGTATCATCTACGCTGTGTTCGTCTTCTATCGCCGCCGCGCGGAACGACTGTTGCCTTCTGCGCAACGCGAGACCTTGCGTCGCAAACGTGTAGGAATGCGCCGACACATCGGTTCGCAACTCTACTTATGGTTGCTGCTGCTGGTTCTCTATGCGCCGATTGCACTGATTGCCGTCTTCTCGTTCACCGAGAGCAAGATATTGGGTAACTGGACGGGCTTCTCGTTCGACCTGTATGTCAACTTGTTCTCCGGTCGCGCAGACGCCGGACTGAATAGCGCACTGGTGTACACCGTTGTGATCGCATTGATAGCAGCTGTCTGCTCCACCTTGCTGGGAACATTGGCAGCTATAGGTATCTTCAACATGCGCGCACGCCAACGCCAAGTGGTCAGTTTCCTGAACTCGGTGCCGATGATCAACCCGGATATCATCACGGGTATATCGCTGTTCCTGCTCTTCGTAGCACTCGGCTTCAGCCAGGGTCTGGCAACAGTGTGCATCGCCCATGTGGTCTTCTGTACGCCATATGTGGTGCTGAGCGTTCTGCCACGTCTGAGCCGCATGAACCCGAATACCTATGAGGCAGCTCTCGACCTCGGCGCAACACCGGCGCAAGCACTGCGCATGGTGATGCTTCCGGAATTGTGGCCGGGCATGCTGAGTGGATTCATCTTGGCTCTGACCTTGTCGGTGGACGACTTCGGCGTTACCTTCTTCACCAAAGGCTCGGGAGGACTGGAGACCCTGAGTACCTTCATCTATTCAGATGCCCGCAAGGGTGGTTTGACTCCGGAACTGAGACCGCTATTCACCATCATTCTGCTGGTGATGCTCAGTGTACTCATTTTTATTAACATCAAAGAAAAAAAGAAACAAAAATAATACAACTATGCGTAAATCAATTTTTTCCCTTATTGCCCTTGCGGCAGTTGTTCTCTGTTCGTGCGGCGGTAACGACCGCGCTCACCAACTGAAAGTGCTCAACTGGGCCGACTACATCAACGAGGATGTGAAAGAAGGCTTCGAGCAGTGGTACTACGAACAAACCGGTGAGAAGGTAGAGATTGTTTATGAGACCTTCGATATCAACGAGACCGCACTCACTAAGATTGAGGTTGGTCACGAGGACTACGATGTATTCTGCCCGTCAGAGTATATCATCGAGCGCATGCTGAAGAAGGATTTGCTGATTCCTATTCAGAAAAACCTGATTGCCGACAGCATCTGGTATTTCGACAATATCTCGCCGTTCGTGGTTGACAAGTTCCAGCAGATGGCTCCGGGCGCTGACATCAAGGTGAGCGACTACACCGCAGGTTATATGTGGGGAACCACCGGCTTCATCTACAACCCGCAGTTCGTCAACGCCGAGGAACTGGCTTCGTGGGGCGCCATCCTCAATCCGAAGTTCGAGAACCGCATTCTGATGAAAGACGCCTTCCGCGATGTTTATTCGGTATTGGTGCTCTACGCTTTCCGCGATCAGTTGGAGGCAGGTACCGTCAATCGTGACGAACTGGTGCGCAATATCACTCCTGAGCGCGTTGAGGCTGTTAAGCAAGTGTTGCTGCAAGCGAAGAAGCAAGTATGCGGATGGGAAGTGGACTTCGGTAAGGAAGAGATGACCAAGGGCAAAGCATGGCTCAACCTCAGCTGGTCTGGCGACGCACAGTTCGCTATCGAAGAGGCTGCTGAGATGGGCGTTATGCTCGATTATATTGTTCCTAACGAGGGTTCGAATGTATGGTTCGACGGTTGGGTTATTCCTAAGTACGCTCAGAACGTGAAGGCAGCCACCTACTTCATCGACTATATGTGCCGTGCTGACAATGCACTCGCAAACATGGATGAGATCGGCTATGTTAGCTGCGTTGGCGGAAAGGACGCTGCTGCAGCTATCCTGGAGGAGCAAAATGATGAGGAAGAGTGGCCGCAGACTGTTGACGCCAGCTATTTCTTCGGCGAAGAACCGATTCAGATAGGTGACGAGACGCTGGATCCTCACGAGTTGAACCTCAACCCTGTTTATTATCCTGACTTGAGCACTATCAACCGTTGCGCGCTGATGCACGATGCCGGCGATGCACAAGAGATACTGCTCGAGATGTGGAATGAAATCAAGTTGGCACGATAATTGTTGCTCTTGATCAGCAACAAGCCATTGGGCCATTAGCCTGTTTTTAATATGCGAAAACTATTATTTTCCCTTTTCTGTCTCGTTAGTCTGGGCGTCAATGCCCAGACTACGGCGATGGAAACAGATTACAATGCTCTTGCTGCCCGCTTCAGCGGTCGAGACAAACTGCTGCAGCGCGACCTGAAGAACTATCTGCAGACCTATCCCTACACCACGTATGAGAACGAGGTGATGTTTATGCAGGGAGTACTGCAAATAGAGAAGGAACACTACAAGCAGGGCTTGAAGATCTTAGAAATCGTGGACGTCAAAGCGTTGCAGCGCGACCACCAGTATGACTATTCTTTCTATTGCGGCTATGCCTACCTCATGTCGGATGAGTACAAGCGTGCAGCAGGCTACTTCAGCAAGTTGAACAAGGCTGAAGAAGGACGCCATGCTTTGCGCGGATCGTACTACTACGCGTACTGCATGTACAAAATGCAGCGCTATGACGAAGCATTGCCTATATTCCGTCAACTGGAAAAAACGCCCGAGTATCAAAAGACTGTACCATTCTATTTGGTACAAATCTGCTACGCCAAAGGCGAATATGACGAAGCAGCCAAAAAGGCCGCTGTCCTCATTCGCGAACAACCGGATAGCGAGAATAAAGGAGAATTACACCGCTTATTAGGCGAAATGGCCTACCACAAAGGCGACTATCGTCAGGCTGCCGACAATCTGAAGAAGTACAGCGACTCGTTCAAGGCACAGGGCTTCGTGCTGCTGCGTGAAGACCTCTATATGCTGGGAACATCCAAGTTCAAGGTAGGCGAGTATGCCGATGCTGTGAAGTACCTCAAGCAGATCAAGCAGGATCCGGACACGCTCTCCGAGGCCGCTTGTCTGACTATGGGTAACGCTTACGTCAAACTCGGCCAACCCGAACAGGCTAAGTTGTCCTACCAGGCGGCTGTCAACTATAAACTGACACCTGCCATCACTGAGGAGGCCAGCTACAACTACACACTCTGCACCTACCAGTCATCGAGCGCACTGGGAGAGTCGGTGCGTGCCTTCAACGACTTCATCCATACATTCCCGAACTCGAAATATGAGAGTAAGATCTATCGTCTCCTGAGCGATGCACTCATGCGCAGCAAGAACTACGCAGCGGCTATTGCTACGCTCGACTCAATCAGTAATCCTACCTCAAAAATGCTGGAGACCAAGCAGTACTTGCGCTACCAATTGGGAGCCGACTGCTTCTTGCAGGGCAAGATGGATCAGTCCGTAGAATGGATGACCGAGGTGATCAAGCACAACGGCGAGTCCGGCAAATATACCACCGAGGCGTACTATGTGCGTGCTGAGGCCTATTATCGTCTCCATGACTTCAAGGCTTGCGAGAAAGACCTCAAGGCTTTCTTCGGTCGTTCGGATGTCAAGCGTTCGAAGAACTACACCGTGGCACGCTATCTGCAAGGTTATTGCGCTTTCTCGCAGGGCCAGTATGACAAGGCACGCGAGGCTTTCTCCATCTTCATTGATGCCGCTAAGACCAGCGACCCGACTTATGCTGATGCTCTCAACCGTATAGGCGACTGCTATTTCAACAACCGAAATTTCCAGAAGGCTATCTCCTACTATACCCAGGTCAGCAACATGCAGTCATCGGGTGCAGACTATGCGCTCTTCCAGCGCGGCTACGCATTGGGATTGCAACACAAATACAAAGACAAGATATCCGTCATGCGCACGCTCGTCAGCCGCTATCCTAAGTCAGACTATGCTGACGATGGCGTATACGAGATTGCGCGTGCACAGCTGCAGCAGGATGACGAGCGCGGCGCTATCGTGACCTACGAGCAATTGCTCAAGAACTACCCGCAATCATCGTTGGCACGCAAAGCTGCATTGGAGCGCGCTATGCTCTACCGCAACTTGCAGCAGAATGATCAGGCTATTATGGCTTACCGCCAGACCATCGAGAAATTCCCGACCACCGAAGAAGCCTATACCGCTCTAGATGCTCTGCAGGCATTGTATGTCGAGCAGGGCAAAGTGGATGAGTATCTCAACTATACCAAGAGCCTGGCTAAGATGAACATGAATGTCACCACCCAGGAGGACTCACTGCTCTTTGCCGCAGCCGAAATGCAGTACATGCAGGCTGCTTACCAGAAGGCATCGGTGTCGCTCAACAGTTACCTGAAGCAGTATTGCACCGGCGGTCGCTATTGTACGACGGCTTGCTACTACTTGGCCGACTCGTATTATCGTCTGGGCAAGACATCCGAAGCATTGGCACAATACAAGAAACTGGCAGAGTCGTCTTCCAACCCGTACCAGGAAGAAGCCACGGTACGCGTTGCCGAGATCTGTTATGACAAGAAGGATTGGAACGGCGCTTTGGAGGCTTTCTATCGAATGAACACACTGGCGTCCACTCGTGAGAACACTCGTATCGCACGCCTCGGTGTGCTGCGTTGTAGTTACCACCTCGACCGTCATCAGTCCGTTATTGATATAGCGGAACAGATACTGAGCGATACTCCGGTGGACGAAGAGACACGCCGCGAAGCCATCTACAACCGTGCTAAAGCATATGTGGCACTCAAGCAGTGGAGTTTGGCACAAGCCGACCTGCAGACACTGGCAACAGAGGTGCGCACGGCGCAAGGTGCTGAGGCTAAGTATCTGCTGGCACAGACACTGTTCGAACAGGGCGAGATAGACCAGGCTGAATCAGAGGTGATGAGCTTCACCCAAATGAATACGCAACAGCAGTATTGGCTGGCACGCGCACTCGTTTTGCTCAGCGACATCAATCTGTATCGGGGCGAGAACTTCCAGGCACGCCAATATCTATTGGCTCTGCAGCAGAACTATATGCAGCAGGGCGATGACATCCAGTCTATCGTCAAAGCACGTTTGGCCGAATTGGACAAGAAGGAACAAGCCGTAGTAAACAACAATGAAGAGGAGGACTAAGATGAAACGATTTGTTATATGCAATATATTATTGTTAGTCGGACTGAATACTTTTGCGCAAAGCGATTCCACTCTCAATCGTAGTGTGACCGTTGAGCGCGATTTCCAACCTATCATACAGGCTGCGGGCAAAGTGGCTACCAAACCGGCTGTCGTAGAGACTAATATCGAACCGGCCAAAGTGGAGTACTCCAACTACGCCGGCGAAATATCGCTCGGCACAAACTTCAACCCGCTACTCTCTCAGTCCGTACGCTTCGCCGACGCACATCCGAGCAACGGCTATCTGCGTGGCGGAATAGGTCATGCCAATACGCTCTTCGATTTCGGATACCATCTGGATGACAACAAGAACAGTATTCTCGATGTCTATATGCATCACCGCGCGCAGTGGGGCAAACGTGCTATGAGCAAATCGAAACTCGGTTTGGATTTCAACCATCCGTTCAACACGTGCACCCTCTATTTCGGCTTCAACGGTGGTAACATCTACTACCATAAGTACGGTCATTTCTATGACTACACGCTGACTGCGCCGGGTGCCTGGGAGAAAGATAAGATTCTCTACCCTAATGATTCGCTCACTGCTTTGGACAAGACATGTCTGTGGACGGCTGAGGCTTATTTCGGCCTGAAGGCGAACGCCACCCAGGATTTCAAGTATCGCTTCCAGACGGGCTATGCCTTGTTCTCCAAAGTAGGTGCTGTGACCGAACATCAGGTACGTTCGCACCTGGATCTCGACTGGCACAACGAGGCACACCATATAGGTACCAATATCTATGTGCAGAACAACTTCATGAAACTCGGGTCGCTGAGCGCGGTGATTGACGATTCGCTCTACAACAACCGTCACAACATCCGCATTGAGCCCTACTATGCATACCACGGCAACCGTATTCTGGTCCATCTGGGTGTGAATATTGATATGAATATCGGTAAGGGAAAGAACAGCCTGTCCGGTGTAGAAGATCTTGCTTTCGCTCCATCACCGCATATACGAATGGAGGCGCAGGTGGCTAAACACTGGCTCACGTTCTATGCCGACGCTACGGGACACCTGGGCATCGGTAGCCTGCAGAGCTTCATGGAGAACAATCGTTACCGACTGATACATGCCGGAATAATCGACCATCACTCAGACTCATATACGCCGATTGACGCAGAACTGGGTCTGCATATCCGACCATACCGTGACCTGCTCTTTGAGTTGCACGGAGGCTACGCCTATATGATGGATCAGGAAGTGATGATAGCCACCACAACGGCTACTCCTTATACTCCGCTCGGCATATCGTTTGCACCCGGTGACTTCGATTTCTTCTTCACCAATTACCAACGTGCTAAAGTGGGTGGTCAGATCAGCTACCACTACCAGGATATCGTACGCCTCAACCTCTACGGAGACTACTATTTCTGGAGCGGTGATACCACCGTTTATGATCGTGCTAATTGGGAGATCGGTCTGCGTCTTGACGGACGAATCAGCAAGCACTGGTCATTCTATTCGGATAACTATGTTGCCGGTAGCCGTCTGGCTCTGGCCACCGATGGTGAGCACCTGCTCAAGCCTACTATTGAATTGGCACTCGGAGTACAATACGAGACATGGGTTGGTCGCGCTGCCAGAGCTCTGGAGAAGGACAAAGGCTTGACAGTACGCCCTGCGCCAAAGCCTAATCTGAGCTTGTTCCTCCAAGTGAACAACTGGCTCAGCCGCAAAAACGATATCTACTACGGCTATACCACAGAGGGTATCAATTTCCTACTCGGAATAACCTATAAGTTCTAGGCGAATAAGTACACAACGTATAAACAACAAGAGTCGGCACCGCCGGCTCTTGTTGTTATTATAACCCATATAGAAGCACCCTATTTCTATTTTCTACAATTATTTCTTGCATATGTCAGAAAAATGTAGTACTTTTGCAGTCACAAAATAACATCGGCACATGTGTGTGCCTGGTATAGCGTAATAAGCCAGAACTTGATTTTCTGAAAACTGGACACTTTCAAGAAAATTACTTATTCAGGTCACGGTTTATGCACGCTCACGTTCCAGCGTGAGTTTTCCGTGCGTAAATTTGAATAAGTAAGGTAGTCCAGAACCTCAGAAAATCAAATGAAGCGAACGTAAAGCGCACGCTTTTTTATATGTATAACAAATTAACAACAATAGGTACAATTATGAAACTACATTTCAAAGTATTATTCGCAGTTATTGCGCTAACTGCACATGCACAAGCAACAACGAGTTACTTTTGTAATTTTGAATCCGAAAACGCACGCAATCGATGGGTATTAAATCCTACAGTCAACTCATTCATTGCAGACAGACTCGTTAACAAATGGTATATTGGCGCACTGGGCAACTCTGCTCATAATGGTCAATATGGTCTCTATATTTCTGATGATGGCGGCCAAAATGCGCACTACACGAATAATTCTTGTTCGGTGTTCGCATATGATACTATTTCGCTCGATCACCTAGCTTCCGGTGATTATACTATTACTTTTGACTACCGAGTAGGAAGCGTTTATGACGGTGTTTCCTTATTATGGATTCCATTGATGGATAGCATAGAGAACAAGAATGGAGAACTTGTTCTCGATACAGTCAAAGTTCTTTCCGGATTAGTCAATTGCGTGCCAACACAATATGTAGACTATATGGTTGAATACAACTTGCCTTGTACTAGCACATGGCAACAGTATTCTGCAACCATTCCAAACGCAAAATGCGATGGCAAACCGCACTATTTGGCTTTTATATGGACTAATGGGACCACTCAAACACAACAATATGGCGCAATGATTGATAATATCGCCATTTCCAATGTTACCCCATGTGCAGCACCTACTGATTTGACCATTGTTACGCAGGGCTCCTCTGTCCAATTGTCATGGAATGGAACAGCTTCCAATTACGAAGTAACTGCCTATTCGTACGAGACGAACACTTGGTTTGGTCCTCAAATTGTATCCGGCAATCAGACTTCATTCTCCGGACTTCCGGTAGGCCAAACAGATTTCGTTGTGCGTGCTGCGTGTGGAAATGGCTCTTATGGTCTAAAGAAGATTGTTTCCAAACTTCTCTATTATCCAGACCAATTATGTGTGGATTTTCTCAATTTGGAAAATGCTGATTGTTATATTGGTGACCGTATGGTAAATAATACGCTGACATTCAATAATTATATTAAAGTAGATCCGATAGATTTTGGACCATTTCCAATAAAAAGCCGCCATACAGTACATTCCGATTGTAATGAAACAGACCCACGCACCGGCAATTTAGCTAAAACTGTGCCGGACGGCGAATTGGCTTCTGTTCGTTTGGGCAATTGGGACGTTAACGCAGAAACAGAGCGTATTGAATATTCAATTACAGTTGACACGAACGATTATTCGGCTCTTCGTATTAAGTATCTGCCTATTTTGGAAGCACCTAACCATCCGGAAGCAAATAATCCTCGTTTCAAACTCAATGTGATGGTTGACGGACAGACCATTAATAGTACCGGAGCAGTTGATTTAAATTGCAGCGATGTATTACGACAGAATGATTCAGAAATCGGAGAACAATATTCACTTACATCAGAAGCCGAGCAACAAGGATGGCATTTAACAGATCGAATTGTTGCCCAAACTCTAGATGATGTGGTTTGGAAAGAGTGGACCTCATTAGATATTGATCTAAGTTATTATCAAGGTAAGAATATCATTGTTCGTTTCACCACTATGGATTGCGCGCAGGGAGGACATTCCGGCTATGCGTACTTTACTTTAGGATGCACAGATAACTCATCCTATGTTCATTCATCCTCCAATTCCGCCATTTTTACGTGGCCAATGGATGAGAAAGGTTTTACTTACATGCTCACTGTATATACCGATCTGGCTCGCACTATTCCGTTCTGCACGGCTTCATTCAACCAAAACGGACAACTAATTGAGGCTAATTATGCCAACCATGCACCAAGACGACAGACAAAGACGCAAGAAAGTTTCTCATATACCATCACTAATTTGGATGTCAATACGACCTATTACTACAAGATGAGTGTTCAGGATGAAAACGAGAAAGTGATTAATACAATCGAAGGTGCCTTTGCAACGCAGTTGGAAACGGCTATAGAGAATCCGGCACAAAATGGAAAGCCATACTACCATACGTTCATCAAAGACGGACAAATCCTCATCCAACGCGGCGAGAAAACCTATACCCTCCAAGGTCAAGAGGTAAAGTAATGTACATAGGGACAATGTACAATGTACAAAAGCGAATTATAAAGGCGAAAGCCGTATATAAAGCGAAAAGGCAGTCTTAGGACTGCTTTTTTCGATTATTTGTGGGGAATTTCGAACGCTGTGTTCAAAAAATCAACGTTAGTGATTCTTAATCATTCTTAATGATTCTTAGTCATTCCCGAGACAAATACGGGAGCGATATAGTCTATCAACTTACTTCTGGCCTGTAGTATAATTGCGGCCATAGGAACGATACGTATCGTGCTCTATCTCAATCACCGGTTCCTCAAATGCCGTCTTGTGCGTCAGTTGCCACTCCAGGTATTTGATGGTCAGTCCGCGGTCCAACCACTGCTTCTCATAGTGGGTTTGCAGCGCGCGCGCGTCATCCAGTCGCTCTTGCTGTTCCGCCGTATCGGTATTCTGCGCATACAGATCATCCGTGTTGCACAACACCGGGTAAGCATTCAGTCGCACCATCTCGCACGTATAGGTATAAAGGAACGGACTGTCGGTCTTCAGGTGAATCAAACCGTCCGGACGCACTATCTGCTGGTAACGCTGCATGAAATAGGTACTTGTCAGGCGTTTGGTCGCTTTCTTCATCTGCGGGTCGCAGAACGTAATCCATATCTCATCCACTTCGCCTGCGGCAAAGAAAGAAGTGATTACTTCTATGTTCGTACGCAGAAAGGCTACGTTCTTCAGTCCCGTCAATTCTGCCTCTTTGGCACCCGCCCACATGCGTGCTCCTTTGATATCAATGCCGATAAAATTCTTGTTCAGATAGCGACGAGCCAAACCCACCGTATATTCGCCACGGCCGCAGCCCAACTCCATCACAATAGGATTATCGTTGTGGAAATAGCGTTCGCGCCAATGACCCGCCATCTCATGACGAGGCGACTCGGTCTCCGCCTGAGCACGCTGCATGTCGTTCAGTTCGCGCGCAACACACTGGAAGACATTGGTGAATGTCTCCATCTCTGCGAATTTTTTCAGTTTGTTCTTTCCCATTTATTCAACGCGTATCACTTCGAATCCTACATCAGACACACCGCGCAGAACGGAATCTCGCAGACCGTGCTGAACTTCAAACACATAGGTGCCTGTTTCTTTGAACTGACGATTCTCGTCTATCAGCACCGGCATCTCGATAAAGCCGTTGTGGCTATCGCCCAACCATCGTCCACGATCATCCGCTAGGTAGAACTCAATCGTGTCGCGACGAGCCGCATTGCCTATATAGAGCCACATGTTCTGATAAGGGTAGCGCTCTGTATGGCGCACATAGACGATGGTGCGATAGGTGGCTTTGGTATCCGTGATCGGCACCTCAAAGCGCACAATGGAGTCGGTGTGCCATTGCCCCGAAGGGATGGTATTGAATCGGCTGTAGACAATGTCGGTTTGACATCCGACAAAAGCCAGCGCAATAGCTACTATGAAGATAGACAGATACTTACTCATTGTTGCTTGTTGTTTTTATTAGGGCGGCGCTCACGCTTGTTATTGTTGTCGCGACGCTCGCGCTTATTGTTATTGCGTTTGCGGTCAAAACGCGTTACATCGTCGTGTCCGACCACATTCTGGTAACCTACTTCCGATACCACCGACGCGCGTGTGCCCTCCAGCGTATCGGGCTTTTCGCCACGGCGGTTCATAGCGATGATGTCGTGTGCGCGTTGTGTCGTGATTGTCTGCAGATTGGCTGCTATATGTTGGTCCGACGAATAGGTAACCAGTCCTGCCAACGGGTCGGTCGAGAAGAGATAATAGGTTGCATCTTTCGTCTCCAGCGCTGTATGGCGCGCAGGCAATGATTTGGATGCATCCTCATAGACCGGCACCTCGTAGTTCAGACAACACTTGAGTTTAGCGCACATGCCCGCCAGTTTCTGCGGGTTCGGCGATATATTCTGCAAACGCGCTGCGCCTGTACCTACAGAGGAGAAGTTCATCATCCATGTCGAGCAACACAGTTCGCGACCGCACGGACCTGTTCCGCCAATACGGCCTGCCTCCTGACGCGCACCGATCTGCTTCATCTCCACACGGATACGGAATGTCTCGGCGTACACTTTGATCAGTTGGCGGAAATCCACACGACCGTCCGCAATATAATAGAAGATGGCCTTGGTGCCGTCACCCTGGTATTCTACATCGCCTATCTTCATCTCCAGACCGAGCGATTTGGCCAGTTGGCGTGCCTTGATCATCGTTTCTTGCTCGCGTGCGTGCGCCTGCTTGGCGCGCTCTATATCTTGTTCGGTAGCTATTCGTACAACTTGGCGCACCTCGTAGCGCGACGATTCGATCTTGTTCTTCTTCATCTGCAGTTCCACCAATTTGCCGGTGAGCACCACTTCACCCAAGTCCTGACCGGGATTAGCCTCAACCACCACTGTCACGCCTTTCTCCAAAGGCAGATGTTGGCTGTTGTGGAAATATCCCTTGCGCGTATTTTTGAACTGTACTTCGATAAGGTCTGTCAACTGAGTGTTCTCCGGCAGATCGCAGAGCCAGTCACTAACGGGCAGCATATGTGCTGAGTTGCGTTTGGTTGCCGCTGCTCCAAGTTCATGATTTTCGTTTCCTACAATATATTTTTTCATGTGTTTTGTTATTGTTTCTTTATCTTGATCAGTACTATCATTTGCAGGCAGAGGTCAAAAAATATAATCTTCGCATTGCCGTTCTGCTCTATCTGCCGTTCTGCCAGTGCCAGTTGATTCATTATTTGCTCCACATTGCCGTCATGGATGAAGGGCGAAAACCGAACGGAAAAATCGCGTTCGCCCGCCATCTGGTAGTTCAGTTCCGGCTGTCCCAGATTGCGTATATAGTTCTCGCGCACCTGTTGTTGGGCATATTGGAGAAAATGCTTCTGCTTCTCGCGACCCACCTTGCTGTCCGCCATGTCCTGGCTCCACTGGCGCAGCCGACTGAGCGATTCTAATTTCTTTTGCGGGTCGTTGATCACGCCCACAGTATAAGCGTCGCGGAAGAGTGCTATGAAATCACGCAATTCTTGCTGGTTCTCTTCTGTCTCGCTTGCTTTCTTGCGTGCCTGCAGATAACTGCCGTTGGCTATGCGCGCTATGTCGCCGGCCGCAGACGCATCTATGCCGTCACCCACCAGAGCCTCAGCTATAGTCTGTTCGGGCAGACGCGGCACACGTATCAGTTGCACGCGCGACTGGATGGTCGATAGCAGTTGCTCAGGATGTTCGCTCACAAAGAGAAAAACGGTCTTCTCCGGCGGCTCTTCCAGCAGTTTGAGCAACTTGTTGGCGCAGATGGTATTCATCTTCTCCGGCTGCCAGACTATCATCACCTTGTAGCCTTCGCCGAACGACTTCAGACTCAGTTTGCGCAGTATTTCCCCACTCTCTTTCTCATAGATTATTCCCTGCTTGGTCTCAACGCCAAGTGCTTTGTACCAGTCGTCCAGATCGAAATAACCCTTGCTCAGCACTATATCGCGCCACTGCTCCATATAGGCGTCGCACGTGTCGCCCGCATCGGTCTTGACTATCGGGAAAGCGAAGTGCAGATCGGGGTGTTGCAGTTTCTTGTACTGCAGGCAGGTCGGACACTGGCCGCAACTGTCGTCATCGGTGCGGTGCGGGCAGTTGAGGTATTGGGCATAAGCCAAAGCGAGACGGAGTTTACCTACCCCGCCCTGTCCGGCAAAGAGTTGCGCATGGGGTATACGTCCCTCGCGCGCTGCTTGCCGCAACTGCTGCTTGACAGCCTCTTGTCCTATGATTTCCGAAAACAACACCCCTTTAACCTTTCGTCCTTTCGCCTTTAGCCCTTGATCCCTTTCAATACTGCATTGCGCACTGCCTCTATAGCCGCGTCGCCGTCTATATTGCCTTCTGCGTTTTTGAATTGCTTCAGGTCGATCGGCTCGCCTATGTGCATATGCACCGGATGACGCTTGACGTACAGACGGCCTTTAGGCAGCACATCGTAGCAACCGTCGAGCGACAGCGGTATAACCGGCAGACCCAGATCAATAGCTATCTGAAAGGCTCCGCGTTTGAATCGTCCCATCTCGCCGGTCAGCGTACGCGTTCCTTCGGGGAAGATGACGGTGCACACACCGCCGGTCAACTGCTTCTCCACTTCCTTCAGACTAGCCAACGCTGCCTTCGCACTGCGACGCTCTACGAAGATGTGGCCCGCTGCCTTGCAACCGCTACCGATGAACGGCACCTTGCGCAACTCGGCCTTCATCAACCATTTGAAGATAACCGGCAGCCAGCCGTAAACCAACCATACATCGAACATCGACTGATGGTTAGCTACGAAGACGTAACTCTGACCCGGTTGGATATGCTCGGCTCCATCCACCGAAACGGGGATGAACATGAGTCGGAAGAACGCACGCGACCAGAACTGCTGCTCCTTGTGCACGAACTCTGCATTGCGCCAGCGGGCCGTGCAGACAGTGAAAATACCCGTGAACATAGTCAGCAACACCAGAATAGGCCATGCTATCACATACTGGTAAATCCAATAGAAAGGTAAGAGAATATATTTCATAATTTATCCTATCATTTAATCCTTGTCATATTTCTGCATAAACCCGCGGTAGAGCGCGCATATACGACGAATCTCGTCCCATGTCTCTTCGCTAAGTTTAGTGCCCACTATCTCTACCACGCGTCCTGCGGCTATCGTACCTATCTCTGCGCAACGGCGGATATCAAATCCATCGCTCAGCGCGTGGAGGAAACCTCCGGCAAAGAGGTCACCTGCTCCCGTAGAGTCCGTACAACTGGTGGTGATGGCGCCTATGTGGTGACGCTTGCTGCCTTGCTGGATGTACGATCCGTTCTTACCTACCTTCACCACGGCTATGTCGCATTGCTCGGCTATCATCTGCACCGACTCCTCCGGGTTCAGGTGCGTATAGGCGAACGACTCGTCTTCGTTGGCAAATACTATATCCACATACTGCTTCACCAGTCCCTTGAGGAATGCGTGGTTCTCGTTGACCACATTGTACGACGCCAGATCCAGCGAGATCATACATCCTGCCTCTTTGGCCAGTCGGATAGCTTTCTCTATCAACTCGTGGTTCTGAACCAGATAGCCCTCTATATGAAATATATCATATCCGTTGAAGGCGTCTTTCTGGATGTCATCGGCGCACAGTTCGGCTGCGGCACCCAGATAGGTTGCAAACGTGCGCTCGCCGTCAGGCGTGATGAGCACGATCGAGCAACCGGACATAGTGTCCTTGGATAGCAGCAGTATCGGCTTCACGCCATTCTTTATCATATCCTCGCGGTAGAAATCGCCCACTTCGTCGTTGCCTATCTTGCCTATAAAGGCAGCCTTACCGCCCAGCGATGCAATACAGTTGATGGTATTGCTGGCCGAACCGCCGGCCACCATGCGCTTGCGCACAGAGGCAAAACGAAATTGGATCTCTTCAGCTTGTTTCATAGAGATAAGGTTCATGCTACCCTTCGGGAAACCCAACTCGCGCAAATCGTCCTCGCTGACCTGCAGCAGGACGTCCGTCAGGGCGTTACCTAATCCTAATACTTTCTTCATTATTGTTGTTTTTTATATGAAAATATAGTTGTTATCAAAAAAATGTTGCCCAAATGCGATTTTTTTCGCAAAAAATTTGCACATGTCAAAAAAAAGCAGTACTTTTGCACCCGCTTTTGAAAAGAAGCGCTTTTTTATGTTAGCTTCCTTAGCTCAGTCGGTTAGAGCATCTGACTGTTAATCAGGGGGTCCTAGGTTCAAGTCCTAGAGGGAGCGCAAAAGAAAGTCAAGCACTTACGCAGGTCGTAGGTGCTTTTTTCTTTGTTTGCCTCTAACCCTTTGCCGCATACATATCAAATATCGCTTCTTTTTCGATTTGGCGTTCTACTCCAAATTCGCTGCAAAGGTACTACAAATTTTTGGAATGTACAATACTTTGTGCAAAAATAATAGTCTATGCTCGCATAAGCGTGTATTTTGGCACAAAGGATTGTCGTTCGCACGAAAATGCGAACGGACCTTCGGGGGAATTGCAAAGCAAGGCGGAGTCCGAAGTACTACAAAAAATTTGCATATCCTCGAAGGTACTACACAAAAAAGATACTAACGGCTGTGAAGTACAAAATCTGCCGTTACTATAACGTTATATTTATTGCCGTACTTTGTTTCAACCTGCTCATAAACAACCGGAGCAAAGATGGTTTGCTCGGCATAGACGTTGGTTGTATCGGTTGCCACCAGTGTCACTTCGGTCAAGGTTTTTCTTCCGGCATAGCGCACTATAGTATATTCGCCGGCGCTGTCGGTCAGGTTGTAATTATAGGTCAGCAAATCTTTTTCCGTCTCCTCGCGCACACCATAGATAGCCACGCGTATTCCCTCAAGCGGTTCGCCCTGCTCGTTCGTTACCTGCCCTTTGGCTATCAGGTGTGGCGCATAGTAATAATCAATAAGGCTGCCGTTGTTTCCTAATTCTCCTCCCGGGTAGTCTTTCGGTCCTGTCGCACATCCCACAAATACAAGCGCACACAGCGCAGTGAGACAAAGGATTACAGTATATTTTTTAATAGATTTTCTCATTTGATGATAAAGTATTTGGCAGTTGATTTACCTAAATTGGTCTCAATACACAAGAAATAGTAGCCGGACGAAACATCGCTTGGCAGTTCGTGTCCGTAGTTTCTTCCGGTGAAGTCATACCAATTGATGGATTTCACTTTCACCCATCCCACGGAATCCACATTCCAGTGACCGATCTGAATGGAATATGTTCCCGGACGTGTGATCTCGCACGAAACGGAATCGGTGGACAAAGAATAGAAATAATCTTCGCCTGCTTGTTCGCTGAAGTCACTACGAACTACGACATACGAGATAGCATCGCTCTGGGTCTGAACCACCAACTTGTTGCCAACCAACGTAGCACGGAACTGATTC
>JAEEGL010424962.1_pt1 | contig 20310 bp, 3 predicted proteins | sample 9134231 | NCBI WGS metagenome assembly JAEEGL01 (sample SAMN16246548, study PRJNA631951) | gut metagenome | biome: gut microbiome; feature: rumen; material: fiber-attached | host: Bos | place: Iran: Karaj | collected 2018-10 | reverse complement strand
TACCGCAGGCGAGCGCCTGGCCGCGTACATCGCCAGGGAGTCCCGCAAGGACGCCGACAGCGACATGCCGTACTTGCAGTTCGCGGCATGGGAACTCTCGGCCAACCTCTCGGGGTTCGGGGACAGCATAAAGGTCGTCCAGCTCACCGACGGCAAAACGATGGACCAGCACATCCCGGCGTACGCCCAGGTCTCCTCGACCGCAGCCAGGGTGGCCCTCGAGATAGCGCGCGACGGTTCCGTGTACAGCCTCCAGAAACTGCGTGACTCGGAGGTCGGCCGCGCCATCCTCGAGTCTTTCGCCACCCGGTTCGGCGCGCAGTACGACGGGACGGAAGAGTCCTTGCTCAAGCGGGACCAGAAGATATTCTCGGCGATCAAACTGGTCGACGCCGCGGCCGACCCCGACGTCACCATATACCGCGGCAACATCGCCCCCGGGAAGTTCGACGGACGTATCTCCGACAGCACGGACGCCTACGTCGTCGTGCGCCGTTCCACCGGGGCGGACGGAGTCGCCACATACAAAATCGGGCTGAACGCCCCGATGGACCACGGGAACACGGCGCTGCTCGACGACGCGGCCCGCCGCGCGCTCGTCGACGCGTCGGCCAGGACCTACGCGTCCCTCGACGAGGTCGACGCGGCGCTGGACGCCGCCGGCCTAACGCGGTCCGACAACATGATTTCATACACACCGGCGCGCGAGTTCGTGGCCGACAACGCGATCACGATGCTCCGTAAGCTGAACCTGATGTCGGAGTACCGCCGCCGCACGACGCATGGGACCGGGACGGAGTCCTCGCTCCGCGTGCACCCGATCCTCGCGACGGCGGACGACGGAAGTTCGTACCGCTACCGGGACGAGGACGACGGGCCCGCGGCCGCCGGGGACACCCGGGAATCGTGGCAGGAGGTCTTCCGTCGCGACTTCGAACAGGCTCGGAAGTGGCTTGGCCCGGAAGCCAGCGACGAAGAGTACATCCGCCGGTACGCGCTGAACCCCGCGACAGCGGCCGACGAGATAGCTGCGATCAAGGGCGCGTACAACCGGATGTTCGACGAGACCAGCGGATACATGGTCGTGGCCGACCGCCTGCTCGAGGAGCACGGCGTCGTCACCCCTTCCACCAAGGGTCTGTCGATCAACACCTTGGCCGGGTACAGCGCGGACAACGCATACAGCGTGCAGTTCTCCCGCCTCCCCGGCACCGAGCACAACTACATCACGCTCGACTTCAGCGAGGGCCGATCCCCGCAGACCGCCGTGGCACTCGACACGTTCTTCCGCGCGTTTGTCACGCACCGCGCGGTGTTCACGGGCGAGCTCGGGCGCGGAATCCGTTCGTTCCTGGCCAACCTCGACGCGCTTATCGTGCCCCAGATCAAGTTCCTGAGCGGCAACAACGCAAAGGCTGAGGACAACGAGACGAAGGCTCTCCGCGAGCAACTGGAGAACCTCCGCAACTTCGCGACGCGCACCCGGGTGCTGAACCCGGAGACCGGCGAGGCCTACGGCGATGTCCGCCCGGTGTTCTCGCCGGACGCGTTCTCCCTTCTCGCCACGGCATACGCAGCGCTTCAGGCCTGGCCGCAGGGCGGCGATGGCCGGAGCGCCATGCGGGACACCGTGTACGGGGCCGCGCTGGAATATCTCGCCCCGTTCGTCGTGGAGCTCCCGAGTTACGGGAAGTTCGTGTCGGCCGTCGACCTCGCCCTCGGCGGATCGGGCTTCGCGACCGAGGCCATCAGGGCCAAGCTGGGGAACTCCACCGGACGCGACACCGGGCGCGGCCTGCTGTCGTTCGTCACTCGGCTTGACGCCGCGGACCAGACGTTCCAGACCCGGGTCGAGTCGATGGGGAATGACTACTCCTCGTTCATCCGCCGCCTGGCCGAGGGGTACGAGAAGCTCACGCACAGGAAAGTGTCGGTGGCCGACGACGGCGTCACCGGCGACGAGGCGTTCGACAACCTTGTGAGCCGGGCGTCCAATCTTACAAGCGGGCCGATGGCGATCAACCTCTACGCCGGCGCACTCGAAGGGATTATCGCGGGGCTGCCGGCGGCCGACGCCGCGGGCGACCCGTCCGTCCGGAACGCGCTGGTCCGCGACTTCCTCGACACGGCGTTCTCATTCGTCAGGACCGTTCTCCAGAAACTGTACCCCGGCCGGGACTTCTCGGCGCTCCCTCTGACGTCCGACATGCTGAGGGTGGCGGAGGCCCAGGCGTCCGACACCATCGAACGGGCCAGGGCCGGCGCGCAAATCGCGACGGCCGATGCGTCCATGGCGCAACAGCGGGCGGAGGCGGCTGAGCGGGCGCTCGCCGAATGTCAGGCCCGGCTCACCGCGGCGCTGGCTCGCCTCCCGCACTCCGACGGCAGGCTGACACCGCCGCCCGCCCCCTTGTCGGCGCGCGCCCCGTTCGCGCACGCCCTGCGGGTTATGTACGACAACATCGACAGAACCTTGGCGATGCAGCGGCAGACAGGCTACGCTCGAGACAATTACGGGAGGTTGCTCTTTGACTTCAAGAGCGACTTCGGCATGTATAGGGCTTTGGACGTGATCAGGCGCCAGCTTAGCAGCCCGGAGAGATTCGCCGAATGGTTTGGACTTGGCGACGCTTCGGAAGAGATTGTGGAGGCCGCGGCCAAGCTTGGATTTGTGATTAGCCCGCACGGATTTAATCCTGCCGATTTCAGTTTTGTGGAATCTCCGCCGGCGGGATCGGTGGCCGAGTATGTCATACAGCTTCTGACCGATCCGAAGTACGATGATGAGGCCCGTAGGAAAAGCCAAGAGCGAGCCGCGGGTCGCGCGAAAACGGAGGGGGCGCCCGCCGGCCAACAGGAACAGGCGACCGAAACCCCCGCCGAAGAGGCCGACCCGGCATCCGACGTGGCCGACGCGCTGGACTCGGTCCGCGAGGCCAACGCGGACATGGAGGCTGCCCGCGAGGTGAGCGAGCACGCCGCGCAGAACGCGGCGCGCGCCAACGCCTATCTTAGGCAGCTGGAGGCGCTCCGGCGGGTGCGGCAGGAACGGCAGGAGGCCGCAACCCCGCAGGACAGGGCGTCGGCCGAGCGCGCGCCCGAAACGGACCCGCGCACCACGTCGGCGGCCGTCAACGCCGGAAACACCCTCGACGTCGCGGTCAGCCAGGCCGCCAACGCCACGGGGCAAGACACCGTCCCTCCGGCCTCGGGCGACGTAATGCCCGAGGTGGACTCGGACAATCCGTACGCCGGTCTATCCGTACAGCCCGCGAAACCGGAGAACGGCGAGAGGGACTTCGACATCACGGACACGGTGTTCTACGCGGACGACACGACGGCCCGGTGGTACGACGACGAGGACGCGGTGCCCCCCGGGGCCACGTGGACCCTGTCCCAGGCCCGCATGGCCGGGCGGGTCGCGACCATAGTGGCGAGGGCGCTGGGCCGTCCGGCGACCGACGCGGACGTCGCCGACCTTTTCCTCCCCGAAATGCTCACCGATGAAGACACGGCCCTTGTCCGCACGCTGGTCGAGCTCGGGGATGTCAACGGGTTTAACACCGCGTCGTTCTTGGACGACGACACCGCCGACTCCGCGGACGAAGTGTCCCACCCGGAGAATTACCATGACATAGCTCGGGCGGAGTTCGACAGCCCCGCGTTCCGCGACTTCCTGTCCCTGGCGGCCAAGGTCGTCCCGGTCGCCGGGAAGAACCTCCAGGCGACACTCGACCAGATCCGTGCCAGCATCCTTGACGCGGTGTCGCTGCGCCGTGTTTCGCTTCCCGTCAGCGTGTTCCTCGACCAGCTGCTGTCTCCGCGCGCAAGCATGTCGGGGACCTGCGCCAATGAGCGCGCCGCATCGCTTCTCGACACCTTGTCGAAGTTCGACGACCCCGCATGGGTGAACCGCGTCGTGTCCGAGTGCCTCCGTGTGGACGCGGACCACGCGTTCCCGGCGCTCCGCTCCGCGGCGTTCCTCGTCTCGTACTTCGCGTCGCTGGACCCCGCGTCCCGCCAGCAGTTCTCCGGGCTGTTCTCCTCGTGCGTCGGCCTGGAGACGATCGAGGCTCAGTACCCGAGGGCGCTGACCAGGCAGCCGGAGGACGACAGCATCCCGCGCCCCCGCCTGACGCCGAACCTGAAGATCATGCGGCGGTCGAAGCGGCGCGGGCCGTCGATGACCGTCGACATCATCCGCGGTTTCGTTGAGGGCGTCGGCGCGTTCGCCTCGCAGAGCAAGGCGAACGTGGACGCCGGGCTCGACCGCGTCTTCAACGAGAAGACCGGTACACTGACGACAGCGATACGAAACTACGCCGCGTCCGCCGGTCTGCTGCGCGACAACGGCACCATTGACACGGTCTCCGCGCCGGGCGACCGGGCGACCGATGCCGACCGGGCGAAGTTCGCCAGGCAGATCCAGGCGGCGCCTGGCCTGTTCCGCGTCTGCGCCGACGCGTTGCAGGACTTGATCGGTCCCGAGTCGGCGCTCTACCAGGCGCTCACCAACCCGATGCTGCTCGTGCAGGCCTGGGACGACGACAACTCCGGCCGGACCCTAGCCAGCCTGATGAACTACGCGCTGTACGGCTCGCTGGGCCGCGACCTTCGCACGTTCTACGGCGTGGCCTCCCGGATCCTCCGGGACTCCCACCTTTCGGAGACTACCCGTTCGGACCGGCTCGACTGGCTGGCCCAGACCCTGATGTCCGTCGGGCTGGAGGCATCGGCCGCCGTCTCCGACAAGTCGCTCGACAAGTACACGAGCTCCGTGCCGAACCAGCTGAGGACGTTCATCACGACGATGACCGAGGGGTTCCACCGCACTATGTCGCGGGCTTCGCTCGACTACGACGTCGAGGCCCACCCCCGGGACATCACCGTCGTGTCCACCGCCCGCGGCATCGTCCCGGTCGTCGAGGGGTTCCTTGACGACACTTCGGCCCAGGGCTTCCGCGCGCTGGACGAGGCGCTGTTCGGCGCGTCCACCATGCGCTTCACGTCGCCGACCGGGCTTTCGATGACGAAGACTTTGTCGGAGCTGCCGGACTACGAGCGCAACCGCATCGCGGGCGAGCAGCGCCAGACCCCGTACTGGAACGACGGCTACAGGACCCCGCTTCTGGCGAGGAGCCTCAGCGTCAGCTACCGCCCGGACATGGTCTACAAGATCTGCTACAACTCGTTCACGTCGCTCGTGCGGCGCGTCAACGAGTGGTACGGCGGGCACTGGGAGCGTGCCGAGCGCGAGGTCATCTACGTCCGCGTGTTCGCCGGCGAGCATAAGTCCAGCATAGTCGTGCAAGTCCCGGCGGCCATCGTCCCCAAGTTCGCTGAGGCGTCGGGGGACGCGGCCGGACTGCCGTTGTTCACCCCGGCGACCGATTCCGGGACTCCGGAGGCGGGCAAGGCCGCGTACGACAAGATCGCGGAGTTCATCGGCCGCCGCCTGGGTCTCGGCCTTCTCGGCTCGGACGCCAAACGCGCGGCGATCTCCTCGAACGACGCGTCCCACATCCCCACCGTCCGTATGCGCCGGTCCGGCGAGACCGCCCACGTGGCCGACGCGAAACCGTCGGCCTTGCAGGTCAACGCCGACACGACCATCGTCCCGGACTCCGGCGACGGCGTAGCGCAGGCGGTATCGAAGCTTCTGACCGGCCTCCCGCTCATAGTAAACGGCCAGTGGTTCGACTCCGCGACTGAGCTCTTCCGCCAGGTCAGGGACGCCGGCGGCGACCCGAGGGGCACGATGGCCTCGGCGTTCTTCCAGGTGATGAAGTACGACCCGTCGTTCGTCCGTGCCATCTGGAGTCACGGCGGGAGCACCGCGCTCGGGATGATGACCGTGTCCGGCGACGCGGCGTGGAAGGACTTCTGCGCCGCCGTGCGCCCGGCCATCGTCGAGGCGTACGAGGCCGCGTTCGAGGCTGTCAAGCCCGACGCCGAGTACGGCAAGTTCTACATGACCGTCGCGTTCGACTACCGGTTGCAGAAGTCCCCGACGAACGGTGGCAACGAGGACAACCTCTACGGCAGCGTGTTCGGCGGCGGCGCGTTCAACAGCAACCTGTCGGACCGTGCCAAGGACCACGAGAACGGCGTGTACAAGGTCCACGTCATCCAGCCGAGGGGGCAGAAGGACTCCCGCGGCATCGAGTTCAACAAGGCCCTGACGCTGAACTGCAAGTGGCCGGAGGGGTCGGCGCAACACATGATCCAGAGCGCCGCGGACAAGACGCTGCTCAGCGACGGCCGCAAGGACGCGTCCGGCGCGTACATAGACGGCTACCTCGTCACCGACCTCGAGTCCGCCAAGGTGTCGATCGTAAAGGCCGCCACGGTCGACAACGTCGACAAGGCCCCGAAGCTCCTTCTGGACGTGCTCAACCGGCTGACGCCCGCGCAGCGCAAAGCGGGATGCACCACCGAGGAGCTCGAGCAGCTGATGACGCAGGCGTATGGGAAATACACCGTCACGCTGGACGGCGTCACCTACGACTCCCTTTCCAAAGCGATCCCGGGTGTGTCGATCAAACCGGTCGAGGGGTCGGAGGGCAACATGGTGCTGTTCGCGTGGGAGGCGTCCGGCACGATGGCCCTGCCCGTCGCCAACGTCGCCCACGATAGCGTCCCGCGGTTTGGGCTTCTGCCCAGTAACAACGTGGTCGACGCGGCCACGATGGATGTCACGCAGGCCAGCGCCAACAATGTCGAGAACGGTCCCGCGCGGGCCATGCAGATGACGGCGTTCTGGGGGTTGGCACAGACCGCCCTGTTCTCACAGCCGCAGATGCTTCGGACCGCCAGGTCGCGCGCCATGGCGAAGTGCCGCGAGATGCTTGACAACAAGGAGCACCCCAACGGGCAGAACATCCAGAATGAGCTCGCCCGCCAGATCTACGCCGAGCTCCACAAGGCGCTCGGGCTTTCGGTCTATAACATCTACGCCCCGCTCGTCACATCCTGCGCCGCCATAAGGACGACCGCGGACGGCGGGTACCAGTACGACTCCACGGACGACATCACGCCGTCGCCGATGCTCCGCGCGATGCACTACGGGTCGGTCATGTTCGGCGCGGACGAACGCGAGTTCTACAAGACCGACCGCCGGCTCGCGCTGTGCCAGATGAACGTCGACCACAGGCGGTCGGGGTTGCGGTACGCGTGGTTCCTGGATGAGGCACAGCTTAAATTGGCCGAGCTCGACACGCGCGGAAAGATGTCTGTGAGGTTCGTCTCCGAGATCGAACGTACGATGTCCCCCGACGCCAGGGCCCAGTACAACGACCCGGCCCTTGGGGATGACGAGCGTCTGCTGCTCCTCATAGAGGGCATGTTCACGCACTTGCGCGAGCTCGGGGCCAAGATGGCCTCGGCCACCACCCCGGAAGAAAAGAGAGCGGCGGCCATAGAGGAGTTGAGTTGGCGCAAGGCCATTGCCGTATGCTTCGTCGACCACCACGGCGTGCCGATCTCCAAGCACGTGTGGCGCGACGCGTCCGGCAAGGAGAAGTCGATCGCGACGACGTTCCAGTACGAAGACCTGTTCTGCGTGGATTACGACGGCACTTTCGACCGGGCCGCCGTCCAGATCAACGGTGATCGCGTGCCGCTCGACGCCGACGCGCGCCTGGCAAACCCGCCGGCAGGGGGCCGCATTCTTCTCGGCGGCTCGGCGGTCGGCTTCCCGCGCACCCCGTCGTTCAACGGGGCGAAGTGGGACCAGACCGTGCGCCTGAGCGTCCCGGTCAGCGAAAAGGACCGGACGGCCGAGGACTCGCCGTTCGAGGCGGAGGACACCGCGGCCGTCGCCCCCGACCCGTTCACCAACGAGATCCTCGGGTCCGATAACGACGGCGACAAGTCGAAGATCTACATGCTCTGCGCCAATTTCGGCCAGGTCGACTTCCTGGACCAGGACGTCATCGACACCGTGACGTCGGCCGCCGACGAACTGGGCCAGTACACCAAGGGCGCGAAGGACAGGGTGTTCAACTATCTGCGGGACACCGGGTTCTTCGAGCCCGACAAGACCGACCCGAACCGGTTTGTCACGTCCGAACGCGCGCGCCGCCAGTTCTCGAACTCGTTCGTACGCGACCTGCTGGTCAAATCCCGCCAGCTCCCATGCCTGGTCGACACACCTGACGGGGGGACGGCCAGGCCGGACCAGCGTGTCACATGGTGCGGGAGCGTGTTCGCCAAGCCGACGCACAACCAGCCGCTCTTCGACGACAGCCTGATGGACGAGCTGCTGGCGATGACCGACCCCCTCATAGACGTGGACAAGGGCGAGCTCATCGCGCAGCCGGACACCGGCGCGCGGGTGAGCACGTCCGCGGACATCGCGAACGACGCCCGCGCCAAGGCCGTGGCGATCGCCAGGGCCCTTCACTTCGCGTACGCGTCCGGTTGGTTCTCCAACCTGTTCGCGAAGTCCGGGGTGAAGTTCACGGCGGTGGACTGGATCCGGTTCATCGACCACATCGACGGCATCTCGAACGCCACGTTCGACGACATCAAGCGCCAGATCTGCACGCGCCTCGGATGGACTCCGGACACGCTCAGCACGGTCGTGGCGACGGTGATCCAGTACGGGCTCTACTCGGCCGACGGGAAGGTCCCGACGACGGACGCCGGGTTCCGCGACCCCCTCCACGAGTTCACGAAGTCCTACGTCACTGGCGGCGCCGCGTTCATGGTGTCGCACGCGACCAACCGGGCCATCGACTACCGCTACCAGGTCGCGGGCCTGTTCGACGCCGCGACCTCGGGGCTCATGAGGTCGCTGAAGCCGGTTCTGGCGACGGGACCCCTCGCGGGGATGCTTCCGACCGTCGTGCAGGAGAACCGCTACGACATGTTCCTCCGTGCGTTCGGCGTGCGGAAAAACGCGGACGGCAACCTCTCGCTGTTCGACAGCGCCGCCAGCTATCAGGCCGCGACCGGCGTCGGCGACACCGTCGTGTCCGCCTCGGCGCTTACGCGGTGGGTGCTGGACGCGGCGGCCGACGGCACAGTGGACTCCGAGACGCTGAACAACTACGTCAAGCTCGTCGGAGAAATGGCCAACGCCTACGCGTCGTCGCGGGGCACCGTCCTCATTGGCGAGTTTACGGCGCTGCTCGAGCATCTGCGCGGTTGCTTCAGCATCCCGTTCGACCAGGCCAAGCTGGACATGCGGGACGAGAACAAGAGGAACGAGACCCTCCGCCAGCGCGCGGAGACCACAGGCTCGACCTCGTTTGCATACGATAAGGCCGCTGTCGGACAGAGAATACTCGGCCAGTTCCTCACATTTGTCAGGACCGCGTCTGTCCGGGCCATGCTCAATGAGGCGGCGGACTTTGCGCGCGACTGCCACTACCTCAAGGCCGACATCGGAAACGACGCGAACAACGGCGGCGTCCACCGCAACACCGAGGGGTACTGGCTGACGGCGAAGAGGAACGGCGCGACGGCCAGGGGCGCGAAACTGACAACCCCGCAGCGGTATCTCAGCGCCATGGCCGGCGTGACCCGCGCGGCGTTCGACACCGCGTACCGCACGGGGGACGACGGCACGAGCCTGCAAACCACGATGGCGCACGCCATCAGCACCACGGTCAACTACGACCAGAACCACAGCGACCTCCAGGACGTGATCGACAATCTCGGGGAGGGGAGCCAGAAGGCGCGCCTGGAGCGCGTCATCACCACGGCCGACGCCCTGCGCAACGGCACGGAGGTGTTGTCGTCGGCCGCCAGAAACCAGCTCGAGCTCCTGTCGAACCAGCAGCTCGTCCCGTACTACATCGGGACGCTCATGACCCTTCCGGCGATACCGGACAGTCCGCTGCGGCCGACCGGCGCCGAGACCTACAGCGGAATCGAGGCGGGGATAGAGGACCTCGGCCTGAACTGGATCGGGCCTCTGCTGGGCGAGGGGCACGCAGTCAAATTGGTTCCCGCGGACTGGCGCATCGACCAGCGGCAGCAGGCGGCGGACGGCCGGTTCCTCGCGTTCGTCGAGGCGGCCTTCGCCTACATGTACGCGAAGTCGAAGAGCGTGCTTCCCCTGGCCATGGGCGGCGGGATGGTCAACCCGTTCTACCTGTTCCGCCAGAGCGGCAACGGCGTCCTCGGCTGGCGCAACGCCGGCATCATGGCGTCGACCGGGGCGTCGTCGAGCTGGTCCGGCCGGCGAATTTCGAACTGGATGAAGAAGGGCCTGGCGAGCCTTAACGCGGTCAACGACTCCACGAACGGCTCGCTGAACCTCAAGCTGACGCTCACCCCCACGGAACTTGGCGGGTCCGTGCGCCAGATCACGATCACGCCGGACGTGATGTTCAGGCAGCTTCTGCCGCTGTACGCGGCCGCCACCGAACGTGTCACGAAGACCCCCGACACCGGCCCGTCCTCGATGTACCAGACGCTCGGCAACTACGCGGCCCTGTCCGAACAACAGCAACGGATCACGTCCCTGTGGGGAAATCACGTGTCGCGCCTCGCGTTCGATCTCGTGACGGCGTCATGCCTCCGCGCGAACCGCGAGGATCCGCGGGCGAGGGCGCGCGGTGAGAACCGCGGCCGCCCGTACCTCCGCGTCCTGCTTGGCCGCACGCGCATGGAGGACGGGTCGGCGACCAACAGCATCTTCGGCGACATAGCCGATCTGACGCGGGCCTACGACCCCAAGGTCCGCCCGGCGTCCGACGCCGAGTCCACCAACCTCTCGACGTTCATGGCGACGCACCCGGAGCGGGCCCTCCCGTTCAACGAGAAGACCGTGGCCCGGGCGCGGTCCACCGCGGCGATGATGTCGAATCTGCTCGACGGGTTCAACCGGGTCGGCGCCCCTGGTCGCAGCCGGATGAGGGTGCGGCATATCGAGGGCACGAACGTCTTCGTCGTCGAGGGGCAGCTCGCCATCGGGAGGACGACAGGGAAGCTTTCACGAGCCGAACAGCGGTCTCTCACCACCGACTGGCAGAGGTTCCAGATTTTCGTCTCCGTCACTCCGGAGGGCACGGGTCCGTTGTCGGCGATGTCCGACGCGGACGTCACCGCGTACGCGAGGTCGGAGGCGTTTTACAATTCGCTTGCCGCCGTGACGGCCGAGGCCCCCCTCGGGGCCGACACCTATGAGAAATGGTCAGCGCTGTCGTTGGACGACCGCAAGAACTTCGTCCGCGACTACGTGGTCGGTGGTGGCGCGGCCAACCGCGTGGCATGGTCCTTCTCGGCCAAGCACGCCGCGGTGCTCATTGGTGCGGCCAAGCTGACGGGAAGTGCGAAGCGGGCCAGCACGGCGTACCACGAATACTTCCACGTCATGTGCTCCATGTTCGACTCGCTCGGGGTCTGGTCTGTCGAGGACATCATGGCGCTTCGGGCCCGTTTTGGTGAACCACCGCCCAACACGGGGTGGCAGTTCAACCAGGAAGCCGCGGCGGAGGCGTTCAGAAAGTTCGTTCGTGACGGCCGGCTCGCGGAGGAGGAAGTCGCCAACCCCACGCGCCCGCTTGACGGAGGTCCCGGACTCGGCGCGAAGGGCCGAGGGCAGAACGCCAAGTCAAAGACGGTGGTCGGCGTTTTCCGTCGGATCATGGAGTTCCTGAAGCGCGTCTACCGGACGCTGATGGCGAACGGCCGGGAACTCGGCGAGGAGGACCGCCCGGTCGACCAGGCTTTGTTCTCCATGGTGCTCACCGGCGTCATTCCGGAGTCAAAGTCCAGGAGCCAGGAGCGCTATGCCGACCGTTCCATCGCCCAGCGCATGTCCAACGTCTCGTGGCTGGGCGGCTCCGTGACGTCGAACAAGCTCGACGAGGAGACCCGCGAGGTCTACCAACGAATCATCCGCGAGTCGAGGCGCCGGTTGTCCGACATCATCGGGGTCGACGTGACGAACCTTGACATATCGGCGTTCGACCCGTCCAGCCTCGAACAGGAGCAGCGCGACATGATCAAGGAGCGTTTCGGCATGGAGCCGGAACGTCTGGTCGAGCTCATAAAGGAGGCGGACCTGGCCGCGCAGAACGTCGCGCTCAACGCCGAGGAGGCGGAGAGAACCCGCGATCGGCTGGCCACGCAGTCGGAAGCGAGGCGGGACCTGGCGGAGCGGATGCACCGAGACGCGCCCGATGTCAACCAGACCCGTGACGCCATCGTGCGTCTCGGCGCAGCCTTCTCGAGACAGGATGCGTTCAACTTCGACGACGCGTACGGCGTCATGGCGGCGGAACGGGGTCTCTCCGAGGAGCAGAACGCCCCGATGGACGACCAGCTTCTCGACGCCGTCCTCACAGTCGACTCGCAAGACACCTTCCGAAGCGAGGAGTCATCCGAGGCCGGCAGCCCCGAGCTCGCCGCCGTAAGCTACGCGGTCGAATCGGCGGGGTCGCCCCGCGAGTACCTTAGCCCGAAGCATTACGCCGGCGCGGTCCTTACGGAGCTTATCGCTGGAAAGATCGCGAACATGGCCGACCCCAACATCGAGTTCGCCCTTTCCGAATATCTGGCCCTCGAGGCCGGCGAGCCCTCGGACTCCGACTACACGGATCTGATCCAGCGCGTCGGCCGGTTCGCCTACCATGAGACCCGCCAGGCGCTCGGGCTCCCGGACGAAGGCCCCGGCGCGCCGTCCGAGGCCTCCCGGCACGCGATCTTCACTGCGGCCATCATGCTCACCCGCGACATGAAGTCCAGGCGTCCGAACCTGGCCGTCGGGGACCGGCTGTGGAGCCGGAAGGGCGCGGCGGAGCCGGGCCCGGCCTCCGACCACGTCCTCGGGCCGCTGGTCGCCGCGTGGATGCTGCAATCGTCCGGCGTGACGGCCCGCCAGGTCATGGCCCCGCTCCGGAAGATCGTCCGCGGCATCTGGCGCGACGTGAACGCCGACGCCGGCCTGCGGACGGCTGCCAAGCGCGTCATCGACGTCATGAAGAACGTCGAGAAGCAGACCCTCGGGTCCGCGGGCGCGCTCATGAGCGCGGAGCGCGCGAACCGCCTGTTCGACAAGGCGATCGGCTCCCTGCGCGCGGGTCTGTCGGACATAGTGTTCGACGCGGCCGGCGCGATGATGCCGGTCACGCTGCTGTCCGACAGCGAGCTCGGCGCGTACTCCGACCCCGGCCACTACGCGAAGTCCAACCGGGACGCATGGGCGGCCGCGCTCACGTCGGCCAACCCCGTCGTCGCGGCGCGGGCGCAGGAGCTCTACCGCGTGGCGATGGAGACCCTCTACACGCTGGCCGCGCACACGAAGTTCTGTCGCGAGATGGGCGTCGACCTGAACTCGACGAACCTCGTGGCGGCCGACATCTCCGGCGACAACCCGCCGCCGAACCCCCTGTCGGATGTGACCGCCGCGGCGTCCGTCGGCCCGTCGGCGCTGCTGGACGTCAACCACGAGCTGACCGACCCGTACATCCAGGCGCAGTTCATCGCGGCCGACCCCCAGACATGGCTCGCGTCGCAGCTCCGGAGGACGTTCGGGAAACAGGAACTCCGGAACCTGTTCCAGCAGGGCGAACGCGACCTCGCCGGATTCCGCGTGAACATCCCGCGCGCCGTGTCGTTCATCAACTGCCTGCTCGGCGTGAACCAGGACGAGGGGGTCGAACTCCTCGAGGTGACCGAGCACGCGCGGGAATGGACGATGGAGGACGGCGCGGACATCACGCACCGCGAGGTGAAGAACGCGGACGGGACCACGGCCACGTACATCGCGTTCGACAACTGCCACCGCAAGCGCAACCGCGAGGGGGTCTCGTTCACCCTGGCGGAACTGAGGCTGGTGCGGATGTTCATGAACTCGCTCGCCCCGTGGGCGAACGGGGACCGGTTCACGATGACCGGCGTCGACAACTTCGTCTGCACCAGGTCGGACTGGGAGGACTTCCTCCGCAACGTGCAGAAGGTCGCCCCGGGAACCGACCCGAACAACCTGACCGTCGTCGACGCGCTCAACACCGCCAACGCGACGCGCAACAAGGGCCGCGAGATCACGGACTTCGAGATAGCCCTCGGCCGCCTCGTCGACGACCAGCTGTGGTCCGACCTGTCGGGCGTGACCTTCAACGAAAGCACCGGCAAGTACGAAGAGGTGAAGGGCACCTCGCGCCGTCTGGCGTTCGACCTGTTCGACGCCCTGAAGGAGGAGATGACGGACCTGTACAACATGCAGGTCGAGACCGGGACGATACTGCCCGACGGGCGGGCCGAGGTCCGCGCGGCCACCGACACCGAGATCAACAACGAACTCCTCGCGCGCCTGTACCGCCGCGGGCTGCTGGACTACCACATGGAGCGCGACGGGCGGCGTTACGGCGCGATAGCCCTCCAGACCGAGGACATCTACCGGGCGTTCAAATCCAGCTCCGCGTACCAGAAGCTGCGCACGGCCGGACGGCAGGAGGAGTGGCTGACCCGCGAGTTCCTGACCCACGAGCTGATCGAGTCGTACCAGCAGCTCATGGACTATGTGCGCGCAAACCCGTGGATCTCCGTCGGGGAGGGCCGGCTGTGCAACACGTTCGGCTCGGGCATCCCGTGGTTCGGCGGCACGGGGTACTTCATGTACCACGCGAATCGCAGCGCGAAGAACGGGTACCTCGACGGGAACACGGCGCGCATCTCCCGGTTCCACGAGCGGTACATGGAGGCGGCGCTTGCCACCACGTCGCTCGGCGGCGTGTCCAATTCCATGTGGAAGCACCTCGCCGGCGTCTACAACCTCCGGGACCAGAACCCCGAGAAGCTGAAGCGCGACGTGATGAACGGGAAGTACGCCGCGGGAAGCTCCCTGGCGCAGAAGACCGGGCTCGTCATAGAGCCGACGGCGACCGGCGCGGACCTCGCGTACGAAATCTACCGCCGCGCGCTCGAGCTGTACTGGAGCCAGACTGAAGGATCTCCCGACCCGGCGAAGCGCCGCGCCGAACGACGCAGCCTCCGCGAGCTTATAAACGAATACGAGTCGGCGACCCGCAGTGGCGACGAGACGATGGCGTTCAGCGGCCCCGTCGGGATGCCGGACTCGCTGATGTACCGCGCGACCGGCATCCTGCCCGCGAACTACAACCTGGGCAAGCGCGTGTCCGTCGCGCTCGAGCAGCTGTCGACCACGCTGTTCTTCCGCAACACGCTGGTGAACATGATGCTCACGCCGAACGCCGACGGCACGCCGGTCTACTACATGCGCCCGGCGGAGAACGCGACCGACGACACGTCGGGCCTCCCCGACGCGCTCTGGGCCGAAGTCGCCAGGTGGTGGGCCGAGGTCAACCACGTGGACGCCGCGTACGATGTCTCCAAGTCCGGGCGGTGGAACGCGCGGCACGTCTACGACACCCTCGTGAAGGCCAGGGCCGACAAGCTCGGCGGCACGAAGATCAAGCGACTCCGCGTCCGCGGGGCGTCCCGCGGGGACACGAGCCACATCTACGGCATGTTGTCCGGGGCGGACCTCGACGCGTGCTCCTCGACGATCAACGAGGTTCTGTGCGCGGACGACGACGCGAGGGAGCTGCCGGCCGGATCAACGTCCGCGATCAACGCGCTGACAGGCGGCGAGGCCCGCGGCTACGCGATGCACCTGTTCCAGGCCGGGCGGACTCTCGGCATCGGCGGCCCCGGGATGCGCGCGGTGATCAACCGTGTGTTCTCGTGGTCGAAGTCCATGTCCGTCGGGTTCTCGTTCTTCTTCCCGATCGCCACGCGGTGGGAGTCGCCCATCGGGGCCATCGGCGCGCTCGCCACGCTGGGCTCCAACGTCAAGGGCATAGGCGAGTTCTACCGCAAGCACCCGGAACTGATGAAGAAGATCCAGAAGATCCTCCCCGGCCCGGCCTGGATAACCGAGAGCTTCTTCGGGAGCGAGGACGCGGCGTCGCTGTTCGACTCGAACGACCCGTTCATCGCGGAGCACATCGACCTGGCGTCCGCGCTCGGTCTGACACTGTCGTCCCCGACGAACGACCCGCTCGAGATCAACGACGGCTACGTGAAAGCCGACCTCGCGTGGCTCGAGAACCAGCTGTACGTGCATTGCGGGGCCGGATACGCGAAACGGTTCCACGAGGTGGCCGACGCGCTGCTCCTCCACCAGGGCGAGTCCGCCTTCATCTACGCGCTCAACGCGACGAAGCTGGCCGTCGTGGCGCAGCTGTCGCGCAAGCTCCGGGTCGAGGCCGAGAAGGCGGGGCGCGCGTTCGACCCCGTGCGCGACATGCGGAGGTACACCAACTACATCAACGCGGAAATCGGCGGGCTCGACAAGTACCAGTACGCGTGGAACCACCCGGCGTTCCGGTCGTTCATGGGCAAGCTGATGTTCTCGTGGGGATGGACCCGCGGCGCATGGGAGGCCGGCGGCGGCGGGGCGATCGAGGACCTGCTGTTCGGCGGGCGCAGCATAACGGCCACGGAGCGGAAGCACCTCCTCGGGCGATGGGCCAGGATGTTCGGCGAGGTGATGATCGGCGTCCCGATGGCCATGCAGATGATGTGCAAGGCCGTGTCCCTGCTGGACGGGCAGGACGACGACAACGACAAGTGGTTCACGTGGCAGAACGAGGAGAAGGTCCGCAAGGGCTACTTCGGCACGGCGTGGGACATCACGCCGCTGATGAAGTTCATGCACCGGCACGAGCGGGTCGCCGGGTTCGCCGGGCGCATCGCCGCGGGAGCCGCCGGCGCAAGGTACTTCTCGAGGTTCAGCGGACTTCCCGGCGGATTGCTGGGCGGCGCGGCCGGTGTCCTTCTGGGTGACCGGCTCGTCCCGAACTACCGCGGGAGGGACGCGTACAACACGACGGGCGGCCGCCGGTACTACATGCACTTCGGCAAGCAGGGCTGGGAGTTCCTCCGCTGGTTCGAGTCCCCCGGACGGCAGTTCATGTCGAAGCTCTCCATGCCCGTGCAGAGGATGCTCGAGGGGTTCACCGGGCACGCGGCGTCCGACGCCGACCTGAAGAAACCGTGGGCCGGCAAGGGCCCGATCGAACGGTGGTTCGGGGTCAACGGCGCCACGGCGAGCCTTTTCAACGCGTTCATGCCGTTCACGGCGACGGGGATGGGATTCCTCGGCGACGCCGGGTTCGGCGACGCGGGCCTGCTGCCGGCGCTCGCACCGGTGCAAATGGGCATCAGCACGACCGCCGCGAAGGACCGGCTGGTCAAACTTCTGACCGAGTGGGCGCTGAACGACCGCCGCGGGTACATCTTCGGCGGCAAGCGGCGCCCGCCGAAGAAGGGGGCGTCCCCTCTCGTCCACGACATCGCCGTCTCGACGCTCGAGGACGCGGCGCGAAACGGCAACTTCGAGTCGGCGACCCTTCTCATGGAGGCGCTTACCACCGTTCGCCAGACGCTGAACCGCGAACTGTTCCGCACGCTGCCGTTCGACGACCCGTTCGCGGACTTCGACGTGAAGAAGGTCGAACGCCTGGCGCGGGCCCTCAACCGGATCGGGGCCAAGCAGAGCTCGGTGCTTAGGTCGTTCAGGAGCCGGCTCGCCAGACGGGCCAACTTCCTAAGCGACAACCGCCGCGTACGGAGGGCACAGACGGCAATGTATGAGTCCATCCTGACCGGAGCGATGCAGCACCCGTTGGATTTCCAGAGACGGTTCGCCGGCATTCGGGACAGGGGGCAGGCCCGGTATGACTACGAGGCCGGACGGGCCGCGGACGCAAACGGCGGTTCCAACCTCGGCAACTTCCTCGCGACCGACAAGGTGCCCGACACCATATTCGGCATACCCGTGGCGCAGGACCCGCAGACATACACGAGGGAAGACCTCGCGTTCTTCAAGGACCACCCGGAAGCAGCCGGGTACTATCAGCTCGAAGGAGAAAGCAATGGCGCTGAATGAACAAACTGACGTGGCCCCCGACGCCGACCCCGCCGTCTCGGACAAGCCGCCCGTCGAGGAGCGGGAGCCGAGCCCCGAGCCCTCGGCCCCCGCGCGCATAGTCATCAACCCGAAGGTCTTCAAAGACAAGCGGGACGGACTGTGCGTCGCGTACAACGAGGCGTTCCGCGTCATCATGGAGATGAACGGCTTCGACCCGCAGGCCGAGCCCACGGAGGAGCAGCGGAAGTTCTTCTCGGACACCGCCTACGCCGACGACGAGCGGATGCTGCGGCGCACGATACTTGCCCGCATCTGCACGTTCGACGACAGCGTGAAGAACCCGACCGACGAGCAGCTCGACGAGGCGCTCGAGTTCCTCGAGACCGTGATGGAGATCGGGGCCCCGCAGTCCGAGGAGGAGCAGGCCAACGTCCAGCGCATCCACGACATGATCGCGGAGATACGCAAGGCGCCGAGGCCGGAGGAGCAACCTGCGGAACAGCCGGTCGAGAGCGAGGCGCCGCCCGTGGCCGCGGTCGGGGGCGGGTACTCGTCAAGCGAGGAACGGTGGGCGCACCGCCGGGCGGACGTGGGCACAATGGTTCGGCGGGATGAGAATGGAAGGCTGCCGGGGTCAACGCTCGGCAAGCCGGCCGAAAACACCGCGCCGGCGCAGGCGGAAGAGCCGCCGGCCGGGGACGTGGCGGAAGCGTCGGACGAGGCGAAGGCCCTTGGCGACGACTTGAAGGAGAACCTCGAGCTGGCCAATCCAAAGGACAAGGCCTTCGGCGGGGAGACGTTCCCGGGCGACCCGGCCGCGCCGCTGAGCGCCGACGAAGACGGCGGCGAAGATGAAATCCCGGGGCTGGCGGGCGATGCGCCGATGGCGCAGGCGGCCGCCCCGGCGGAACAGCCTGAAGACACGGGGCCGGACTGGGGCCGCAATCCCGACGGTTCGCTGAAGCAGGGCGGGATGCAGCGCCGCGACGAAAACGGGCGGCTGATACGAGGCGACATCGGCGGCGGCAAGGCCAGGGGTGGCAAGGCGACGGACGACACCTACGTCACCAACACGGCCGTCGTCATGCCGGAGGACAAGGCCCGCGACATGGGCGCGGTCACCCAGGACCTCGAACACGTGGGGAAGGACCAGGTCTCCATACCGTTCGACCTGTTCCGGATGAACGGGTCGACCGTCGACGCGGACCGGCTTCTCGCCGAGAGCTACGGAAGCGCAGAGGCCGCCGAGGCCGCGAAGAAGGCGGCGATGGAGGCCCGGGCCAAACGGTACTCCAGCGTCCCCTCCGAGGCCGCGATGGCGGACCCGGAGAGCGTCCCCGTCGTGCCGGCCGACACTCGTCCGGGCCCCTGGGACGAGGCGTATCTCAGCCACGCGGCCCGCGCGGGCCACTGGAACCTGAAGACCGTCAAGTCGGGCGAGTATCTCCGCACGGCGGGTTACATCCCCGGCCTGAGCCTCGGGCTGATACCGACCCGGGTCCTCGGCACCTCGTCCCCGTCGATCGAGGTCCGCCGGATGCTCAACTCGCGGGTCGGCGAGACCGGCGAGAGCATGGGCAACGGCAGGATCGTGACCATCTCGGACACGGCGAACCCGAACAAACCGGGGTGGTACGCCTCCGACGAGGGGTACAGGGCCGCGGCGCTCGGCTCCGTCAAGGGCTGGCTCACCGCCAACGAGCGGATGCCCGGGGAGGGCGAGGACCTCGCCGCGGTCATGGCGGCCGCGCACCGGGACAGGTCGGGGCTCAAGCGGGGCAGGATCTACAAGAACGGGAAGGACTTCCTCGCCGCCGTGGCGAAGGCCTACGAGGCCGAGCGCGGGGGCTCGGCCTCGAAGAAGGACAAGGAGATTCTCGCGGCCGCCCGTGACATGGACATGTGGGGACAGGTCGTGGGGGCGCGGCGGTACGACAGGTACTCGACGACGGCCTAGAGCTTCCGCAGGAACTTGATGACCGCGGTGAGCTCGGGGATGTTGACGGTGAACCCGTCGTCCATGTCGTCCGCGATGCGCTGGAGGCTTATGGCTATCCAGCCGAGGAACACGACGGCGAGTATCAGAAGGAACACAAGCGGGGCGTCCACGGCTACCTCCATCTTGGGAGCGTGAGGAACGCGAACACAAGGAAGCTGGCGGCCCACCAGTCCTCGCCCGCGAGGGCGAGGCGGACCGCGCCGGCGATGAACCCCAGGCTCACGAGGGACGCGGCGAATATGCAAAGCGGATCGACGAGCTTCATTTCCACGCCTTCGCCTCTTCCGCGTACCGCACGACGATGTCGTGTACATGCCGTTTGAGGGTGGTACGCCTTTATTCGTCGTTAAGCATGTCGCCGTGGAACATCTTCATGGCGATGAACCGGACGTAGTGGTCGTGTTTGGCCAGGTCCTTCATGGCGCTCTCGCCGTCCTTCCTCCCCGCGCGCCACCAG
>JAEEGL011674856.1_pt1 | contig 20311 bp, 14 predicted proteins | sample 9134231 | NCBI WGS metagenome assembly JAEEGL01 (sample SAMN16246548, study PRJNA631951) | gut metagenome | biome: gut microbiome; feature: rumen; material: fiber-attached | host: Bos | place: Iran: Karaj | collected 2018-10 | reverse complement strand
AATTAAAGAAAAGAATTTCACTGCATATTTTGATTATAGCTACCAATGGGAATATAAACAAAAATTTGAAAGTGCTGGATTAATTGCTTTATTAGGCTGTGGATTTGATCCAGGTGTTACACAGGCTTATGTTGCTTATGCCAAGAAACATGAATTTGATAGAATAGATACATTAGATATTTTAGATTGTAATGGTGGAGATCATGGATATCCATTCGCTACTAATTTTAATCCTGAAATTAATTTAAGAGAAGTATCTAGTGAAGCTGATTATTATGAAAATGGTAAATGGATTAGAGTTCCTGCAATGTCTATTAAAAAGGAATATGTTTTTGATGGCGTAGGTAAAAAGGATATGTATTTATTACACCATGAAGAAATTGAATCCATTTCAACTATTTATCCTGAAATCAAAAGAATTAAATTCTATATGACTTTTGGTCAATCATATATTACTCATATGAATTGTTTCCAAAATGTAGGCTTGTTATCAACTACTCCAATTATGTACGAGGGTAGAGAAATAACACCTATTCAATTCTTAAAGGCTTTATTACCAGATCCTGCAAGCCTAGGACCTAGAACTAAGGGTAAAACAAATATAGGCTGTATTTTCACTGGTGTAAAGGATGGTAAAGAAAAGAAATATTATATTTATAATATATGTGATCATGAAGAAGCATTTAAGGAAACAGGATTACAAGCTATTTCTTATACAACTGGTGTACCAGCTATGTGTGGTGCTATGATGATTTTAAATAAGGTTTGGACTAAACCAGGTGCGAACACATTAGAAGAATATGATCCAGATCCATTTATTGAAGCATTAGATAAATATGGATTACCTAAATCTGAATCATATGATCCTGTGATGGTGGATTAAATGAAAGATATAAGACCACCATTTGAAGGATTAAAGGATATTGATATAAATACATATTTTAATAATATTAAAACACCTTGTTATGTCATTGATGAGGCTATGATTATCAAAGATTGTGAAATCTTAAAATCAGTTAGTGATAGAACAGGTGCGAAGATTTTACTTGCTCAAAAGGCATTTTCTAATTTTGATTTATATGATGTTATTAAACCATATTTATATGGTACTGAGGCCTCAGGCTTATATGAGGCTAGATTAGGAAAAGAAGAAATGCCTGGTAAGGAAGTACATGTATTTAGTGCTGCCTATAGAGATGATGAATTTGAAGAATTATTAAAATATGCAGATCATATTATTTTTAATTCAGTTTCACAATTAAAAAAATTTGGACCAATATCTAAATCACATAATAAAGAAATAGGATTAAGAATTAATCCTGAGTTTTCAACACAAATAGGTCATGATATATATGATCCATGTTCATCTGGTTCAAGATTAGGTGTGACTATTGATTCATTTGAAAAAGAAATGACAGATGAATTAATAAATATCTTGGATGGAATTCATTTCCATACATTATGCCAACAAAATTCAGATGATTTAGAAAATACATTGAATGTAGTTATAAATAAATTTGGTAAATATTTTAATAATCTTAAATGGATTAATTTTGGTGGAGGACATCATATTACTAGATTTGATTATGATATCGAAAGATTAATTAAAAGTATCAATCTAGTAAAGAATAAATATAATGTTGATGTTTATTTAGAACCAGGAGAGGCAGTAGTATTAAATGCTGGTTATGTTTTAACTAGAGTATTAGATTCATTTAATAAAAACGGAATGAATTTTATTATTGTTGATACAAGCGCGGCTTGCCATTTCCCTGATGTTTTAGAAATGCCATTCTTACCACCTTTATATAACGCAGATTTAGAAGGTAATGATATAATATATAGAATAGGTTGTCCTACATGCTTGACTGGAGATGTAATAGGTAATTACAAATTCAAAGATAAAATAAATGTAGGTGATTTATTAATATTTGGTGATATGGCACTTTATACAACATGTAAGAATAATACATTTAATGGAATGCCGTTACCTGATATTTATGTAATGAAAAAGAATAAAGAAATCATTAAATTAACTGATTTTGGTTATAATGATTTCAAGATACGTTTAGGCAAAACAAAAAGATAGGAAACAACCTATCTTTTTTTATTGATCTAGTGATGGTCCTTGATAATTTTCACCAATAGATTCATCTGTATAATTAATCATTTCATGCTTGTATGAAGCCTTCAATATAATTGGTGTTACGAAAGAAGTAATTAATATTAATGCTAAAACGAATGGTTGAATTGTCGCACTAATAATTCCAGCATCAATACCTTTTTGAGCACAAATCAAACATACTTCAGCTCTACACATCATACCAACACCACATCTTAATGAATCTTTCATATTATATTTGCATAATTTGGCTCCTAAACCACATCCTAATATCTTTCCTAGAATTCCGGCTACGATGAATAATAAACCGAAAATAACGAATATTAGAGTGAATCCTGAAGCACTATCTGTGAATGATCCAATAGATGTTATACCTACTTTAGCGAAGAAGACTGGAGTAAATAATAGATATGAAGTCATATCAGTCTTACTTTCAATATAATCTGAATCCTTTAATCCTGATAGAATTAAACCAGCGAAGAAGGCTCCAGTGATATCTGCGATACCAAACCATTTCTCAGCTGCGTATGAATAGAAGAACGCAATCGCTAGTGCGAATATAGGAATACGTCTGTGATGGTCATATTTGCTTGTAAGCTTTTTAAATAATAATCTGAATAAAATACCAAGGCCTATTGCGAAAACGAAGAATAAGAAGGTTTTTAATACTACCATACCTATTTCATATCCTGCATTAACATCCGCACCAGTATTTGATACTAAAGCACCATCTAAGGCAACTATAATTGATAATACAATAACACCGATAATATCATCTAATATCGCTGCGGAAACAATCGCTGTACCTATTTTAGTATTTAGCTTGCCTAATTCCTTTAATGCCGCTATTGTAACTGAAACAGAAGTAGCGGTTAATATAACTCCATAGAATAGATTTCTAAATATTGTTTTAGTCATGCTTGCTTCATTAGGAAGAATAAGTGATGCTAAGAATCCAAATCCCATTGGAACTATAACACCTAAAATTGTTATAACTATTGCTGAAAGACCTGTAGCCTTAATTTGTTTTATATCTGTTTCAAGTCCAGCTGAGAACATTATTAATATAACACCAATCTCAGCTATAAACGCAACACCATCTAAGGCAGTTGGATTAAATATAGCATAATCCTTTAAATTATCTGGTAATGGTATTAATGATACAAGTCCTAATATAACACCTGTAAATAATAAACCTATAACTTGTGGCAATCCAATCTTTCTACATCCAATGCTTAGTAATTTTGAAATTACTAATATTAATGCTAAAGGAAGTAGTACTTGGAATGCTTGTATTGCAAGCATCATAACAATCAATCCCCTTCTAGAATACAAAGACAATTTTATCACTTTTACAAAGTGATAGTTATGTAAAACGTTTTCTTACAAAATTATGTTATAATATAAATAGTGTTTAATTGTGTTAATTTTTCCTTTTTATGGGCATGTCAAGTAGTATAATTTTATTGAAATCGGAGTGATAAAAATGGCAGATATTACACAAAGACAAATAAAAAGAAGAGAAATGATATTAAAGGGCAATTTATGGAAAACAATTATTTTTATAATTGCGCCTTTAGCAATATATCAATTATTTAATAGTGTTTATTCTTTAATTGACGCTGCCATCTGTGCTCAAATATCTACTAGTGCTCAAGCTAATGTTGTAGCTGTTAATCAAATAAAAAGTGCCATTTCTGCCTTTGGTGCTGGACTAGCTGCTGGTGGTGCCGTATTAGTTTCTAGATATTATGGTGCTGGAAGAGTTAGTGATGCGAGACATGCATCATCTAATATGTTATTTTTATCATTAGCCTTAAGTGGTTTATTATGCTTATTATTTATACCACTAGCTTATCCATTACTATTATTATGTCAGGTACCTAGTGCTGGTGATGGTAATGTTCAGCTTTATTTTATATTACAAATGATTGAGTTAATCTTTGTTTCTTTAAATAGTGTTTTTATTGGTTTAGAGAAGGCTAAAGGTAATTCAAGAATTATTATGTTACTAAACTTATTAGTTTTAGTAATTAAGATATCTTTAACATGTTTATTTGTATTCCCAATGGATTTAAAAAATATAATCTTTGTTGAGCTTGCGACAATAATTGCTCAAGGAACATTAACTATTATTGGCATGTTCTTTATGTTTAGAAAGAACAATATTTTAAGATTATCAATGAAGATGATATTACCTAAGAAAAAATATCTTTTTGATATTTTAAGATTATCTATTCCAATTTTCTTAGGAAAATTTGTTATGGCAATGGGCAAGGTTGTTGTTAATGGAATGTGTGGAGCTTATTGGAATAATTATCAAGATCCTGAAATATTAGGAAGCCTAATTGTAGGTACATTAGGTGTATCTAATAATATGTGTGGTTTAATAACATCTCCTACAAATTCATTTGAAGAAGGAGAATCAACTATTGTTTCTCAAAATTTAGGTAATAAAAATATTACAAGAGCTTTAAAAGCATTTATTTATACATTAATATCTGTAACTATCGTTTCTATGACCGGATATATATTGATGAGATTTGTATTTATAAATCAATTCGTTGAATTATTCTCATCACCTGATAAGGACGCTGAAATATATAAGAGTATGGTTAAAGATATATTTGTTTGGGATTCATTATCTATTCCAACTTTAGGTATTACTGCAGCCGTATTAGGATTACTATATGGATTTGGTCAAACTAAGCTATCTACAATTTTAAATTTAAGTAGAATAGGTAGTAGAATTATATTCTTAGCAATTGTTCACGCTGTTGCCCCAGATTTAAGTCCAACATTATGTGCTGGCTTATCAATGGGTATTTCTAATACAATCATTTTAGTTGTTTCAGTATTATTCTTAATTGGCTTCTTAATTTATGTTAAGAAAAAAGGATATAATGGTATGCATATTGGTGATCCAGAGCCAGGTGTATCTGCGTTAATTATGGATGATTTTGAAGTAATCTGTGATAATAAAGAAGTATTAGATGATTTTAAGGTTGAAGAGATAGATGAAAATGATAATATAGATAATGAATCTACTAAAGATTCATAAAATATGTTATTATTAATTGGGTGATTTATATGGATATGGAAGAAAAGAAAATTGATGGTGAAGTTATATTTGATGGCCATGTAGTTAAGCTTCATTTAGATAAGGTTAAATGTCCAAATGGTAATATAGCCTCAAGAGAAATAGTTGTTCATAATGGTGGTGCGGCTATTTTATATGTTAATGATAATGATGAGGTTTTATTGGAACGTCAATATCGTTATGCTTACAATGAAGTTATTTATGAAATTCCTGCAGGTAAATTAGAAAAGGGAGAGAATCCTAAGCTGGCTGCGATTAGAGAATTAGAAGAAGAAACTGGTTTAAAGGTAAATGATTTAATTCATTTAGGTGATGTTTATCCAACATGTGGATATTCTAGTGAAATCATTCATATATATTTAGCTGAGAATCCAACAAAGACTCATACTAATTTTGATGAGGATGAAGTAATAGATGTTTGTTATATTAAATTAGATAAGGTTAAGGAAATGATTTTATCTGGTGAAATAAAGGATGCTAAGACAATTTGTGCAATAAATTACTATTTGTTAAGAAAAAAGAGTTAATTAAATTAACTTTTTTTTTTGATTTTATTATGATATAATAAATGTATTGAAAGGAACGGTGTATTTATATTATGAAAAGTGTTCAAATTTTTACTGATTCAACATCAGATGTTGTAAAAAAATTTAGAGAAGAAAATGAATTAGATTATGTAAGAATGGTTTTTACTTTCGCAGGTAAAAATTATGATGCTGATCTTGACTGGGCTAACATTTCTCCAGCTGAATATTATGGAATGATGAGACAAGGTCAAAGAGCTATTACAGGTCAAGTTCAATCACAAGAAATACAAACTAAATTTGAAGCTGCTTTAGAGAAAGGTTTAGATGTACTTTATATCGCATGTTCATCAAAGTTATCTCAATCTGTAAATATGGCAAAAACATTCTCTGAAGAATTAGCTAAAAAATATCCTGATAGAAAGATTGTATGTTATGACTCATTAAGAAGTAATTACGCAGAAGGCTATATGGCTATTAACGCTGCTAAGATGGCTTTAGATGGTAAGTCAATTGATGATATCGTTAAATATTTAGATGAAAATAAATTAAAATATCAAACTTTCGCAACAGTTGGTTCATTAGAATGGTTAAAGAAGGCTGGTAGAGTTAAAGCTAGTGCTGCTTTCTTTGGTAATCTATTCAGTGTTAAGCCAATCATTGTTGGTGATAAGAATGGTAATAACTACGCATTTAAGAAGGTTAAAGGTAGAAAGACTTCATTAGATGAATTAGTTAGTATAATCGCAGAAAGAATTGAAAATCCTGAACAATCATATTTATTCATTGAAAATGCTGATTGTGAAAAGGATGCAGAATACGTAAAAAGTGAAATCAGTAAGAAGATTAATATTAAAGAAATCTTCATTAGCTCTATTGGACCTATCGTAGGTTCTACAGTTGGACCAGATTCAATCACAGTAAACTTCTATGGTAAAGAAGTTGAAATAGCTGGTGAAGAATAATGGATCCAAAAATTATTAATGGTATAGATTTTTTAGAGCTTGTTAAATGTGCTACTGATAATTTAATTAAAGATGTTGAAAGAATTAATTCGTTAAATGTTTTCCCTGTTCCTGATGGTGACACTGGTACTAATATGAGAATGACTCTTGAAGGTGGTATTACTGAACCTAGTGCTCAGAATGAGAAGAATTTGGGTATTTGTTCTAAAAATATCGCTAAGGGTATGATTCTATCTGGTCGTGGTAATTCTGGTGTTATTTTATCTCAATTCTTTAAAGGTATTTCTAATGGATTTAAAGGTTTAGAAAAAGCTAATGCGAAGGAATTCGCAAATGCATTTTTAGAAGCTACTAAAAGAAGCTACCAAGTTGTACAAAATCCAACTGAAGGAACTATTCTAACTGTCATGAGAGAGGCAGGAGAATTTGTATCAAATAATGTTAATGATGATACAACTATTCCTGAGCTTTTAGAGTTATATTTAAACCAAGCTAGAAAGACATTAGCTAAGACTCCTGAATTATTACCAGTATTAAAGAAGGCTGGAGTAATTGATTCTGGTGGAGCTGGTTTATGTTTAGTAGTTGAAGGTATGTTATTAAAATCTAAAGGTGAAGAAATTTCTAGTGAATCTATTTTAGATCAGAAGGAAGTATTCAATAAGAATTCAAAATTAACATACGGATATCAGTTAGAATTTATATTACAACTTCAAGAATCTAAAGTTAATACATCTAATTTTGATATTGAAAAAATAAAAGACTATTTAAATTCAGCTGGTAAGAATCTTATTATTAGACTTGAGGATACTAAAATATATTCATCTATTACTACATTCAATCCAGGTCAAATTATTACTGAATGTCGTAAATATGGAGAATTATTAAAGGCTCAAATTAATAATTTAGATTATCAAGGTGAATATACATCTATAATAGAAGATGTTAAGAAAGAAGATAAGCCATTTAAGAAATTTGCTACTATTAGTGTTGCGAACGGATCTGGCTTAGTTGAAATATTAAAGGAAATGGGTATTGATGTTGTTGTATCAGGTGGACAAACTATGAATACATCAACTCAAGATTTTATTGAAGCATTTAAATCTTTAAACGCTGAAAATATAATTGTATTCCCAAATAATAGTAATATTTTAATGGCCGCTCAAATGGCTGTAGAAAATTATAGTGATGCCAATGTTTATGTTGTTCCAACTAAAACAATAGCCCAAGGCTTTAGTGCGGCATCTATGCTTAACTTTGAATCAAATGATATTAATGTCATTTTAGAAGAATTAAATGATGTCATTAAGAATGTTTCTACAATTGAAGTAACATATTCAGTTAGAGATTGTGTTATTAATGATATTAATATTAAAAAAGGTGATTATATTTGCTTATACAATAATGAGTTAATCGCATCTAGTACAGATAGAGTATCTGCATTAAAGGAAGCATTTAGAGTCATTGATGATTTTAAAGATAAAGAAGTTATGACTATATTATGTGGTAATGATGTTTCAATTGAAGAGTCTGATAAGATTAAAAATTTAGCTGAAGCATTCAATTCATCAATTGAGGTTTATCTAGTTGATGGTAAGCAAGATATATATAGTTATATTATCGGATTAGAATAAAAATAATTAGCATTGGTGTATGAAAACGCTAATGCTTTTTTATTGACAAAAACATATATGTACGTTATAATGTACATAGAGGTGAGTTATATGCAAAATACAAATATCACAACAGCTAGAGCTGAATTATTTAAATTAGCATCTTCATGTATCAAGTATAATAATGTTGTAAATATTAACACAAAAGAAGGTAATGTTATAATGTTAAGCGAAGAAGATTATAATTCATTAATTGAAACATTATATCTTGCTGGTATACCTGGCATGTATGAAAGTATAGTTGAAGGTGCAAATACTCCATTAGAAGAGTGTGTGAAGGTAGAATGGAAATAGTATTTACTAAACAAGCAGCAAAGGATTTTGAAAGAATAAAACAATTTCCTGCATTATTAAAAAAAGTAAGATCGCTTTTAGAATTAATTGAAGATAATCCATTTTCTAATCCACCATCTTATGAAAAATTAGTTGGAGTAGAAAATACATATTCTAGAAGAATTAATTTACAACATAGATTAGTATATCAAGTATATTCTGAGTTAGGTGTTGTTAAAATAATTAGAATGTGGACTCATTATGAGTAGTAACTCATAAGTAATATAGTTTTGGTTGCAAAATAATATAAAATAAGATAAAATTAAATAAATAAGAATAGCGTTATAATTTGAACTAAATAATTACCTTGCCTCCTCCCGATTGGTCGGGGGGGGGTAATTTAATTATCAAATAATAAAATTATATCCAATATCGGATCTAGGTAATAGGTCCGATTTTTGTTTTAGAAAGGATATGATTTATATGAAGAAGTATTTATTGAATTTGTTAGTATTTATATTTGGTATTTTCTTTTTGGTTTCATGTGATATTAAATCTAATAACATAATGCCAATTGACGAATCTCAAACATCAAATTCAAAAGATGATGATGCTAAGCAAACTGAAAGTGATGAAAGTAAACCAAAAGATGATGATTCAGGAACGACAACACCACAAGAAGATGTTTATTTTAATGTTGTATTTAAAGATTATGATGGTACAGTATTACAGACTTCACAAATAAAAGAAGGAACAACACCTACATATAATAAATCAAATCCAGTCCGTTCAAATGATGAAAATTATAAATATGAGTTTAGTGGTTGGAGTCCTGAAATAACTGCTATTACTAGTAATATTACGTATATTGCTCAATATAATAAAATTTCATATTCAAATTACACAATAACATTTAAAGATTATGATGGTACAGTATTACAAGAATCACAAGTAAAAGAAGGAACAATACCTACATATAATAAATCAAATCCAGTTCGTCAAAGTGATGGTAATTATAAGTATGCTTTTAGTTGCTGGAATCCTCAATTAGGTGCTGTTACTGGTGATACGACATATATAGCACAATATACAAAAACCCCATTGGAATATTATACAGTACAATTTAAAGATTATGATAATACTATTTTAGATACACAAAGTGTAAAAGAAGGAGCAATACCTACATATAATAAATCTAACCCAGTTCGTTTGAATGATGAAAATTATAAATATGAATTTAATGGTTGGAGTCCTGAAATAACTGTAGTAACTTCTAATACTACATATACAGCTCAATATACTAGAACAGAACTTCCATACACAATATCATTTGATTTAGATAATGGAACATCAGCTTCAGGTGTTTCAACTATTAAAATAGAAACATTAACTAAGGATAAATTTAAATTTGATATAACTAAATCTAAATATGTTTTTAGAGGATGGGAATATAATGGAACACAAGTATTTGATGAAAATGGAAATATTATTAATAATATTCAATTATCTTCAAATATGATATTTAAAGCAATATTTGAAGAAAGTGTTACTTTAACAATTACTTATTCAATATATAATCCTAAAACAAATCAACTAATAAATACATATACTACAAAACCTAATGATTTAGGTGGTGTATCTGAAACTAGATCATATCATTGGAATACTCCAGTTAATTTATTTGCAAATCCTAATGAAGGTTATAGATTCTTAGGTTGGTATTATAATGGCACACCTTTATCTAATTCATCAAACTATAATTACATGATGTGGGAAGATGATATTACTATTGATGCTAGATTTGAATATAGTAAATATGATTTAAATATATGGTCTAATAATACTGATTTAGGTCAAGTAATGATAAGAAATGGAAACAGTCAGGTATGGTATGATGATCAAACACAAAAACAGTATTTTACTGAATCAACAACCATCGCAGCATACACAAAAACAGATACTAGATTCTTAGGCTGGTATGATGAGAATAATAATCTAGTATCTACAAACGCAGTATATACATTTACTATGCCTAATAGAGATTATACTTTAGAAGCTAAATGGAATCATTTTAATATTACATATGACTTAGATGGTGGAACTAATAATGTAAATAATCCAACATCTTATAATAAAGATATGAGTAATATTCAATTATTAAATCCAATAAAAGATGGTTACACATTTCAAGGTTGGGAATATGAAGGTAATATTATTACTGAAATAAACATATCTAATGTTTGCCATATGAAATTAAAAGCTAACTGGAGCGTTCATACAAATACTTCATATAAGGTTGAACACTATTTACAAAATTTAGATGATGATAATTATCCTGATACGCCATACGAAGTAGATAATCTAACAGGCACAACTGATACATTAACAAATGGAGAATTAAATACATATGAAGGTTTTATATCACCTGAAATAACACAAGTAAATATAAATGGTGATGAATCAACAGTTATTAAACTTTATTATGTTAGAAAAACATATGAAATATCATCTAATAATGTAAATGCAGGTTCTATTATAGGATATGGTATATATAAATATGGAAAGAATATTACTATTCAAATTACTACATATCTTGGATATAAATATATAGGAACTTATATGAATAATTCATTATATACTGATAAATTAGCATATGTTATAGAAAGTATATCATCTAATTATGAAATAAGATTTGAATTAATTCCTGAATTAAGTAATTTTACATTTACTTCAACAGTAGATAATTTAACAATTACAGATGTTAAAGATAAAACAGTAACAAATATTGTTGTTCCAAACATAGTTACTAATATATCATTAGGTGCATTCAATGGTTGTAGTTCATTAGAATCAATAACATTGCAATTTGTAGGAGATAAAAGACACACGTCTACTGATACATATCAATATCCGTTAGGATATATATTTGGAACAAGTAGCTATACAGGAGGAACATCAACATCACAATCTTATTATGGTTCAAGTACAAGTAGTACAACCTATACTACATATTATATTCCAACAACATTAAAAGAAGTAATAATAATAGACTGTGAGTATATACAAAACGGAGCATTCTTTAACTGTAGTTCATTAACAAGTATTACAATACCAAATAGTGTTACAAGTATAGCGGAAAAGGCTTTTAAGGATTGTAACAAATTGAAAGATGTATATTATGATGGAACAATAGAAGATTGGTGTGGAATTATATTTGGAAGTGATAATTCAAATCCAATGTATTATGCAACAAATTTTTATCTATTAGATGAAAATGGAGATGTAAAATATAATAATAAAAATTATATATTAACTACAGAATTAGAAATACCATCATCAGTCAAATTGATAGGTAATTATCAATTCTATGGTTTCAATAATTTATTAAATATTGTAATACCAAATTGCATAGTAAGTGTTGGGAATATGGCGTTTAGATTATGTAAATCACTAACAAGTATCATAATACCAAATAGTGTTACAAATATAGGGGAAGCTGCATTCTCAGGTTGTAGTTCACTAGAAAGTATTTCATTACCATTTGTAGGAGATAAAAGACATACACCTGTTGATACATATCAGTATCCATTAGGATATGTATTTGGATCAATTGGTGGTGTGAGTATTGACCAATATTATTATGGTTCAAGTATAACTAGCACGACAGATACTACATATTATGTTCCATATTCACTAAAAAATGTAATGATTACAGATTGTGAATATATACAATATGGCGCATTTATTAATTTTGATAATTTAAAAAGTATAAAGATACCAAATAGTGTAACAAGTATAGGTTCAAGAGCATTCTCAGGCTGTAGTTCACTAACAAGTATAACGATACCAAATAGTGTAACAAGTATAGGTTCAAGAGCATTTTCAGGCTGTAGTTCGCTAACAAGTATAACTATACCAAATAGTGTAACAAGTATTGAAGAATATATGTTTAATGGATGCAGTAAATTAACAAGTATAACAATGCCTAACAGTGTTACAAGTATAGGAAATTATGCATTCTCAAGCTGTAGTTCATTGAATATTTATTATGATGGTACAATAGATGAATGGTGTAATATTACATTTACTAATTTATCTTCAAATCCTATGTTTTATGGAAAAGAATTCTATCTATTAGATGAAAATGGAAATGTTGAATATAATGGTAATAATTATAAATTACTAACAGAATTGAATATACCAAATACAGTAACATCTATAGGTGATTATCAATTTTGTGGTTTAGATAATTTAATAACTGTATTTATACCTAAAAGTGTTACAAGTATAGGTTTTGATTCATTTAACTACTGTAGGTCTTTGGTAAGTATAACAATACCAAATAGTGTTACGAAAATAGGTTATATATTCGATGATACGGGTATCATACTAGAAAATGTATATTATGATGGAACAATAGAAGAATGGTGTAATATTACATTTTTTATTAAAACGAACCCGATGTATTATGCGACAAATTTTTATCTAATAGATGAAAATGGAAATGTTGAATATAATGATAAGTATTATAAATTGTTAACAGAATTGGAAATACCATCAACTGTAATATCTATAGGTGAATATCAATTCTCTAGTTTTAATAATTTAACAGCTGTATTTATATCAAATGGTGTTACAAATATAGGGAAAGCAGCATTTTCTGGCTGTAGTTCTTTAGAGTATGTAATAATACCAAATAGTGTCACAAGTATAGGAAGTAGTGCATTCGAAGGATGTAGTTCATTAACAACTGTATTTTATGGAGATACCAAAGAAAAATGGGACTTAATATCAGTAGATTATAATTATGAATTAACGAAAGCAAAAATATATTATTTTTCTGAAATTCAACCTACTGAACAAGGTAATTATTGGCACTATGATGATGATGGAAATATCATTGTATGGAATTAATAAAATAATTGAATAAAAGGAGAACATATATGAAAGTAATATTAAGTAGAAAAGGTTTTGATAAACAATGTGGTAGAATTGAAAATTTAATAATAGACAATAAAGTTTTATTACCATTTCCTATTCCACGTGAAGAGGATAATTGTAAATATGAAGATTTAAATTATGAATATAATGGGGTGTCAAAAAATCTCAAAGAAATATTAGATGATTTGAATTTTGATTTTAGTCAAGGATTATGCTGCCATTTAGATCCGGATTTACTTTATATGAAAAAGAAAGATAATAGAAATAATGATGCTGCATTTGGACAATGTGGACCTTCTGCCACGTATTTAAAAGAAAGTGTAAAAGTTGATGAAGGAGATTTATTCTTATTTTTTAGTCAATTTAGGAAATGTGAGATTAAAAATGGAAAATACAATTATTTAGGCACAAAAGATGATGTTGTACATTTAATATGGGGTTACTTACAAGTAGGTGAAATATTAGATAATAAAAATAAGATGAAAGAAAAATGTCCAAATCATTCACATACACAAGGTAAGTATTGGGATTTAAATAACTTCAATAATAAGGATAATGTAATTTATTTAGCAAGTAATAAATTAAAATTTAAATCTGAACTTAATGGCTATGGAGTTTTTCCTTTTAATGAAATTAGAGTTTTAACAAGGAAAGGATGTTCTATGGCTAATTGGGATAAAAGTAAATTTAATAATATTTCGATATTAGAAAATCATATTCCTGGCAAAAAAGGGAAAAAGAGGAAAAACTCATCTAATAACCCTGAAAATTGTATTTATTATAAAGGACAGTGGCAAGAATTAGGTTTGGAACCATCTGAAGATACAGTCGAATGGGTAAATAGTTTATTTAAAGATTTAAATTAAAAATATGCTTTTAATTAATTAGCATTGGTGTGAAAACGCTAATGCTATTTTATTTAAAAAAATTTTCTTATCTATATATTATATATAATAATATAAGTAATTTTCTCAATTTTTAGGTGCTTGACATGGTAAAAATATTGATTTATTATAACCACGAAATGAGGTTTTATAATGGACAACGTTATTATTGTTGAGTCTCCAAGTAAATCTAAAACCATCGCGACTTATTTAGGTAATGGTTACACTGTTTTATCTAGTAAGGGTCATATCTGTGATTTATTAATTGGTGGTAAGAATGGACTTGGAATTGATATAGAGAATAATTTTAAGCCTAATTATGTAATTAATGAGGATAAAGAAGAATTAGTCGATTATTTAAAGAAATTCTGTAAAGGTAAGAATGTATATCTAGCAACCGACCCTGATAGAGAAGGTGAAGCTATAGCTTACCATTTAGCTAGAGTTTTAGGATTAGATTTCGAATCTAATAATAGAATTGAATTCCATGAAATTACTAAGACAGCTGTGAACAACGCTTTAAAAGAACCTCATAAAATTGACTTAAAGATGGTTGATTCACAAGAAACAAGAAGAATAATTGATAGAATTTTAGGATTTAGATTATCTAATTTATTACAAAGAAGAATTAATTCTAAGAGTGCAGGTAGAGTTCAATCTGTTGCCTTACTTTTAGCAGTTAATCGTGAACATGAAATATTAAAATTCATTCCTGAACCATATTATGAGCTTGAAGCTTCATATATGGACACAAGAATTAAATTAAATAGTATAGATGGTAATGTCATTAATGATAAGAATAGAATTAAAGATAGATCTATATTAGAAAATATTATGAATAATATAGGTTTATTTAAGGTAACTGATATTATTAATAAGCAAGTTAGAAAATCATCATTACCTACATTTACAACATCTACTTTACAACAAGATGCTTCAAACAAATTATCTTTTTCACCTACAAGAACTATGAGCACAGCTCAAAGTTTATATGAAGGTAAAAACATTGGTAGTGAAACTGTAGGTTTAATTACTTATATGCGTACAGATTCAACTAGACTTGCTAATGACTTTGTTCAAAGTGCTTTTGATTATATTGAAGAAGAATTTGGTAAAGATTATTTAGGTAGTGTTAAATTTAAATCACAAAAGAATATGCAGGATGCCCATGAAGGTATAAGACCTACTGATATTACAAGAAATCCTGAAGTTATTAAAAAGTATTTAACTAATGATGAATATAGATTATATAAATTAATTTATAATAGAACATTAGCTTCATTAATGGCTGATACTATTTATGATTCTAAAAAGATTGTATTATCTAACATTAATAATACTGAATGGTCTATGCATGGATCTAGTATAGTATTTGATGGTTATTTAAGAGTTTATGATTCTAATAGAGATGATGAACAATTTATTCCTAATTTACCTGTTGGTAAGGAATTTGATTGTGAGGATATTAGAATATTAGATAAATTCACAGAGCCTAAAAAGAGATATACTGAAGCTTCTTTAGTTAAGGAAATGGAAGATTTAGGTATAGGTAGACCATCTACATATGCTCAAACTATTCAAACCTTAAGAGAAAGAGAATATATCAAAGTAGAAAATAGAACTATATTCCCTACTAGCCAAGGTATGCTAACATCTGAAAGATTACAAGAATTTTTCTCTTCAATCATAAATGTTAAATATACAGCTATGATGGAGGATGAATTAGATAAGATTGCATCTGGAGATGTAAATGAATTAGATGAATTAAATAAATTTTATGATTCATTTATGCCTTTATTTGAAAATGCTAAAAATAATATGGGATTCAAATATCCTATATTAACTGAAAAACTATGTCCTAAGTGTGGTAATCCACTTGCGATAAGATTAGGTAAATTTGGTGAATTTACATCTTGTAGTAATTATCCATATTGTAATTATATTGAGCATGATGAAGGTGAAGATACTGGTATTATTTGTCCAACATGTGGAAATAATCATATCTTTAAGAAAGTATCTAAATCTGGAAGAAATAAAGGTTCAGTATATTATGCTTGTGGAGATTATCCAAAGTGTAAGACATCATTTAATGATAAGCCAACTACTGAAACATGTCCAAATTGTGGAAGTATAATGCTTGAGGATAGTAAAGGTAATTTATATTGTAGTCAAAAATGTGATACACAATTAGAAGAAGAATTCATTTGTCCTAATTGTGGTGTTGGTCATTTTGTTTATAGAGAAAATAAAAGATATAAAAATAGACCAGGATTTTATTCTTGTAGTAATTATCCAACATGTAAAACTATTTTACCTGGAAAGCCAACTAAAGAGGTTTGTCCTAACTGTGGTAAAATGATGGTTGATGTTGATGGTACATTAGTATGTATGGATAAATGTACTGAAAAGAAAGAAGAAATTAAACAAGTAGAAGGTGATTTTATCACATGTCCTAAATGTGGTAAGGGTCACTTGATTGAAAGAACATCTACTAAGGGTAAAAATAAGGGTCAAACATTCTATGGATGCTCAAATTTCCCTAGATGTAAAAATATTGTTACAAAAGAAGAATATGATAAGTTAAATAATAAGGCATAACTTGAAGTTATGTCTTTTATTTTCTTGTAGATAAATGTCTATTATGATATAATCACTTTGTAATTTTTAATGGAGTTTGATCTTTATGGGATTTTTTGATTTATTTAGAAAAAAAGATAAAAAACAAAAAGAAAAATATAAATTAGGCCTTCATAAAACTAGAGAAGGTGCTTTAAAGACTTTAAAAGAAATCTTAGATAAATCTGATAAGATTGATGATGATTTATTTGATAAATTAGAAGAAATCTTTATTATGGCTGATATTGGTGTAGATACAGTTATAGATTTTATTGATGGATTAAAGGATGAAGTTAAAAATAAGAAGCTTACTGATCCAAAATTATTACAAGAAATGATTATGGACAGAATGTTTGAAATATATTTGAATGGTGAAATTGTTAATGCCAACCTAAATTTAAATAAGAATGGTTTATCTGTTATTTTATTTGTTGGTGTTAATGGTGTAGGTAAGACTACAACAATCGCTAAAATAGCTAATTCATATAAAAATCAAGGTAAGAAGGTTTTACTCGCAGCTGGTGATACATTTAGAGCTGGTGCTGTTGCTCAATTAGATGTATGGGCTAAAAGAGTTGGTGTTGATATCGTAACTAAACCAGATGGTTCAGATCCATCTAGTGTTATGTTTGAGGCTGTTAAAAAGGCTAAAGACGAAAATTATGATATTTTATTATGTGATACTGCAGGTAGATTACAAAATAAAGTTAATTTAATGAATGAGCTTGCTAAAATGAAAAGAGTCATTCAAAAGGAATGTCCTGACGCTCCACATGAAACTTTATTAGTTATTGACGCTACTACAGGTCAAAATGGTATGAGTCAAGCTAAAGCATTCAAGGAAGTTACTGATGTTTCAGGTGTTATTTTAACTAAGCTTGATGGTACATCTAAGGGTGGTATTGTACTTGCTATACGTCATGAATTAGGTATACCTATTAAATATATTGGTTTAGGTGAAGGTATTGATGATTTAGAGGTATTTGATATTGAACAATACCTATATGGACTTTTCGCAGATTTCTTTGAGGAATAATTATGGAACTAGAAATTAGAGAAAATATAATAAGACTTTATGATTTATATCAAAATTTATTAACAGAAAAACAAAGATTATATTTTGAAGATTATTATTTTTCTGATTTATCTATTTCTGAAATAGCTCTTAATTATAATATTTCCAGAAATGGTGTTCATGATCAAATTAAAAGAACTGTTAATGAGCTTAATGAGCTTGAAGAAAAATTAAAATTAAATGAGAAGATTAATAAAATTAGTAAATTAGATATTGATGATGATAATAAAAAGAATATCATTGATATTTTGAAAGGGTAGATTATATGGCATTTGATAGTTTATCATCTAGATTACAAATGGGTTTAAGAAGAATTACTGGTAAGGGTAAGCTTAACGAAAACGATATTGATGAAATGTTAAGAGAAGTTAGACTTTCTTTACTAGAAGCCGATGTTAATTACAAGGTTGTTAAGAAATTCTTAAATGATATTAAAGAAGAAGCCTTAGGTGAAAAAATTCTTAAGGGATTAAATCCAGGCCAACAAGTTGTTAAAATTGTAAGAGATGAATTAAAGAAGACCTTAGGTGATGAGGCAGTTGAATTAAATTTCAAGAAGAGTGGTCAAACTATTGTTATGGCAGTAGGTTTACAGGGTGCTGGTAAAACAACTGCAGTAGGCAAGATGGCTTTATTCTATAGAAAGAAATTAAAGAAAAAACCATTCCTAATCGCAGCCGATATTTATAGACCAGCTGCGATAGACCAATTAGTTACATTAGGTAAATCAATTGATGTTCCTGTATTTGAAATGGGAACTAAGGTAAAGGCCGAAAAGATTGTTGAAGAAGGATTGAAAAAAGCAAAAGAGGAAGGCGCTGATTTTGTTTTAATCGATACTGCAGGTCGTTTACAAATCAATGAAGAGTTGATGCAAGAATTAAAGAATGTTAAGGATATAGCACATCCAGATGAAATCTTATTAACTGTTGATGCCATGGCTGGTCAGGATGCAGTTAATGTTGCTATGGAATTCCATAAGGATTTGGATATCACAGGTATTATCTTAACTAAGCTTGATGGTGATACACGTGGTGGTGCTGCTTTATCTATTAAGGAAATGACTGGTATACCTATTAAGATTATGTCTAATGGTGAAAAGCTTGATGCGATGGAAATTTTCTATCCTGATAGACTTGCAGATAGAATCTTAGGTATGGGTGATGTTTTATCTTTAATTGATACTGTAACTGAAAATATTGATGAAGATGAAATGAAATCAATGGCTGAGAAGATGATGTCTTCAAGCTATAACTATAATGATTTGTTAAAGCAATTCAAAATGATTAAAAGAATGGGTTCTATCTCAAAGATTTTAGGATTCTTACCTGGTATGGGTAAAGTGAAGAATGCGATGAGTAATGTTGATGATAAGGCTTTTGATAAGATTGAAGCTATTATTTATTCAATGACTGAACAAGAGCGTAAGCATCCTGAATTAATCGATAAGGATTTCAAGCGTAGAGATAGAATTGCTAAAGGTTCAGGTAGAAGTATTCAAGAGGTTAATAAATTAAGACAAACTCTTGAACAAATGAAGGCTACAATGAAACAAATGAAAAACATGGATGAGGCCGATGCTAAGAGATTACAATCTCAAGTTAAGAACGGTAATTATTCTGGTATAGCTCAACCTAAGGCTCATAAGGGTAAAGGTAAGGGCAAAGGTAGTTTTAGATATTAATTAAAAATCCAAGTTTTCTTGGATTTTAATTTCAAAAGGAGGTAATTTAAATGAATCTAGTTACTAGTATTTATAAAATTGAAGATATAAATTTATTAAAAGATTATTTAGATTACGCTCTAATTAATGTGCCTAAATATTCTATTAATTATAAAGATATTGATGTTGATAAAGCTATTAAGCTTTGTGATGAAAATAATATTAAAGTTATTTTATCTATTAATAGAATTATGCATCCTGGTGATTTAAAGAATGTTGAAGAATTAATTAATAAATATAAAGACAAAGATGTGTTGTTTTATATAGCTGATTTAGGTGTATTAAATATCTTAAAAAAATATGATTTAGTAAATAAAGTAATTTATAATCCTGAAACAATGATTACGAATTATTTAGATTTAAAATTATATAATGATATGGTATTAGCTTGTGGTGTTTCAAATGAAATAACATT
>JAEEGL010275379.1_pt1 | contig 20311 bp, 16 predicted proteins | sample 9134231 | NCBI WGS metagenome assembly JAEEGL01 (sample SAMN16246548, study PRJNA631951) | gut metagenome | biome: gut microbiome; feature: rumen; material: fiber-attached | host: Bos | place: Iran: Karaj | collected 2018-10 | reverse complement strand
CAATCAAAGAAGTTTACAATCCGAAGACCGTCTTCCTTCACGCGGCGTTGCTGGGTCAGGCTTTCGCCCATTGCCCAATATTCCCCACTGCTGCCTCCCGTAGGAGTCTGGGCCGTGTCTCAGTCCCAATGTGGCCGATCAACCTCTCAGTTCGGCTACCGATCGTCGCCTTGGTGGGCCGTTACCTCACCAACTAGCTAATCGGACGCGAGTCCATCCTTCAGCGAATAAATCCTTTGGTCTCTCTGTCATGCGGCAAAGAGACGTTATGCGGTATTAGCACAGATTTCTCTGTGTTATTCCCCACTGAAGGGCAGGTTACTCACGCGTTACTCACCCGTCCGCCACTAAGCTTCAAAGAAAGCAAGCTTCCTTTTGGCTTCGTTCGACTTGCATGTGTTAAGCACGCCGCCAGCGTTCATCCTGAGCCAGGATCGAACTCTCAAAAAAACTTTTGAGAGCCATGTTTGGCTCAATTACTCTTTTTAAACTCAATTCTTAGAATTGAAAAGGTCCGTTATTACTTCAAGTTCTTGCATTCTATTCAATTTTCAAGGTGCGCGCCTCGGCGGTTTTTGCAAGCATATTTTCATTGCCTTTCCGCAAAGTGCTTGATTATTCTAATTCGGGTGTCGATTTCTGTCAAGGACTTTTTGCGTGTGAAACGCAAAAATTTTCTCTTTATTATTAATAATTGAACTTTAACTTATATACCGGGCCGTCTCAGTCTTCCGCATACTTAAGCGCTGCAAGCGATAAAGCGATGTTCAGATGCTCGACGAATACCCCTGCAGGGACCTTCGGTTTCGCGGACGAGAAGTTGACGAATCGTGTGATGCCTGCCTCTACTGCTTTGTCGAAGACCTCCTGGCAGGCAAAGTCGGGGACGGCAACGACAGCCATTGTTACGTTATGCTCCTTGCAAAAGTCCGGAAGCTGTTCCATCGTGAGGATCCTCGGATCGCCCATCTTGATGCGGCTCCTGTCGAATGCCGCGATGACTTCAAATCCGTACTCGGCAAGTCCGTTATAGTTCAGTACGGCGGTGCCCAGTCTTCCGGCACCGATGACGACTACCGGTTCGAGTTTCCTCCTCCCGAGGAATCTCTCGATGGATTCCGTCAGAGCGGCAACATCAAAACCGACCTTCGGCTTACCTGCACCGGCGACCGAAGCGAGATCCTTGCGCACCTGCACTTCGCCGAGACCGAGTTCCGCGGCTATTACCGAAGATGAGATCGTAGCGCCGGGTTCACGGGATACCTTGGGCGAATTCTCAAGGAATGCAAGATAAGCAGGAAGCCTGCCTATTGTTGCCCGGGATACCTCGTTGCTGCGCATTGTCCTGACCTCGTTTTCGTTTTGTAGGTTAATTATGCCTTCTGTATACGCCGATGTAAACATGTGGCATTTAATTTCTGTTTGTGTTAATATTACAAGGCGCCAAGGATGGAGATGTACCCAAGAGGCCGAAGGGGAGGCTTTGCTAAAGCTTTAGGCGGGGCAACCTGCGCGGAGGTTCGAATCCTCTCATCTCCGCCATGCAAGACCGGACTTAATGTCCGGTCTTTTTCATTAGTATGTTTGTAGTTAAAATCCAAGAAAAAGCACCCCTTTTTCAGAGGTACTTAGTCTGGATTATTCATCACCAATTAATTGTGCTTAAACGCGGACTCCAAAGCGGTTTTCCTTGTACGGATAGTCGGCACGCCAGTCTATCAATGCGGTCAGGTACGGATAATTCAAAGGACCTGTCTCATCTTTTGTGCTGTCGTACCATTCGAGAGGTCCGGTTTCCTTAAGCGGGGGATCGCAGGATTCTACCTTATTGAGGGGTCCTGTTTCGCCAAGGGCGGGATCGCAAGATCCTAATGTGCCGCCTGTTACCATTTCGAGCAGATCCATGTTGATCTCTGTAATGTTTGTGTTTTTCATTGTCTTGTCCTCCTGTCGGATAATTTGTTTTGGTTTGATGGCTTCATTATCATCTGCGCAGGAAGTGCAAACAATCAGTAATATCAGGCCGTTCTGATGCTTAAGCAACAGTGTCGGAAACATGTGTTGCTTAACATGAAAAAACTTGGAAATCGGGGGATTCTTTTTTTGCGTTGGTTATTGACCGGTGCCGTCCATAACCGCATCAACGTACTTTTCCAGATACTTGTTCGATGCGGTAACAAGTCCCGTCTGTGACATGAGATCGATGACGGACTCTGCGACCATCTCCGCACTTAAGACAACGGGGTCAGACAGATTAATATAATCAGCGCTGTACTGCTTGCCTTCCCAGACAGAAGGATCACTTACGGCACAGGCAAGATCCTTTACCCTTTGTGCATACAGACCGTCTTCTATCTCGCACATACGGCGGTATGTCCACTTGTAGTACGGAGGATACTGCCTGTGTAAAAGGAAGAACAATTCCATGGAAGCAGCCAGTCCGTTCAGATGGCACATCCTTGCGGCAACCGTATCTCCCCTCGACATGCACCTGGCGTAATTGACCTGAAGCGCTGAAGCAAACTTATGCAGTTCATCTGCTATCCTGAATCTCCATACACGGTCGGGATAGTAAGACAGCAGATAAGATCTGAACGATGTGAATACTCCGAGGTCGTCTTTGAAAACCTCGCCGTTGGTGGCAGTCGCAAGGCACGAATGATCCAGGGCAAGCCATTCTTCTTCCGTCAGCTGTCCTTGCTCTGCAGGTACGGTGATGCCGAGTACATTGGAATAAAAACCGTCTATGGTCATGACGCCCCTTCTTGCTTTAAGCCTGGCGGTCAGATTGTTTCCCGGCATCTTTGCGATCAGCTCATCATAGGCATCGCGAAGAGCATCACCGAACAACTCATAGTCAGCGGAAGTAAGCCACAGGCAGACACCCGTTCCGAAATCATGGTCGCGGCTCATGAAGTCGTCATAACCGAAACAGTCGGAACCTTCGCCTGCAAGTCCCACCGCGATGCGGCCTTCGTACATGCCGAACTTTTCTTGTATCATCGGCTGGACGAATTTTAGATAGAATCTGCGGCTGTTATCTGTCTGGGACATATCAATATACGGCTTCAGTATGGGAGACGAGCCTGTCTCCGTCATAGCAGAGCTTCATCGTAAAGAAACGGCTGTCATCCGAGAAGAGTTTTGCGAACATCAGTTTGTCGCCCTCCCACACGGGAAGTTTGCAGATATCTTTTACGGGCACCCACGACAGCTCGCCTTCATCGCACTCGAAATGTTCAGGCCTCTTCTCCGCCGGAAGCTGCGCGGTAAAAACATGCATGTATTCGTTGTCATACTGCTCCGACACGAACGTCACCAGACCGCGGTACACAAAGCCTGTGAGATCATCCTTCTTTATCCCGGACTCTTCGAAGAGCTCACGCAGGACACACTCTTCAGGCGATTCGCCGTCTTCGAAATGTCCGCCGATGCCGAGGTATTTGTCGAGGTTGATATCGCCCTCGCCGGTCTTCCTGATAAAAAGACACTCATCTTCGCTCGTGACGTAGATGAGTGTCGTAAGATTCTTGATCCTCATATGTAAAAGTTAAGCGGGAACTTCTTCTGCTTCATCCCTGCCGTGTCTGATCGTGAGCTCACCGCTCTCAAGCGCGATGCGGTAATTTACACGGTAGATGAGATAAGAAGAAACATCCACCTTGAAAGTCTCGCAGAGTGCGCACCACTTGTCCGCGAGGCAGACGATAACGCTCTCTCTGAATCTCGGGGGAACGATCGTAAGCGGGAACATGTGCTTGCAGATTATGTCCCTCTCGATCTCATTGAGCTCGAAATCCTTCTCGGCATTTCTCAAAGCGGTACCTGGATGCGTAAAGCCGTGCAGTCTGTGCGACGGATCCGGATCGTGCCAGTCATAAAGGAAATAGTCGTGAAGAAGCGCGCCTCTTACAAGGCTCGTCTTATCGATCTCAAATCCCGGGAATCTTCTTTCAATGGCGTATGCGAAGAGGAGGCTGAACTTGGCTACGGAAACGCTGTGTTCAAACACGGAGGTCGTTCCGTGCTGGGTGTATCCCTTCAATGATTGTGCTTCCGAGCTCAGGATAATATCCTTACCGCGGGTAAACAAGTCCTTAGCGAGCTTGTACTCGGTGATATGCTTAGGAAAATATAAAGCCAATTCGTACTCCTCTTACGGAAGGTTTCCCCTTCCAACCTTGTACATTATACTCTAAGCGAATAAGTAAAAACACCATCAAAATCATAAATTTACAAGTCATTTAAAAGACATTCTCACTATTGATTTTTAGAATGTTATTGATTGGTATATGAGGCAAAACATGGCAACAAGATCTAAGGCTTTTGACATGACAAAAGGCCCGGAATTACGGGTCATCTTGATGTTTGCCCTTCCACTGTATCTGAGCAATATCCTGCATCAGGTATACAGCCTCACCGACATCTCTATCATCGGCAATACTCTGGGCGATAATGCCCTGACAGCGATAGGCTCCGTCTCTACCATCGTGGACGTCGTAAACTTCCTTATGATAGGCATGGGCAACGGCATCTCTGTCGCGGTCGCCAAATACTACGGCGAGCACGATCCAGCCAAACTAAGAAAGAGTGTATACAACACTATCATCATCTCCGTGGCCTGGTGGATAGTTGTTACCATCGCGGGTGTGCTGGCGCTTAAGCCTCTGATGTATCTTCTTTCCGTGCCCGCTTCTGTTTTCGAGACCGCGCACAGCTATGCGATCATCATGGTCTCGCTCGCAGGTTTTGTGTTCTTCTATAACGCGCTGTCCGGAATACTGAGGGGTATAGGCAATTCGGTCATCCCCCTGGTCTTCCTCATCGTGTCCGTGACTCTTAACATATGTCTCGACATACTGTTCGTTACGGTGCTGGGGTTCGGCCTTCCCGGTGCAGCTGTTGCTACGGTCATAGCGCAGGCCTGTTCTTCCTTTGCCTGCCTGATCTACATCATCAGGAAGGTGCCGGAACTCCACCTGACAAAACAGGACATGAAGGCTGACGCCGGTATGATATCCGAGATCTTCTCGGCAGGTCTTTCTTTCGCGCTGATGTTCTCGGTGGTAAGTGTCGGTACGGTCATCCTCCAGAAGGCCATCAACGGTCTCGGTGACGACATAATCGCCGCGCACACGACAGCCCGCAAGATATCTTCCCTTTGCATGATGACAATATCGACGCTGGGCTCTGCCATTGCCACTTTCGCAGGTCAGAACCACGGTGCCGGAAGATACGACAGGATCAGGAAAGGAATGCGCCATACCCTGATGCTCTCATTTGCTATCGCTGCCGTGCTCGTGCTGTTCATCTATACTCTCGGGGAATTCATGGTAAAGACGATCTCGGGTTCTTCAAACGATATCATCATCTCCAGCGCGGTCTACTATCTCAGGTTCGACCTGCCGTTCTACTTTGTCCTTGCCATACTTCTCATTGCGCGTTCCGCACTGCAGGGCGTCGGTGCAAAGATAACGCCCGTCATAGCAAGCGTAATGGAACTGCTCCTTAAAGCCTTTACGGCAGGATATCTTGTTAAGAGATTTGCTTATTTCGGAGTCGCGTTGTGCGAACCCGTTATCTGGTGCGTCTGCGCCATATTCATACTCATAGTATTGGTAACGAACCGCAATATCAGAGGGAATAAGTCTTCCGTATCCTGAGATTCCACCAGATCTTCAAGGTGTCTGTAAACATGCGGATGACGTCTTTGGTCCTTATCCTTCCAAAAGACGTGTTGCGCGTATAGTTAAGCTTAACGGGCATCTCGACCAGCCTTGCACCGCACTTCGATGCAAGCGCGAGCATCTCGATATCGAACGCATAGCCGTGGATCGCCTGCACTGCGGCAACTTTCCTTATAAGGTCGCCTTTGTATATCTTGAGACCGGTCTGGGTATCGTGGCACTTGAGTCCGAACAGCACCTTGAGCATCACGTAGTAGCAGAAAGAGAACACCTTTCGTGCAGGCGGATACTCGAGCTTGGACTCCTTGTGCATTTTCGAGCCGATGACGACATCCGCGTCCATCTCTTCCAATGTTCTGACATAGCTTTCTATCTGGTCAGGAGAAAGGTCCAGGTCAGCATCGATAAAACCGACAATGCTCCCTCTCGAAATGGAAACGCCTTCGATTATCGCACCGCCCTTACCGCGGTTCTTACTGTATCCTGCCGGGATTATGTGATCGTCATCGGATGCTGCGCGAATGATCTCATCGCCCGTATTGTCGCCCGATCCGTCGTTAACGGCAATGATCTCGTAGTCATCGGTAAAACGCGACAGAGCCGCGCTGATGGTGCCAAGATTGTCGTAGATGCGGCTGCCTTCATTAAAGGCGGGCACGATGATGCTCAGCATTGAACAAGTTCTCCGATTCGCAAAAACATTCTGCGATATCTTAACATAACAAAGAGACTTTTACAGTTTTGATTTTGCTTCGAGTACTGCTTTGGAGAACTGGTCTGCGCAGGAAGTATTCTTGAATCCGCAGGTGTTGCCTGCAAGTTTGCCTGCGATCTCATCAGCGGTCATGCCGTCGCAGAGCTTGCTTATGGCCTTAAGGTTGCCGTTGCATCCGCCGGTGAAGCTGATGTTTGTTATCTTAGCCTGCTCGTCTATATCAAAATCTATCCTGTTGGCACATACGCCCTGTGGTGTATATACGTAATGCATGTTATCTCTCCTTTTATCAATACTTGTAATTGCGTCCCGGCTCGCGGTATTCGTCCAGACGCTTCCTGTATGCTTCCATCGCAGCCTCTTCGAAGAGCGGTGCGCAGCCTTCGCAGCCAAGATCTTCGAGGAACTTCTTCAGGAGCAGCGGGTTGAGGACAAACAGCGGTCCGAGAAGATATGTGCCTGCGAAATTATTCTCCTTGATACCCTCTCCGCTGAAACCGGGATTAAGTCCTTCGCCCTTCTCTGTCGTAAACAGACTCGTTACTGCTGTCTCATCGCTTGGATAGATGTGGGTAAACTGGCTCTTGTAACCTACCACATCGAGACCCTCATACTGGCCTACCCAAAACGAACTGGTGCGTGCCATCATGCGCTGTTTGGTCATGAACGGGAACAGACCGAGACACTCGATCTTATCGCCGCCCTCTTCGCACTCTATGTATTCACCCAATGCTTCAACGGCATTACCCGTCATGAAGAATCTCTGTCCGTCTTTGATCAGCTGGGCGAGCCTTTCCTTGTACGGCATAAGCGAATCGATGACCCTGATCTGGCCTTTCTCCGTAACGGGGCCCATGTAGATAAGGTCTATGTCATCCCTGTCCGCGAATGCGGGGCGTGTGTACAGATCGGTGTTGATGATCTCGCACTCTTTGCCTGCTGCTTCGAGCGAACGGGAGATGTACTCAATGTTGCCGAGATCTCCGTAAAGGTTTGCGACTTCCGGGAACAATACTTCTATTATCATGCCTGCTCCTTTCCGCCTAAAGCCTCGCAACGCTCCGTCAGGATCTTCCTGCAGTCATCAACCACGCCGAAACCTTCGACCATGCCGCAGTAGATGTAGATGCTGTCGCCTGCTGCTATATCCATCTTCTTTGCCGCTTCACGCTCATCCTCGCTGCAGAGGATCTTCTCTTCGGGAACACCCGCAAGAAGAAGCCTGAGCTTGAAGTCCAGCGCACGCGGGCCCGTAACGACACACGTATCTATAAGGGGATCGTTCATCATCTCGAAATCGCAGTCGTACAGCCAGCCCATGTTCTCCGACCAGTTCTCTGCGACCTTATAGCATGAAAGCAGAAGGAACAGTCTCTTGTGTCCCGGCTGATGCCTTACATAATCCGTGGCACGGGTGACGGCAAGCGCATTCATCTCTTTGGCAAGCTGTGTCGTAATCGTGCAAGGTCCTGCCGTAACGCGTGAAAATCTCGTGGGCGGGATCTTTACCTTGTCCATGAGAGACTGAACTTCATCAGCAGGGAAACCCAGGTCTCTCATCAGGGCCACGGTCATGACTGTGTTATATATGTTGAACAGACTGTCGTTAGCGATCTTGTAAGCCTTGGTGCCGTCCTTGTCAGTGACATTGACTGTTCCGGCTTCCTTATCGATATCGTGTCCTTCGTAATCGTATTCAGGAGACTTGAATCCGCAGTTAGAGCAGTGTGCCCTTCCGATATGGTGGTATCTGCGGTAATCGAAAACGAGTTTTCTGCCGCACTCAGGGCATATCCTCAGGTCACAGAGTCTGTTGACCTGCTCTGTCGTATCGGAAGCGAGCTTGCCGATGCCGTAGTAGATGTGCTCGTTATCCGGTGCGATTCCGCATGAGATTAGATCGTCACCGTTGATGACCATCTTGCTCTTCGGCGGGATGCCTTTGTTCATGACCCACTGAATATACTCGGGATGCGCGTTGCGCATTATGGAATCCCTGTACAGATTGGTCACAACGATATAATCGGGTTTGAGATACGGATATATCCTCGGAGCCGAACGCTCGTCCGTCTCAAGGATCGCCGTGTCGTATTTGGTCTTGCCGGTCAGTGTGGAACCTGTGATCAGGCAGGTTGATACACCTGAATTGATATTAGAACCGTATCTGTTGCAGAGCACCTTTTTGCCTGCTGCTTCGAAAGCATCGCAGATCATGTTCGTACATGTAGTCTTACCGTTGGTACCCGTAACAGCAATAACAAGCGGCGGCTTCTCTATCCTGTCAAGAAAATCAGGACAAACCTTGAGTGCAAGATGTCCGGGATAGTCCGTTCCGTTATGGTGAGTTAACTTAAGTGCGGGAATCGAGAGTTTTGCAAGCCAAAGAGCAAGACAGAACCTTAATCCTTTCATTGATTACCTCCTGATCCGTACTCATATTATATTATTAATATTATTTTTGTCATTCGATAAAAAGGCATAAAAAGAGCCGGCTGGCCAGCCGGCTCTTTGATTTAGTTGTTGTACGATTATTCTGTGAAGTAGTAATCGACTTTTAATACGGTATAACCGAACTCATAGAGCTCTACATCATCCGGAGACGAATTATCGCCAGGACCCGGACAATAAGGCATATAGAATCTACCAGCGTCACCACCGGATTCCCATCCGTCAAACATCATTCTTCCGTACAGGAACTGACCAGTACTGCCGTTTCCAGAGCATGATACTTTTGAAGTCGTAGTAGTATCCGGATTGAACAGTCCGAGATATCCTTCAAAGTAGCTGGAAGCTCCAAATAAGACCTGGTTGTTACCCGCTCCGATAACATAGAACGTAGGTTTGGTGGTAGAGTCATAATAAGATGATACAGCCGCCGTTTTTGTCATCTCGCCACCCGGAATATCTGTACCGTAGATATATGTCAGGTATGCTGTCGTAGATGCTGAATTAGTACCACGGGGAACTGACAGGAAACCCGCTCCATCATAAGCGTCACCTTGAGCATCATTTATACTGATATTAAGATTTGCACCTTTCTTCAGAACAATCAACTGATTATGACTGCTATCCGGATTTACAACAGCAAAAGTACACTTTGACATGTTTACCGTACCGGTAAAGTAGATAATATAATCTGTACCACCATCAAACAGGAAAGTATAACGTGACGTTCCGTCATTAGCTTCTGTTCCTATAGTACCGCCGGTAGTAATCTTAATGCACGCTGTCTCTATTCCCGGGTTAGAAGTATTATCATCACCAACCATAGGCTTAGTATCAGTTGCACTCTGATTACCATATTTACTTACGAACTGATCAAGAGTCATCTCCGTGCCGGCATCAAGAGTAGCCTGATCTATACCAAGCTTAGTGAAAGCCTGTGAGGTTGACGGGAATGTGCCGATCTGTTTGGTAAATGATTCAGAAGAATATTTACTCGCCTTGTCATACACAGACTGCAATGCCGTATCACCGGGATTGGTTAAAGAATAGCCAGCAGCTGTAACAAGACTTGATTTCCATGTAGCAGATGTTCCGCTTACATCTATTACATATGCATTATTGCCGTTAAGATTATTGATCTTCTGATTGACTTTACGATTTGCAAATACAAGAGGAGAAGTGGTTTTGAACTTATCGTAAGCAGTCTCTGAAGTTAATGCATCTGTTGCAGAGTTGACACCGACAAAGTAAACACCCTTCGCCGAATCGGCACCTGCTCCGCCCGTTCCTACAGCCCACTTTGCATCATCAAGGAAAACCATATCACCATAGAAATTAGATTTGAGCGAACTTACATTACCCTCTGTAAATACAACATCTGAATAGATATTGGACGAAGAATCCGCTACATTACAACCTTTACGGATGATAAGGAAGTTATCGCTCTTGGAACCGCCGCCGATAACATAACCCTCTGATTCAAAGTTGAGTTTTCCTGCTGTGCCATTATAGTCAACAGGGTTTCCGAAAAGACCGGTTGGAGTAGTCTTAGGCTTTACTTTAAAAGTAATTTTAACGTTCTCTGACTCATCGCCAATCGTAGTAGTCAGGTACGCATAGATCTCGCTATACGTAGCATCTTTTCTCTTCAGAGAAAGAGTAGTGCAGTTTTTGGAATCAGTAGACATGCCAGGAAGATAACCATCCGGACCCTGGGCAGTTATTAAGATTCCGGTTGCCCCCTGCGCAGCCAATGTCTTGAGATCGGATTCCTTGAAGTCTCCGACAAGCAGTGCCTGATATAAAGCTTCGGCAGCAGACGTAACTGTAAGTCTTGCCTGGCTCTGTTCAGCTTTCCAGTACAGACGGTTTCTCGTAGCCTGAGTCATTACCATGCAGGCAGCGATGAAGATGATCGCCATTGCAAGGATGAAGACAACAGTCAGGAGTATTACGCCCTGCTTGCTTCCCTGTTTCTTACTGAATCTTTTGACCATAAGAAGCACCTTCCTTTTATGATTAACTCTTGTTAACTAATATTATATGCCCTTGTATCCGAATTTGCACATTCCGACACACTTGGTTAAGCCTATTTTAAGACATGAAATTTAAAAATTCAACAGAAAATTCCAAATTTGCTAACTTTTTTTACATAGTTTGTTAACAAATCGTTCATAACTCTCTCAGTTGTCGGCTTCTTCCGGCTTCTTTTCAGCGGCAGGTTTGCCTTCACGGCCGAATTTATCGAACTCTTCCTTCTTCGATGCCACGAGGTAATAATCCGTCTGTGTGGCAAAACGGAGGACAGATGAAGCGTAATATTTTCCGTTTTTGGTCCTTTTCGAGCGGGTACGGGAGAACATCTCGCCGTGCTCGCTGCAGAACATCAATGCGTACTGTGACTTGCGGATCCTGAAAGGCTCGATCTTTGCCGTGAGCTTCTTGCCGCAGACGGGACAGGTTGTAATAAAGCCCTCTGCGCCTGCAAGTGCGGCATCACTGCTGTCAGAGGCCTGTCCCACAAAACCGAATTCACTCCTTATATCGGGATCCACCGAAGAACTCGAAATGGCCGATATGACTTCCGTGCACTGATTATGACGGAATATCTCTTCGAAGATCCTTCCGGTATAGTGCGCGTCAGCCGTGGCGCTGTGGAATATGTCGTTCTTCTCGATATTATAATAATCTACCGCTGCTTCGACGCTCCTCTGCTTTCCTCTCTGACCGCTGAACGACGAGAACAGAGGCTGTATGTCAAGGAAAGGGATGCCGAGCTTGTCATCAAGACCGAAGAACTTGAGGTTCATCTTGAGCATCGCGGGATCCGAATTGCCCCAACCGACCAGGATGGCATCGGGGCCGCAGAAATCCAGGAATTCACGGCTGACTTCTTCGAACGGCCTTCCGTTCATAAGATCGCTGTTCTTCTTCTGGGTTACTTTCTTAACGTGATAATGAAGTTTCTTATACTGTGTGGGACGCACATCCTGAGAGAACACATCACGCTGGAGGAGCTGTCCGTTGTCATAGATATACTTGACCGCACCGATCTCGATTATCTCACCTGTCAGTGTCGAGACATCAAAAGGATATGTCTTGCCGGGGAACGGCTGGTTCCACTCCATATCAAATACGACAAATTCACATCCGTCAGTTATCTTCTTGCTGAGCATCTGTTCCTGCCTTCCCGCCGTCCGAAGACGCTTTCTTATTATAACCGCCTCTCACGGTCAATGCGACAAGAAATACTCCTATCACGACCGATACGGCTATCCCGCCGCCGAGGCCCGGAACTTTTTTGCCGATAACAACATCATAACGGGGAACATTCTCGCTGCCGGAGAAAACGGCAGCAAGCCTTCCGCCGTACTCGAAAGTCTTCGCTTCATTACCGTTGAACTTCACGGTATAGTCGTCTGAATAAGGTATGGAGAACACTACGGACTTTATCCCGCCCTGGTCTCCCGGTATGTCGGCATACTCAAAGGAGAATTTAAGACTGTCGGCAGTGCGTGTCACATCATTCAAAGCGGAAAGGGCCTCCCGGTCAAGTCTCAGGAAAGTGATAACGTCTGTCATTTCTTCAGATGAATTGAAAGTAACCTTGATGCTTCCGATGCTGTCTCCCCCGCCGACCGGGCACAGGAAAGGACCTCCGAATTCTGTCTTTGTCTCCATTCCGTCCAGTCTGTATCCGACGGAAGCCGGGCAGTCAAAGCCACAGTAGATATAGCACTCGTTTGCGTTAAGGCTTCCCACGGAGAACGAAGTCTCGCAGTAACCTGTTCCTATGGTGTACCTGTTCATGCCGTCTGCAGTGAGATTTCGCGCATCGAACATGGAAGAGTCTTCGGCTTCGAATACATTCCCGATAAGGCACGATCCGGAAGCGCTGTTCACTGCCTGCACGAATTCCATGTTCCCACCGTTCTGTGACAGATCGGATGAAGCAACAAGATACCGGACACTGTCACTGTCGGTGAAGACGGACAGCGTAAAGCCTTCCTCGCACGAAAGAGAGTTCCCGTCTGCCTGCTCGCGGGACCCGTAAGGGTCGTAGACGGCGGTTGCCCTTATCGAATTGTTCGCTATGATGAATGCCGTATTGCAAAGGATCGCAAAAGAAGCGAGCACCGTGAACACTTTGAGCCTGTGCCCTGAGCCGCCATCTGCCTGATATTTGACCGTACATGCGCAGACAATATAAGCAATGATCGTAATCAACAAAGACATTCCCGAAGACTTGCCGTCAAAAGATTTGATGTTTGCCAGCATGATAAAAGCACACGGGATCGCACACGAAGCATAATAGACACCGTTTTTCAGTCCCGATGCGTTCTTGATGGACAGCGCCGCGATGAAGATAAGAAGTGCGGAAAGACAGATTATCCTGCATTCCGTTATGACCGGCGTAACTTCATAAAGCGTGAACATCTCTCGGACAAAGCTGTATCCGCAGGAGATGAATGTAAGGGCCGTCACGGCAAAGACAGCAATCTTAAGCTTGAACGGGATCTTCCTGTTTGCCGCAAAAAGCACCAGAGCAGTAACTGTGAGTATTCCCATATAACAAAGAGGAGCACTCTCATTCGTGATCCCTCCCGACTGCATCAGCCTGTTGCCGGTCAGTATGTCAAAGACCGTATAATCAACCGACGCCTTCTCGAAAGCGGTCTCCGGGTCGAAAGACGTCTCAAGGGACATGAACCTCGGGAACAGCACAAACCCGGCGAGAAGAAAGCCGAGCAGATCCGTTACAAGGAGCCTTACCCACGATGTCAGGATCGTACGCGCACCGTCGTAAAGCGCTATGCACATGACCAGCGACGAGAGCACAAGGAACGGGATTCCCACGATATCCGCACATGTTCCGGACGCCATGAACAGAGCTGCCGCAAGAGACGATGCCGCAAAACTCCTGCCTGTTCTTTTCCTCAGGAACGAGTCATAAGAAGACAGGACAACAGGCAGCATGACCACCATGTTCATAACGGCTGAGAATTGGGCAAGGAGTATTACCTGTGAGGAAAACGCGTATGCAAGTCCCAGTATAACGGACATCTTCCTGTCCAGTTCCACATGCCTGCAGCAGAAGTAATACATAAAAGCGGCAGCCAGACCGAACTTCAGGTAAAGACCGAGTTCAAGCAGGAACCTTCCCGCACCGGGGATCATCACCGCCAAAAGGAAAAACGGATCAAAGTTGTCATTTGCAAAGGCGGTCCAGCATTCCCCCGCGGTCATCTTCCCGTTGCCGGAAAGAGAATCCCTTATAGCAAAAGCTTGGGCTGAGGCGTCCTCTATTCCCTGGATGATATATGCGCCCGTCACATTTTCTCTTTGTGTCAGTTCTTTGGGAAGGAATTGTCCCGGCTTGGTGTTGAGACACACCTGGAATGCAAGGACGGCAATGAGTATCGCGGCGAGAAAAGTGATCACCGCACCGTCTCTTATCCTGTCCTTTTGAACAGAACGGTTCATCCGGGCTCATCTCCGGCGTCATCTGCCGGGCTGTCTTCCGCCGCCTGTTCAGGCAAAGAAAGCTCGGATTCGGATGCTGCCTCTTCCGCCACTGTCTCTTCTGCTTTTTCCTCAGGGATATCGAAAGGTATCTCCTCAAGGATCTGCTCAGGTACCGGAGAAACGGTCTTTGCCCTGCGTTTGTCTGCAACTGCAGGTATCACTGAAGCCAGTGCTATCACAAGGATACAGACACAGGATATTGCCAGTCCTTCCTTGAACATATAGGGGCTGTAAGTAAGCTTTATCTCGTGTGAGCCCTTGCTGAGCCTTATGCCCATAAGAGCATCGTTTATAGCGATTATCTCTGCCTCGCTTCCGTCAACTTCGGCACTCCAGCCTTCTGAGTACGGAATGGTGAGGAGCATGAGGCCGTCTTCTTTTACGTCTATGGTTCCGTTAAGGTGCGTGGAGTCATAGGAAGTGACATTGAGCTGTTCGTCTGCCAGCGTTGCCACCATGTTCTCATACGCATTGTAGTTAAGCTGATAAGCATAGACTTTGAGCTGGCCCATCGGTGATACAGGGAACGTGACCTGAAGGGTTATCGGACTTCCGGTGTAAGTACCGAGCGTTATCGTCTGGTATGCCCTGATCTCGAAAGTCTTTACCTGGCCTTCACATGTGACGACTGCGGTGCCGCCTTTGCTGGCATTGGTATAGACGTATACATCAGCGCCTTCCTCCGCGCCGTCCACCGTTACGGTGAACACGCTCTTGGTATCGGACTTAACGACATCATAAACAAGTGAGTTGCCGTTGTTCTGGGGAATGTTCATGTTCTCAGTCTCTTCGGCTGTCATGATCAGAGGCGTGTATACCGAACCTTCGCAGCCCATCGACTTGACCCACAGATTTGTCTTGAGGAAAGCATCGCTCTCAAGATCGTAATCAGGATAGTAATTGAGTATGTCCTCAGACACCATGTAACCCACGCTCAGGGCATCGGGATTGCCGTATACCGTGACTTCATCGCTGACGGATGTTTCCTTGTCAAAGACGGACGGAACGGTCTGGGTATTCTCTATCGTGACGAGATTCCTGACGCCCAGGAGAGTCGCGGTTACCCTTGTGATACCCGCGTTCCTGAATCCGTTGATGTTATTGCTGTGGAATCCGAAATTCCTCATGTACCTGACAAAATTCTCCCTTGCCGTGGAAGAGAAGATGGACATTCCCTTTACGTTATATAGGGACTGGATATCACAGATGTTATTCGGGAAGAGCTCTGTCCTCTCGAATGTGTTGTGACCTTCGGTGCCTTCGACAGACAATGCATATTCCATTATCTGCTGCTGGTTCTTGCCGTAGAAACTGTATCCCGCAAAGCCCTCATTATCGGCAACCGTAGAGATCGAGACCGTTGCTGACGTAAAGATCTCGATGAGCATCGTCACCGTGACGAGAGTCTCACAGAAGAAGGAACTCTTCTTGCAGTTTTTGTCGCTTATCACCTTAAGGACCGCGCCCTGAATGAACAGGAACAGAAGCGTAAGTCCCATCTGGATATAGCCTTCCTTGCCGGTACCGAACTTCTCATAGAGGATCAGAAATGCCGCACATCCGGCTACGGAACCCATGACCGCTGAAGGCGTGATCAGCCTTATCCTCCTGATTGTCAGGAAGGCCACGAAGACCAACAGGAAGCTCATGAGGAAAGACTCTCTGTAAGGGATCTGGTTCGGGAAATGCATTCCGTGCCAGATGAAGTTGAGCATCCTGTTGGTAAAGCTCAGATACATGACTATCATGATCGCGCCGAATCCGATCTTATGTCTTAATGTGATTCCCGAATTCTTCGGAAGCATGAAGAAGAGCGGGAGCAAGAGCACTATGACAAGGCCGCAGTAAACGTTTGCCATGCCGTCTCTGATATTCGGGTTGGCAGCGACCATAAGTCTTCCGAGGAAATCAAAAAGGTTGGTCTGCAGGTTGAGATCCACGGTAAGCTGGTCGCCTGTGGCAGAACAGTTCTGCAGGATGAAATACGTGGGAAGCGTAAGAAGCGCGGTAGCTCCGGCTGCAACGAGGCTGGCGCCTGCAAAAAGTCCCGCAGATACGGCGAAAGTTTTCGGGCAGAGCCTGTGAGGTGCACTCTTGTCTTTCGAGGGCTGGTACAGCGCCAGGTAGTAAACGGGTGCGAACATGACCAGGAACAGGCAGACAAAATAGCCTGCGTAATAGTTGCTGTAGATGAGGACTGCAAGCGAGATCGCATACAGATCGATCCTCCTGTCCAGAAGGAGCCTTCGAAGGCCCAGCATTACGAGGGGCAGGAGCACGACGGCATCACACCACATGATGTTCCAGAAATACGAGATGTACCATCCGCACAGGGCATACGCCGAAGCGAAAACAACAGTTACGTTGTCGATCCTCTTGTTGTCGTTTGCGGACAGGAACATCGTCATGAAAACGGATGCCAGGCCTGCCCTGATGCATGTGAGTATGCCTATGAATACCGGGATGGTCTTGGCCGTCGCAAATATCGCCAGTATGTTGAGCGGGCTGGCCGTGTAATTCGCATAAGCGGCATAGTATTCCTGGCCGAGGCCGTCATTCCAGCTGTAGAAGAGCGAATCTCCGGAAAGGATCTTATCCCTGAACGCAACAAGGAACGGTGCATACTGATGGTAGCAGTCGACCGTCAGCATCGTATGCGTGCCGAACGGATAACACTCGGTTATCGCAAGTGCGGAAAAGACCGTCAGCATCGGGAAAAGGAATGCAAGCAGATACTGCGGCCAAGAGTCTGAAATTGCCGTTCTTTTCTTTAACTTAGGTGTAGCATCTCCCATTGGCTTGAAGTACGCTCTTTCTTGATTATATTTAGATTACAAACTAGTTAATAATAGCATACTTTGAATGATTCAGAAGATGATTATGTTAAAGTGTCAATATGCAAAATTGTGTCAGGAGGTATACGTTTGGGGCTGCGTCTTAAGGTAATACTCAATCCTTCTTCGGGACGCGAGACGGCGAGAACGAACATCGAGGATGTTCTTGCCCTGCTTTCCATGCGCGGTGAGATAGACCGTGCAGACATATACTACACACATGCAAGATTCGATGCGAAGAATTTCGCGATGGATACCGATCCCGCTGATTACGACTGCCTTGTTGCGGCCGGCGGAGACGGAACCGTCAACGAGGTCATAACAGGTCTGATGTGCGCAGGGGTCGATATCCCCGTGGCTATCTACACGTCCGGCACGGTGAATGATTTCGCGAGGATAAACGAGCTTCCGCAGACACCCGGCGAGTTTGCGAAGATGCTGCTCGACATGAACACCAGGAAGGTCGACTGCGGAAAGGCGGGAGACACTTACTTCCTCAATGTTCTTGCTGGCGGAATTTTCACGGATGTCGGATATTCCGTGCCTTCCGATCTTAAGACCGCTTTCGGTCCTGCCGCATACTGGTTCTCCGCAATGAAGGATTTCCAGGAGATCGGTGAGACCATACCGCTTGTCATAAAGAAGGACGACGGAGACATCACTGCCGATGCGCTGATGTTCTTCGTGTCCAACACAAAGAGCGTCGGCGGGTTCCGCAACCTGATGTCGCAGGCAGACGTGACGGACGGCGTGCTCGACGTGATGATCATCAGGAAAGTCGACTATGCAGAGATCATGCCGCTTCTGGGCAAGCTCATGATCGGCGAGCACATCAACAGCGACAAGGTTATTTATTTCCAGTCAAATAAGTTCCGCATGGAAGCCGCGGATGCCAAGGCTCCCGTAACACTTGATCTTGACGGAGAGGAAGGCCCCGACCTTCCCATAGACATAGAATGCGTACACGGCGCAGTTAATCTCGTAGTTCCCAAGGAGGAAGATGAGCTTTGAAAAACAAGAATGACAAGAACAAAAAGATAAGACAGCCGATGATCGATCCTTCGTCCATCGAAGGCACGGCTCAGCAGGTCCCCGGCCAGGCTCCCGAAGCCGCTACGGAGACGACGGAACAGGTCAGCATCACGGAGAGCAGTGAGAGCTATATCTCAGAGCCCGCGCCCGATGCCGCACCCGACATCAAGGAAGCAGTAACTTCCGAGAGGAAGGCTTCCGGCACTCTGGATGAGCTTTCCCAGATCGATCCCGACCTTCTTTCCGGCAAGACCGGACCCGAGATCGAGGCGGATACCAACACAAAGCTCCCCGCGAAAGGCTCTCATGCAGGATCAGGCGAGAAGAATCAGATCGCCGAGGTCGCTCTTAACCTCGGACCTGAGGAAGAAAAGCCCGCTGAAGGCAAGAAGCGCAAGAGCACCGGCCTGGCGTTCGTTGTAATCGGCGCCATCATCGTGCTCATCGTCGCAGGACTGTCGTATCTTGTGGATACAGGTCTTGACCAGCAGCTCATCAGCCCTCTTACGATAAACGGCAAAGACATCCCGAGCGATGAGTTCAGCTTCATGTATCACTACGAACTCCTCCAGGAAGGCGTCGACATATTCGCACCCGGGACTGCGCAGATGCTCGCATCACCCTACCCCGATGACGAGAACTTCCCGACATACAGGGACTACTTCCTCGACCGTGCGGCAAACGACCTCCAGAAGATGGAGATCCTTTACGACGATGCCGTCTCCAAGGGTTACTCGATAGAGAATGCTCATTTCGACCGTGCAAACGCATACATCAACTGGCTGTCCGAGAACGCAAAGGAACTCGGCGTTCCCCTCGACACATACATCAAGGGTGTCTTCGGCAACCAGGTGGACGAGCAGTGCATCATCAACACTCTCGCGAAAATGTACTTCACGGAAGACTACGCAAACGGCGAGAAACTCGTCGAGCTCTCCGCTACCGACGAACAGGCTGAGCAGGCATACAACGATGCCCGTAACGACTACGATCTCGTCAGCTACAAGCTCTTAAGGATCACATACGAGCAGAGAGACCAGGCGTTCATCGATACCGCCAACATCCGTGCCCAGGAGATCATCGACAAGATGGCAGGCGATCCTTCTACATTCGAATCCATAGCAGCAACCTATTTCTCCGGTGTCGCTGCCAACACATTGAGCGAGCCCGATTCGACTCTCATCCCGGATCAGCGTTACGGTGATATAACGCATGCCGAATTCAGGGACTGGCTGTTTGATCCCGCCAGAGTACCCGGTGATGCGACTATCATCCCGGACGAAGACGGATTCCCGATAATCCTTGTTTTCGTCGAGCGCGAGAGGATGCAGACACCGCTGCGCAATGTGTTCATCTATACCATCAACCCGCAGTACAACGACGAGCTGGGTCCTGACATGTCCGGTTCACAGTCGCTGTCACAGGAGATCTTCGATTACATCGACAGCCCTGATTCATGCAACGAGATCGAGAACCTCTACAATGACTACGTCCTTGCCGGGACGCTCAATGTAAGGCACAACGAGATGACGTATCTGTATGAGTACAACGATATCCTGAATGACTGGATCTTCGATGAGACCAGGCAGCTCGGTGACAAGACGATAATCGAGGACAACGGAACATTCTACGTGCTCTACTTCGTCTCCGTATCCGAGAACCCCGAGTGGTACGACAGGGTCAACAGCTTCCTCAGGATGAATAACTATCAGGCATTCCTCACGGCCAAGAAGGCAGAGTATGCATGGGAGTTCAATCCGGACGGACTGGCGCAGATCAGCGACGTTCCGTAACAGGCAGGCAAAACACAGACAAACAAAAAACGGTCACTCAAACGAGTGGCCGTTTCATTTTCTATCTAAACTACTAAGCGAGAGCAGTTGTGCGAGCGGACTTCCGCACAAGCGAAGCGCGGAGGACTATAGCGAGCATAACTGCTCGAGCGTTTACATTCCAAGCTGAGATTGCTGCATTATCACAATGATCAGGAAGACCACGGTCGACAGGAGCATGGTAATGATGATCATCCATGCGATAAACTTCTTCATAAAATCTTTGCTTCTTGCACTCAT
>JAEEGL013446231.1_pt1 | contig 20312 bp, 18 predicted proteins | sample 9134231 | NCBI WGS metagenome assembly JAEEGL01 (sample SAMN16246548, study PRJNA631951) | gut metagenome | biome: gut microbiome; feature: rumen; material: fiber-attached | host: Bos | place: Iran: Karaj | collected 2018-10 | reverse complement strand
GCCTCCCGGAACTCCGCGATCTTCCGGACCAGTGTTTCCCGGCTGACCTCAAAATGCTCCGCCAGGCACCCGATGCACAGGAATTCCACGGCGCCGCGGTTGATCAGCTTTTTCGTCAGCGCGATCTCGTCCTTTTCCAGTTCCCGCCCGCACAGGCGGCATTTCTCCTCCGTCTTAATCACTTTCCTTCACCAGGCGGCAGAGGTACAGCTTCATGTCGTGCCCGGGCACCGTCGGATTGAAGCAGTCCTTTTTCGCGCCGATGTCCTCCCCGGTGAACACATCCTTCATCTCCAGCAGGTATCCGCTGTGCGCGGGCAGGCCGAGGTCCGCCAGCTCGCAGTGCACGGAGGCCTCCGCGGGAGCCAGGTTGATAAAGGCAAGCGCGTACTCCCCGCCGGACAGATGGCGGAAGACGGTGTACGCGGTATCCGGCAGCGTTTTCCAGGGAAACTCCCCTTCCTTCGGCTCCGGATTGCTGATCGTTACGCCTCCCCTGCGGATCAGATAGGGCGGACGGCATTCCTCATCCTGATCGATCCGTAGCAGATCTTTGTCCTTCAGCAGCTTCTGATATTCCGGCGCCAGCTTTCTCAGGTCCGCGCCCATCATCAGCGGCACGCCGCACAGGCACCAGAGCGCGAACTGCATCCGGTACTCCTCATAGGTGCACACCTTCCCCAGCCCGACGTTCCCGCTGCCGCACATGCCGACAGTCAGCATATCCATGTCGTTGAAGCAGCCGGCCCCGCTCATGCAGAAATTGTCCAGCTGGCTCTTGAAGATCTCCGTAAAGGAGCGGTAATTGTCCATAATATCCCCGGTGGAGCGGTACATATGCGCGCCGACGCTCGCCATCCATTTCCAGGGCTCCTTCTGTCCCCAGTTGCAGCCGGAGAAAAGGATCTCCCTGCCGGTCGCCTTCAGCGCCAGGGACATGGTCTCATACCGCGCCCGGCAGTCCCCGGAATCCGGGAAATTGCAGTAGTCGTATTTCAGGAAATCCACGCCCCAGGAGGCGAAGGTCGCGGCGTCCGTGAACTCATGGTCGTAGCTGGAGGGATAGCCCGCGCAGGTCTGCACGCCGGCGCAGGAATACATGCCGAACTTCAGCCCCCTGCTGTGTACATAGTCGGCCAGCGCCTTCATCCCGTAAGGGAATTTCGCGGGATCGGGCACCAGCAGGCCGTTCCTGTCCCGCTCCTTCAGCGACCAGCAGTCGTCAATGACCAGATACTCGTATCCGGCCTCCAGATATCCGTCGGAAACCATCCGGTCCGCCATCTCGCGGATCAGAGCGTCACTGATATGCTCCCCGAAGGTATTCCATGAATTCCAGCCCAGCGGCGGTTTCTTTGCCAGCATATATTCATCCTCCGTTTTGTTCTTCGGCTCCAGTATAAAAAAACATTCCCCGTCCGTCAACGGAAGAAAAGGGAAATTTCCGGCTTTTCCTGTCCCTGCGTAAGGAAAAGAGCCCGGGCCTTTCACAGCCCGGGCTCCTTCTGCCGTTCTTTTTTACTTTCTGGCGGCGATCTCACCGAGGACCTTCTGCGCGAAGTCCTTCAGCTCAAAGGTGTCTGTCTCGTCCGTCGCGCGGTCGCGCACAGAGATATTGCCCTCCGCGATCTCCTTTTCGCCGAGGATGATCATGTAGGGCACATGGTCCACCTGGCGGGCGTAGCGGATCTTGTAGCCGATCTTTTCGTTGCGGTCATCCAGCTCCACGCGGATGCCTGTCTGCCTCAGCTCCTCATATACCTTTTCCGCGTAGTCCATGCTCTTGTCGGACACGGGCAGCACCTTCACCTGCACCGGGCTCAGCCACAGCGGGAAAATGCCCTTCGTCTCCTCGATCAGGTAAGCCATGAAACGGTCCAGGGATCCGAGGATCGCGCGGTGCAGCACGACGGGGGTCTTTTCGGAGCCGTCCTTGTCCGTGTACTTCAGGTCAAACTTGGCCGGCAGGCAGAAGTCCAGCTGGCAGGTGGACAGGGTATATTCAGCGCCCACCGCGGGCTTCACGTTCACGTCCAGCTTCGGACCGTAGAAGGCGGCTTCGCCGATCTCCTCGGTGAAGTTGATCCCCAGCTCGGTCAGCACCTCGCGCAGGGCGGACTCTGCCTTCTCCCACATCTCGTCGTCCTGATGGTACTTCACCTTGTCCTCGGGATCGCGCAGGCTCAGCACGCAGCGGTAGTCGGTGATGTTGAAGTCCTTGTATACGTTGAAGATCAGGTCGACCACGCTGCTGACCTCATCCTTGATCTGCTCGGGCGTCACGAACAGGTGGGCGTCATTCTGGCAGAAGTGGCGTCCGCGCTCAATGCCCTTCAGCGTCCCGCTGCGCTCGAAGCGGAAGTCATGCGCGATCTCGCCGATGCGGATCGGCAGGTCACGGTAGGAATGATGCCGGTTGGCGTAGATCATCATGTGGTGCGGGCAGTTCATGGGCCGCAGGACGAAGTTCTCACCCTCGACCTCCATGGCCGGGAACATGTTTTCCTTGTAATGATCCCAGTGGCCGCTGGTACGGTACAGGTCCACCGTGCCCACGCAGGGCGTCATCACGTGCTGATAGCCCAGCATCCGTTCCTTTTCCTTGATGTAGTTCTCCAGCTCCTGCCAGATTGTATAGCCCTTGGGCAGGAACATGGGCAGGCCCTTGCCGATCAGGTCGTCCGTCATGAACAGCATCATGTCGCGGCCGATCCTGCGGTGGTCGCGGGCGCGCGCTTCCTCAAGCTGGCGCTCGTATTCCTTCAGCTCATCCTGGCTGGCAAAGGCCACGCCGCTGATGCGGGTCAGCATCTTGTTCTTCTGATCGTTCTTCCAGTAGGCGCCGGAAACACCGGTCAGTTTGAAGGCCTTCAGGGCCTTGGTATAGGTGATGTGCGGTCCGACGCACATGTCGATGTACTCGCCCTGCTGATAGAAGGTGATCCGCGCGTCCTGATCCAGGTCGCCGATATGCTCCTCCTTGTAGTTTTCTCCGCGCTCAGCCATCAGCTTCACGGAATCGTCCCGGCTCAGCTCGAAGGTTTTGAATGGCAGATTCTCCTTCACGATCTTCTGCATTTCCTTTTCAATGGCGGGCAGGTCCTCGTCGGAAAGCTTCACGCTGCCCAGGTCCACGTCATAATGGAAGCCCTTTTCCGTCGCGGGGCCGTAGGCGAAATGAGCGTCGGGATACAGGCGTTTGATCGCCTGCGCCATGATGTGGGCCGCGGAATGGCGCAGTACGTGCGCTTCCTCCTCCGCGGGGCAGTCTGCTGTGTGGCCGTCGTTGTAAATGATCTTCATCCTCTTCTCCCTCTCTTTCTCGTTCTCCGGGAATAAAAAAAGCGCCCGTCCCTTGCCGGGACGGATGCTGTGCATCCGCGGTTCCACCCTGCTTGCCTGTTCAAGGCGCTTTGGCATGCGGTAACGGGCATGGGCCGACCCCGTCTCGGAGCGGTATCCGTTCTTCTCCTGCGGCGCGGGCTTTCAGCCTGGACCCGCGCTCTCTTTGCGTGGTGGTAAGACGGCATGTTTCCGGTCATCCGGGTGATGTGTGCATTATAGCATGATTGCGCCGCTTGTCAAGGCTGATTCCGCGGGATTCCGGAGAAAAGTTTTTTCCCTGTTTTCTTCCGTCAGCCTGTTGACTTTGTCTTTTTCGGGAAATATAATAACGCCCGTTATTGATAATTACCGTTATTGATCGGAGGGGAAACGGATGGCGCTGCCGGACAAAAGCATTGACGGAAAGATCCTGAACGCCGCGCGTCAGGAATTCCTGGAGCACGGCTACCGCGGCGCTTCCCTCCGGGCTATCTGCTCCCGCGCTGGCGTCACGACAGGCGCGTTTTACAACCGGTATTCCGACAAGGAGGAGCTCTTCGGCGCCCTCGTCCAGCCCTTTCTGGATTATCTGACCGGGCTCTTCGGCCAGATGGAGCGGAAAACCGATGAACTGGTGGATGCTTCCGATCTTTCCTCCGTCTGGCACTCCTCGCCGAAGGAAACACGCGCCTTCATGAACCTTTTTTATGAGCATCTGACGGAATTCCGCCTGCTCCTTACCGGCGCCGACGGCTCCCCCTATGAAGGCTTTTTCCATCGGCTGATCAACTGGGAAACGGACTGCACCTGCCGCATCATGCAGACCGCCTTCCGCCGGGGGCTGACGGCACGCATGCCGGACAGGGATGAACTCCATCTGCTCCTCACAGCCTACTATTCCGCCCTTTTCGAGCCGGTCCTTCACGCCTGGCCGCTGGAAAAAGCGCTCGCCTGCTGCGATTCCATCTTTTTCCTGTTCAACTGGCCTGCCGTTTTCGGCCTTTAAGCCATTCCGCGGAGCCGAGCGCTCCTTCTTTTTTCGCCTGTCTGTTAGCTTTTGCTAACTTTCAGTATATCACTGTTTATGGAGGAGACCCAAATGAACGACCAAATTCTGAACCCGCACGGCATATCATGGCTCTTTCGCTTCACAAAGGGGCGCAGGGGCCGCTACTGCCTGAGCGTCCTGCTTGCCCTGCTCGGCGTCGGCTGCCTTGTCGCCGCCTACGTCGTGATGGCCCAGGTCATCACCGGGCTGGTCGGCGGCTGCCGTGACCTGAGCTTTTTCGTGAACCGCGGCCTGATCATGGCCGCCCTGTGGTGCGCCCGTTACCTGTTCCACGCGTTTTCCACTACTCTTTCCCACGCCGCGACCTTTGGGGTGCTTGGGAGCATCCGCAAGGAGATCCTCAGCAAGCTGGCCCGTCTTCCGCTGGGCTCCGTACAGGAAACCTCTTCCGGATCCTATAAAAACACGGTCTGCGACCGGGTGGATTCCGTCGAGACCACGCTGGCGCACCTGGTGCCCGAGTTTACCGCTAACATCTGCGGCGCGGTCGCGTTCTTCATTTATATGCTGAATGTGGACTGGCGAGTCGGCCTCTGGTCCCTGATCACCGTCCCGGTCGGCCTCATCCTCTTCGCCGTCATGATGGCCGGGTCCCCGAAATACTATCCGAAAACGATTGAAAAGACAAAAGCGCTCAATGCCGTTGCTGTCGAGTATATCAACGGGATCGAAGTCATCAAGGCCTTCGGTCAGTCCGGCTCCAGCTACGGCAAATTCGTCAAAGCGGTCCGGGAGGGCGCCGACTGCTTTATCGACTGGATGCGCGCCTTCAACTTTGAGCAGACCTTCGGCATGGGGATTTTCCCCGCCACGCTGATCAGCATCCTGCCCGCCGGCGTCTTCTACGTCATGGACGGCTCGCTGACCCCGGCGAACTTCATCCTCTGCATTATCCTGTCCTTCGGCGTCATCACGCCGCTTCTCACCGTGTTCGGCTATGCGGATGACCTGGCCACCATTCCCGTCGTCATGGGCGACGTGGCGGAAATCATGGACAAGCCTGACCTGGTCCGTCCGGAAAAAGCAAAGGCTCTGCCCAAAGACAACGGAGTGGAGCTTGAGAACGTGCGCTTCTCCTATAAGGATGAAGAGGTCCTTCACGGCGTCAGTCTGAAGATCGCTCCCGGAACAGTCAACGCGCTGGTCGGCCCCTCCGGCGCCGGCAAGTCCACGGTCGCCCGGCTCATCGCTTCTCTCTGGGACGTCACGAACGGCGCCGTCCGCGTGGGCGGGGTGGATATCCGCGAGCTTCCTGCGGACGTATACAACCGGTACGTCGCCTATGTATCCCAGGATAATTACCTGTTTGATCTTTCCGTCATGGACAATATCCGCCTCGGCAGGCCGGACGCCACCGATGAGGAAGTCATGGCCGCGGCGAAAAAGTGTGGCTGCCATGATTTCATCCTTTCCCTGGAGAACGGCTATCAGACTGTCTGCGGCGGCGCCGGCGGACACCTGTCCGGCGGTGAGCGCCAGCGGATCGCCATTGCCCGCGCCATGCTGAAAAACTCCCCCATCGTCATCCTGGATGAGGCGACCAGCTATACGGATCCGGAAAGCGAGGCCGTGATCCAGTCCTCCCTGGCCCGGCTGGTGCAGGGCAAAACGGTCATCATGATCGCCCACCGGCTCTCCACCGTCGTGGATGCCGATCATATCTTCGTGATCAACGACGGCGCCGTTGCCGCGCACGGCACCCAGGAGGAACTGCTCAGCAGCTGTGAACTGTACCGGAATATGTGGGAGGCCCACGTCTCCGCGCGTGACAATGATGAGGGGGTAGCCTGATGTTTGAGACGCTGAAAAAATTCTTCGCGTTCTGCGGAAAAGAAAACAGTAAAAAATTCCACCTGGCCATTTTTCTCGGCGTGATCATCGCCCTGATCCAGGCAGCCCGCATTCCCGCGGCGTTCCTGGTCATCTCCCACCTGCTTGAGGGTACGCTGTCCGCTTCCGTCGCCTGGCAGTCCTGCGGGATCATCGCCGCCTCCGTGATTCTCTCCTCCCTGCTGAGCATGAAGACCACGATGCTGCAGACGGAGGCAGGCTATAACGCCGCCTGTCAGAAGCGCATCGAGATCGCCGAGCACCTGCGTTATGTGCCCATGGGCTACTTCAATGAGCAGGGGCTCGGCAGGATCGCCTCCATCGCCACCAACACCATGGAGAGCCTCTCCAACGTGGGCACCCGGGTGATCATGATGGTCTGCAAGGGATATCTGACGACCGGCGTCATCGTCCTCTTCCTTTTTATCTATGACTGGCGCATCGGCCTGATCGCGCTGGCCGGCACCGCCCTTTTCATTGCGATGACCTCTCTGCTCCAGATCGCCGTCCGGCGGCATCTGGACCGCAAAAACCGGGCAACGGACACGATGGTCGGCAAAGTGCTGGAATACGTTCAGGGGATCGCCGAGGTGAAGCACTTCAACCTGTTCGGCTCCAGGATCACCGAGGTCAACTCGGCCATCGACGAATCCTCCGCGGCGGATTTTGCTCTGGAGATCCCCGCGGTGATCTTCTTCTTCGTGCAGAGTCTCATCTGCAAGCTGACGGGCATCGCGATCACGCTGGCCTCCGTCATCTTCTACCTGAACGGGAGCATGACGCTGGCCTATGCCATTATGATGATGATCTGCTCCTTCATGATCTTTGAGTCCCTGGATCTGGCCGGCTCCTTCAGCACGCTGATGCGCAGCGTATCCCTCTTCGTGGATAAAGGCAACGAGGCGCTGGCCGCCCCGACCATGAAACTGGACGGCGAGCAGATCGTCCCGGCGGATCATACCCTGCGGGTCTCCCATGTCGATTTCTCCTATGATACCCGCAAGATCATCGACGACGTCAGCCTGACGGTCCCGGAGAAAAAGGCCACCGCCTTCGTCGGTCCCTCCGGCGGCGGCAAAACGACCCTGAGCCAGCTGCTGGCAAGGTTCTGGGATGTGGATGCGGGCAGCATCACCCTGGGCGGCCGGGATATCCGCGATTACGATTACGACAGCCTGATGAAGAATTTTGCCTTCGTCTTCCAGAACGTTTACCTCTTCAACGACACCGTCGCGAACAATATCGCCTTCGGCGTGCCGGGCGCTTCCCGGGAGCAGATCGTGGAGGCGGCGAAAAAGGCCTGCTGCCACAGCTTCATCTCCGCCCTGCCGGACGGCTATGATACCGTGATCGGTGAAGGCGGCGCCAGCCTCTCCGGCGGAGAACGCCAGCGCATTTCCATTGCCCGCGCCATCATGAAGGACGCGCCGGTGATCATCCTGGATGAAGCCACCGCCAACGTGGATCCGGAAAATGAGGCGGATTTGGTCAGGGCCGTGGAAGCCCTGACGAAGGAAAAGACCGTCATCATGATCGCCCACCGGCTGAAGACCGTGCGCAGCGCCGCGCAGATCGCCGTCATCAGCCGGGGCAGGATCGCTCAGCTGGGCACCCATGAGGAGCTGATGGCTCAGGACGGGATCTACAAAAACTTTATCCGGGACCGCAGAAAAGCGGTTTCCTGGAAGCTCGCCCGCAGAGAAGCGTAAGCGCTGAAATGAAAGCAGCCCGGAGGCATTCGCCTCCGGGCTTTCTTCGTTTTCCTCACACGGTGATCTCTCCGGCCAGCACCCGGCGGTAGTCCGCCAGGTTTTTCCGCAGCAGGTTGGGCGTATCCAGGCTGTAGGGGCACTTGCTTACACAGCGCCGGCAGTGCAGGCAGGAATCGATCCTCGCCATCTCTCCCTGCCAGTATTCGTTCAGCCAGGCGGCGGAAGGGGCGCGCCGGATCATCTGGGACATGCGCGCGCAGTTGTTGATCTGGATGCCCGCCGGGCAGGGCATGCAGTAGCCGCAGCCCCGGCAGAACTCGCCGGAAAGCTCCGTCCGTTCCTTTTCAATAAAGGCGGTGATCTCCTCCGTCATTTCCGGGGTCTTTTCCATGAAGCTGAGCCATTCCTCCAGCTCGCTCATCCGCTGGATCCCCCAGATGGGGAGCACGTTGTCAAACCGGATCATGAAGGCCATGGCGGCGTCCGCGCGGTTGATCAGCCCGCCGGCCAGCCCCTTCATGGCGATCAGTCCCATATCCTGCTTTTTGCAGCTTTCCGCCAGTCTCAGCTCCCGCTCGTCCGCCAGATAGGAAAAGGGAAACTGCAGCGTCTCGTACAGACCGCTCTCGACGATCTCCTCCGCCACGGCGATCCGGTGCGCCGTAATGCCGATATGCCGGATCTTTCCCTGCTCCTTTGCCTCCAGCATGCACTCGTACATGCCGGTCCCGTCTCCGGGCCGGTAGCACTGCTTGGCCTGGTGGAACTGGTAAATATCCACGTGGTCCGTTTTCAGCAGCCGCAGGGATGTTTCCAGATCCTTCCGGAACTCCTCCGGCGTTTTGGAATGTGTTTTCGTCGCGATGTACAGCGTGTCCCGCATGCCGTTATCCCCGAAGGCAAGGCCCAGCTTTTCCTCGCTGTCGCTGTAGCCGCGCGCCGTATCAAAGAAGGTCATTCCTCCCTCCCTTGCCCGCCGGAGGATCCTGACGGCCTCCTCCTTGCTCACGCGCTGTATGGGCAGAGCCCCGAAAGCGTTCTGCGGTACGGTGATCCCGGTGGTTCCCAGCGTGATCTGTTTCATGGCTTCTTCCTCCCGTTTTCCGGTCGTTCAGGATCGTCCGGAGGACGCGCTTCCGGCCTTCCGGCGAAGGCCTCAGGGTTCTCCGGGCAGGAGACTGGGCACGTTCATGTTCTTCGGATCGGATACGTCCAGCCCGCTGAGATAGGACCGGTTGCCGAACACCGCGGCAAGCTGCTCCGCCTCTCCCCGGCCGATCCTCTCCCACGCTTCCGTGATCATCGTCACGGCGCTGACCCGCGCCTTTTCCCGGAGCTCCGCGAAGCTCTCGTCGGACACGGTCTCCGGATCGTACGGATTCCTCCACGTTCTCTTTTCCGTGTTGGCGGGATCCGCGTCCTTCATGTAGGATTCGGAATATACCAGTGAACGAAGGAGGTCGCTGTTTTTCTTTTTCGTCAGCCACACGAAAAAGCCCTTCGGCTTTTCCATCAGACGGTACAGGCAGCGGTACAGCGCGTAGCAGCGGTTGATGCTGCGCAGGCAGTGCTCCCAGCCGTATACCTCCCGGTAGGCGCTGTCCAGCGCTTCGCGCATCACGGCCGGCAGCTTCATTCTCGGCAGATAGTGGTCCGTCAGCGCGTGAAGCTCGCCCCAGCAGCCGTCCTTTTCCATCTGCAGCACATCCAGGCTGTGCTCCAGCGCCCGGTGGGCCGCCTTCCGGCTGCAGACCTCCGTAGTCTCCCAGATGATATAGGGATGCGCGGTGGAATCCAGCGCGTAATGGCAAAGGAAGCCGGCGAGGTAGGAGAACATTTCCTTCCCGCCCTTTCCGGAGCCGGCGCGCTTCGCGAGGGCTGTCAGGAAAGCGCCGGTCCTTGCGGTATGCATCCTGCGCCCGCGGCGCCAGCGCTTTTCCCCTCTGGGCCTGTACATGAACCACGGGTCCGGTCCGTACAGGGCCACGGTATAGGGTTCCCGGATCAGCTCCTTCTGTATTTCCTGCGGCAGCGAGTCGTATACCTCCCTGCCAAACGCGTAATGTACACCCGCATCCGGCATTCTGTTTCCTCCGTTGTTGCTTCTCTTCCCTGCCTGATCCGGCAGTTCTGCTTTCAGGCGGCCGTCAGGCCTTTTCCTGCTCCCCTGTGCCGTCCTCCGGCACGCCGGTTTTTTCTGCGGTCCCCGCCTTCTCCCCGGCCTGCGCTTCCCTCGCCCGCACGGTTTCCTGCAGCCACCGGTAGCCGAACGCCGTCAGCGGAACGCCCAGCATGATGCCCGTAATACCCAGCATGCCGGAGCCGATGGTCACCGCGGCCAGCGTCAGGAACGCCGGCAGCCCGAGGGACCTGCCGATCAGCCGGGGGAATACGAACGTCCCGATCACGTTCTGCAGCACGATGATGAAGATCAGGAAGAATATCGCCATGTTCGGCGCGTCGGCCAGGATCATCAGGGTGCCCAGGATGGCGCCGATGTATCCGCCGACGATCGGGATCAGCGCGCAGAAGCCGTTCAGCGTGCCGATCATCGTGGCATACGGGAAGCGGAAGACCAGCATCAGCGCCGTGGCGGAAACGCCGATGATCAGCGCCTGCGTAGCCTGGCAGACGATAAAATCATGGAAGCATTCGCTCAGCAGCCCGGTATAGTGAAAAAACCTCTTCTCCTGCTTTTCCGGCAGGAAAGCCTTGACCACGCGCACCATCTGGCCGTGTCTCTTTTCCCGCCCGGCCAGGAAGTACCCGGCGAACATCAGGCCGAAAAGCGCGGTGCTGATGATGGAGAGAGCGGAGGTGGCCGTGTTGGTCATGCTCTGGAAAATATCGTCGGGATTCACCAGGGACACCAGGTGATTGATCCAGTTGGACCAGTCTACCTGTTTCAGCTGCTCCATCGTGTCCGCCGGGATCAGCTGGATCACGATCGGTCTCCCCAGCAGATACCGTATGCCGGAGGGCACTTTCTCAAGCAGCGCGACGAAGCAGGCCGTCAGCTGCGGGCCCATGTATGCCAGGATAAAGGCGGCGCATACCAGCAGCAGGATCAGGGCCATCACCGTGCACAGCGCCCGGTGCAGCCTTTCGCTCTTCAGTACGCCGCGGTTGTACAGGATGTCATGCCGTTCAAACCAGCGGATCATGATGGACAGCAGATAGGACACCGCGATTCCGATGAAAAGCGGCCAGCACGCGTTGATCAGCTTTTCCCCGGAAAAACAGTAAAAATATATCAGCAGGAACAGCACAAAGCCTCCCAGAATCAGGTTCCGTATTCCTTTCCGGTCTGTACGGATCATCCTGTTCAGCCCCCTTTGCCTGTTTTTTCGTAAATATGATTTTATCACTCACCGGGCCGTTTATCAAGCGCCGGCGCCCGGCCTGTTTCACGTCCGTGTTTCTTTTCGGGGTCAAATAAAGTTTATATTGACACGTTCGTGAAAATCAGTTACAATGTCCCTGAAAAGAAACCGCTTAAATACAGCAGCAGGAGGCTATCCCATGACTTCATCCCCTGAAACCCCTTACGAAGCGTTCGGGCAGAAGCTCACCGCCCTGCGGAAGGCCGCGGGCATGAGCCGCCAGCAGCTGGGCGATCTCTGCGGCATCGCCCAGAGCACCGTCGTCAACTATGAGCGCGGCCTGCGCGTTCCCTATGCCGACACCGCCGTCCGGATGGCGCGGGCCTTCGGTCTTTCGGTGGAAGAGCTTCTCAGCACGGAAGAAGGCGCCGTCACGCCCTCCGTCCGCGGGGCGGAAAGGCTCCGCTTCCATCTTTCCGAGGCCGGCAGCGCCCTTTCCGGCGGAGAACTGAGTGAAGACCAGTTGGAGGAATACGTTCTGGAGATCCAGAAAATGGCCATGGCCGCCCAGCAGCGCCTCCGCGAAATGCACGCCGGGAAACAGCGTCCCGCCGGCGGTCCCTCCGGGGGTGACCGGCCGTGATGCCGCGCAGGCACCTGGAAAAGATCTACGTCTCCGTCAATTCCGATTTCGACCCCACCGGCTATATGCAGCCGAGATCGATCACCTGGAAGGACGGCCGCACCTTTCCCATTGAGGAGGTCCGCGATTTCCGCCCCGGTTCGACGCTCGGCCAGGACTGCACCGCGGATGCCTGCTTCACCGTGCTGATCCACGGGGAGGAAAAGCATCTTTATTTCGAGCGCGCCCGCTCCTCCTTTTCCAGCATCTTCGGCCGCTGGTTTGTGGAGGCTGTCACCACCGTCTGATTTTTCCCCGTCCCGTGACCCGCTGAGGAAAGGAGGATTTCCGTGCCGGACAAAATCTACGTCGCCATTGACCTGAAATCCTTCTATGCGTCCGTGGAATGCGCGGAGCGCAAGCTCGACCCGCTGACGACCAACCTGGTCGTGGCGGACCGTTCCCGTACGGAAAAAACCATCTGCCTGGCGGTATCACCCTCGCTCAAGGCCCACGGCATCTCCGGCCGGGCCCGCCTTTTTGAGGTCATTCAGCGGGTGGACGAGGTCAACCGGGAGCGCCTGAAGGAGGCCGTCCGTCTCGGGCTGGCCGGGAAGGATGAAAACGGCAGGCCCCGCCTTGCCTCCCCCTCCTTTGACGCGCTGGCGCTGAAGGCGAACCCCGCCCTGGAGCTCGGCTATATCACCGCTCCGCCGCGCATGCGCCTTTATGAGGAATACAGCACACGCGTCTTCTCCATCTATCTGAAATATGTCTCCTCCGAGGACATCCATGTCTACAGCATCGACGAATGCTTCATCGACGTCACCGGCTACCTTCAGACCTACGGGCAGACCGCGCGCGAGCTGGCCATGTCCATGATCCGGGAGGTCCTTTTCACCACCGGCATCACCGCCACCGCCGGCATCGGCACAAACCTGTATCTGGCCAAGGTCGCCATGGATATCGTGGCCAAGCACACCGTGCCGGATAAGGACGGCGTCCGCATCGCCGAGCTGGATGAGATCTCCTACCGGGATATCCTGTGGACCCACCGCCCGCTGACCGACTTCTGGCGGATCGGCTCCGGCTATGCCTCCCGGCTGGAATCCATGGGGCTCTATACCATGGGCGACGTTGCCCGTGCCTCCCTGAACCGCACGGCGGAGGATCAGCTGTACAAAGCCTTCGGCATCAACGCGGAGCTGCTGATCGATCATGCCTGGGGCTGGGAGCCGACCGAGATCAGCATGATCAAGGCGTACCGGCCCTCCACCGCCAGCCTGTCCTCGGGGCAGGTGCTCCATGAGCCCTACAGTATTCCCAAATGCCGGATCATCATTCAGGAAATGACGGAGGAGCTCGTGCTGGACCTGGTCCGGAAACGCCTTGTCACAAAGCAGCTTGTTCTGAACATCAATTATGACCGCACCAGTCTGGACAGCGGGCGGTACCGCGGCCCGGTCGTCAGGGATCACTACGGCCGCCTGATCCCCCGCCACGCCCACGGCACGGCGAACCTGGACCGCTTCACCAGCTCCACAAAAGCCGTCATGAAGGCGGTGACCGACCTGTACGACCGCATCGCCGATCCGGACCTGTTCATCCGCCGGGTCAATATTGCCGCCGTCGGCCTCATCCGGGAGGAGGACATTCCCGAAGAGGCGCCCGTGCAGCTGGACCTCTTTACCGATTACGCCGCGGCCGAAAAGGAAAAGGAGGAGCTGAAGCTGCGGGAGGGCAAGGAAAAGCGGCTTCAGCAGGCCATGCTGGATATCCGGGACAGATTCGGCAAAAATGCGCTCCTGAAGGGGACCAACTATCAGGAGGGCGCCACGATGATCGAACGTAACCAGCAGATCGGCGGCCACAAGGCCTGAAAGGACGGTTTTTATGTCAGAAAAGGATCCCTACGCGGATATCCGCCTGCTTCCGCACCATCAGTCGGCCACACGTCCACACATGAGCCTGTATGACCGCGCCGCCCAGTTCGCGCCCTTTGCCGCGCTCACCGGCTATGAGGAGATGGTCAGCGAGACCGCTGAGGAAAACGACCGGGATCCGGAGCCTGCCGGGGACGATGAGCTGGAGTGGTATCTGGAATCCCTGAAGAATGACCCGGATCATATCTGAAGAAAAAGCGCGGGGCAGCCTTCCGCTGCCCCGCGCCGTCTGTCCGGATCATCAGTACCTTTTTTTGCCCTGCTGCTTGTTCAGGATCCAGCCGAGCACCGCGCCCACGGCCCCGCCGATGATATGCGCGGCATAGCCGATGTTCCCGCCGACCGTGACCATGTTGTAGATCTGCTGGCCGAGATAGAGCACCGCCACCAGGATGAAGGTCAGCGGCACGGTCCCCTGGCGGAATTCCGTGAAGGAGCTCATCAGGATCATGGCAAATACGATCCCGCTGGCGCCATAGGAAATGGTCCCCGGCATGGTCAGGAAAGCGAAAAGCCCCGTCACCAGTGCCGTCACGCCCATCAGGAAGAGCACGGTGGAGCTCCCGTGCTTTTCCTCCAGCATCGGGCCCAGCAGCAGAATGTACAGCATATTCCCCACCAGGTGGTCCCAGCCGCCGTGGCCGAACACATGGCCGATAAAGCGGAAATAGGTCAGCGGATCGCTCCAGGAAGAACGGTATACGCTGAAAAAGCGCATGCGCAGCGTACTGTTTGTCAGCAGGTCGATCAGAAAAATAACAAAGCATGCGATCACAAAGCCCAGTGTCGCCGGAGCGTTGAAAACCACCCGGCGTTTTTTGCTTTCAGACACGCGTCTCGCCTCCGTCTTTTTGCTTCCCTGCCAGTATAGCACAGCGCGCGGCCTTTTGCCAGCGCGGCCGTACACAAAAAGCGCCTTCCCTCAACGGAAAGGCGCTGATATCACCCGGTTCAGATCTCGTCCTCATCCTCTTCCCGGTTGTAGAACCGGAAGAAGATCAGGATCAGAATGGCAAAGACCGCCATGACGCCGAAGGGCAGGAAGCGGATCACATAGCCCGTCGGGGAGACCATGGCAATGGTATTCGTTACGGTCACCTGGGTGTTTTCCGTGCCCTTTTCTGTCAGGGTCGCCGTGTTGTCAGCGCTGTCAAAGGGTTTGGAGGTCTCTCCCGCGGAAACCGTGTCTGTACCGTAGATCACTTCCGTCTTCTGCCCGCCGGTCGCCTTCATTTCCACAAAGTAATTGTCATAGGAATTGTTGTATTCCGTGACCCTGACGGTCGACCCCGCCGGAATACCGCAGATCAGCGTGCTGTTTCCCGCGGAAAGCATAATGGATTTCTGATGCTCGCCGCCGATCGTGTTCAGCCCGTCCGGATTGGCGTCGTCATTCAGGTGAGCCGTTGTTTCACCGGAGATGCCGTAGTCCACAGTCACCCGGCTCCCCACAGTGTTCATAAACTCCGCCTTCATCGGGAAAGCGTGGTTCGTATCCGCCAGAGGTCCGTCCGTCATTTTCATGATCTTCAGATTGTACGTGTTGTAATAATCCACGTCTGCCGGCTCATAGGGCTCGTTCCGGTTTCCGGCGGATGCCACAAACCCGTTGCTCTTGATGACGTCCGCGTTTTCGCTCCCGTCCAGGTCAAAGCCGGGCTCATCGCTTTCCAGCAGCACAAAGCCGTAGATCACAAACCGGCCCGTTTCCTGGCCGACCGCCCTGCGAAGATACAGATCCAGATAGCGCGTGCTGCGGTAATCGCCGGGCCTGGCCACACCGGCGGACGCGCGGCCCGCGCCGGCAGCTTCCGTCTCCGTGATCAGGTAGCGGTAAATGCCCGCGTGTTCAAACGCTTCATCGTCCGGGTTGACCGTCACCGTCACCGGGCGTGATGCCACGGCGCCGTTCACGGAAGAGAGCACGGTATCCTCATCGGTGAAATCCACCCGCTCCGTAACGGTCACGGCAGTCCCGGCGCCGACGCCGTTATAGATCTTTCCCGTGATCTCCCTCGCGTCGGTCACGGTCGGGGCCGCGTCCTCCACGTTCGCGCCGGCGATCGAGTATGTGTACGAAACATTCGGATAATGGACCGGTACCGGTGCGCCGGCCGGAGCCGTATTAAAGACCAGGATCTCCTTGCGGAAAACCATGGTGTTTTCCTTCGGCGATGCATCGGACGCGGAAGCTACGGCCGCAAGCGCAAGAAGAAGCATCTGCAGCGCGGCGGCGGCAGCGGCGATCCTTCTCAGCGTCCTCATCTTCCTCATCCCTTTTCACGAGCTCGGGTCAGTTTTAGAATATCCGACCCGCTTCTTATACAATATACACGATTTTGCGCAACCTGACAAGCCATTTTTCCTGCCGCCTGTGATTTTAAACTTCCAGTAAAAAAAAATCCGGCTTTTTTTGCAAAAGCCGGAGCAATAATTGAGGATATATCAGATCTCGTCCGATTGCTCTCCTTCTTTTCTCTTTCTGTGGAAGAAGAAGATCAGCAGCAGGACGCCGAACCCCGCGATCAGCATAAAGGGCAGGATGCGCACCACATAGCCGGTCGGGGAGATGACCTTGAGTTCGTTGACAAACTGTACAGCAGAGTTGGCCGTACCGGGAGTCTGCACGGTCGTCGCGTTGTCCACATTTTCAACAGCCGCGGATGCCGTCTTGGACTGCATCAGGCTGATCCTGGGTTCCGCGGCGGTCATGGCCTGCACCGTCGTTTCGGATTCATATACGTCAAACGTGTTGTTGTATTCCCGTACGCTCGCCGTCGTTCCGGCAGGAAGTCCGACGACCGTCAGCGTATCCCGGTCGCGGATGGAGAATTCCGCGTTCCTGTCCGTCAGAACGCCAAGGACCAGCCTGCCGTTTTCGAAGGAGGCCCTCTTCATTTCACCGCTGTTCTTCCGCCAGCCGATCTGCGCGGCCAGTCCCGGCAGCTCGCTGTTCGTCAGCACCGCTTCCACGGGGAAGTCGTTGGTCGTGTCCGCCAGGTCGCCCCGGACCGTCTTGCTGATGGTCAGGTTGAAGGTGTTATACCTGTCTGCGCCGGTTTCTCCGGTAAAGCCGCTTGTCTTGACGGTATTGTTTCCCACGCCGTTGGCGGTGATCCTCTCCTGCGCCTCGTCCCGATCCTTTTCAAACAGCACATATCCGTATACCACGTGGCCGGCCGCCGTACGTACGGCGTCATCCGTACCGCCGGCCCGTCTTACATAGATATCCAGATACCTTTCGCTGCTGTACATGCCTGCGTTCAGCGCGTCCGTCCCCGCGGCGGCGCGCCCGGCGGAAGCTTCCGTGATCATATAGCGGTAAATGCCGGGATGCTCGAAAGCGGAGGCATTGATTCCCACCGTAAACCCGCCGTACCAGGACGTTCCGTCCCGATCCGCCTTCAGCGGCTGCGCGGCCGTCTTCAGCGAGCCGTCCCTGTCGTACAGAAGAGTCAGGTCCGGCGAGAATTCAACAGTATAGGAGGACGCGGTCAGCGCTTCGTCCACGCCGGAATAAACGCGGCTCCCGGTCCCGGCGCTGTCGGTCACGGTATTTCCGCTGTCCGCCATCTGCACGCCGGCCACAGTGTAGGTATAGCTGACCTTCGGCAGGAAAATATCCTCTCCCGCCGTATTGTAGATCCTCAGCTCCTTGAGGATCAGTACGTTTTCATCCGCCGTGCCGGCACTGTCGGCAAAGGAACAGCAAACACAGGCCGCCAGGGCCAGTGCCATCAGAAAGGATATGATTTTTCTCATCTTTACCATGCTGTCTCCTTCGCAAACGATTGCATTACGATGTGCCGCTCAAATGCCTTCCGCGGTCCCGGTCGATTCCTGATTCTGTCCGGAGAACGTTTTGTATTTCTCCTTCTGTACATATTCTATCTGAATCTCTGCGAAAGGTCAATAGAACTGACAAAATTTGTCTGCTTTGTTTCATACTTAACAAAACAGATTCATCGGAATCAATCACATGTAAAATTATACAGAAAAGGCCGGCCTGTGAAAACCGGACAAAACCTGACAAATATCCTTCCCTTTTTTCCTCAGACGGAGCTGTCCGCGCCCCTTTCCATTGACGCCCCCCTGTAAATGCATTACAATATTGCTGATATTGACAGTTCCAGGCCGGGGTACAGACCGTTCACGGAGGAAAGCAGATGTCCGCGCAGAGCAGCAGTCAACGTTATTCCTGGGTGTATAAACATCAGCGTTTAATGAACGTCTGCTTTCTGTCCGTCATGATAGGCGGTTTCCTGTTCCTGATGGCCCTGATCCCGTATCTCCGGATCTGGGATAATCCGGAAACGCTGATGAACGTCACGGTTTATCAGATATCCATGCTGCTGGACCTGATCCTCGGCATCTGCTACGGTATCGGCCGTTTTGATGCCAGCATGGACCGCAAGCGCCTCTTCCTGACGATCCTGATCGACGTCTATTTTACCTCCCTCTTCGGCGCTGTCATCTACATCCTGCGCGGCAGGCCCGAATTCCAGGTCCATCTGCGGGTAGTCAACAGCTTCCAGATGGTACTCACCGTGCTGGGCGTCGGCTTTTACCACGCCTATGTGCAAACCTTCTTCAACCTTTCCCGGGAGGACGATGCCCGGCTCCGTATGATCAACGGGGTTTTTGCCGCCATCCCGCTGCTGATCATTCTCTTCAACCTGCCCACACAGCTGCTCTTCACGGTGAATGAGAGCGGTTACGTCCGTTATGGGAGCCTTTATTCCGTCTATAATACGTTCAACGGGATCTGGTATATCTTTTATGTGATCATGATCTTCCGGAAAGTCCGCAACCGGCGTATCCTTGTATCCCTGCTGAGTTATTCGATCCCCGTTATGATCATCGTCCTGGTGGACCTGGCCCTGATGTCCCTCGGCGGGACCTTCCATTTTGACTCTCTGATCGCCTTCACTGCGTTCCTCTCCCTGTTCATGATCTTCTGCTTCGTGTTTGTCGATCACAGCCGCGAAGCACTGCGCGTCAAGGAGCAGCTCGCGCAGAGCGAGCTGAACACAGTCATGCTGCAGATCAATCCGCACCTGATCTACAATACGCTGGCCACCATCGCCGGTCTCTGTACGGAAAACCCGAAGGCCGCGGAGGAAATGACCTACCGTTTTTCCGATTATCTGCGGGATAACATCAACGGCGCCTCCTCCCATCCGATGATCTCTTTCCGGCAGGAGCTGAACCATCTGCAGCGCTACCTGTCCATTGAGCAGATCCGCTTCCCGAACATTCATGTATACTACGATCTGGAAACGCTGGATTTCAACATCCCGAACATGACGCTGCAGCCGCTGGTGGAGAATGCCATCAAGCACGGCATCAACAAAAGTGACCGGGAGGAAGGCACTGTCAACATTTCCACCCAGGAAACGGAGGACGCCTGGATCGTCCGCGTCACAGATGACGGCGCCGGCTTCACCGAACTGCCGGAAAGCAAGGGCGGCCAGCACCTGGGAGTCCACAACGTCCGGTTCCGCCTGAAGGCCCTGTGTGAAGGCAGCCTGAAGCTGACCGGCGTACCCGGTGAAGGGACCGTATGCGAGATCACATTGCCGAAGGGGGCAAACAAGAAATGATAGCTCTGTGTGTTGATGATGAAAAGGTTCTTCTGAATACGCTGACGCGCGCGGTGGAAGCTTCTCCGGATATCACGGAAGTCGTTTCCTTCCGTCAGGAGAAGGAGGCCCTGGAGTGGTCCCAGACCAACACGCCCGATATCGCTTTCCTGGACATTGAGCTCCATCGGATGACCGGCATTGACCTGGCTGAGCAGCTTCTTGCCCTCCATCCGGATATGGGCGTTGTCTTCTGCACAGGGTACGATAACTATGCGATCGACGTCATCAACCGTCGTATCCAGGCTTACGGCTACCTGACCAAGCCGATCCGTCCCGACAAGGTGCAGGCGACCGTACAGCGTTTCCTGGAAGCCCGTTCCGGGACCAAGCCGCTGATCACCGTGCGCCGCTACGGCGGCTTCGCCGTTTATGACACAAACGGCAATCCCGTCATTTTCCAGCGCAAGCGCTCCGAGGAACTGCTGGCCCTGCTTATTCATCTGAAGGGCAAGCCCGTCCCCGTTACCACGATCTGCGATTACCTGTGGCAGGATAACACCACCATGTTCGAAAACAACCGGAACTATGTCTGGAAGCTCTTCAGCAGCCTGAAGACCACGTTGCAGGCGGTTGACGCGGTCGATGCCGTCAAGCGCAGCCCCGAAGGGCATTACGCGGATCTGTCCGTGATCCGTCTGGATGATTCCGGCTCCGATATCCTTCCCTACCTTCCGGCTTACATCTGGTCCAAACGCCCGCCGGAATAATTGTTATTCTCCGTCTTCTCTTCGTTGACAAATTCCCGGTTTCCCGATATAATCAGCCCGTTGCCGTCAAGGCAGCTCATGCACCCGTAGCTCAGTAGGATAGAGCGGCCGCCTCCTAAGAAAAAGGCCGACTACCG
>JAEEGL011582073.1_pt1 | contig 20312 bp, 25 predicted proteins | sample 9134231 | NCBI WGS metagenome assembly JAEEGL01 (sample SAMN16246548, study PRJNA631951) | gut metagenome | biome: gut microbiome; feature: rumen; material: fiber-attached | host: Bos | place: Iran: Karaj | collected 2018-10 | reverse complement strand
CTCTTCTTGCTTCCGGTTCGACATACGGTATTTTGATTCCTGAAAAAGGATTCTTTACAATAAGATCCGAGTCAACGGCTACTCTCATAATCCGTTCTGCTGTTTGTTTGATTTTCTTCATTGTCCCGGTTGCGTACCCTTTTGTTGCCAGGCCGCTGATGATACACTGTAGATGCACTTGTTTGAGATCTTTTACATGCATTCCCCCAAGAGTCGGAAGAAGATGGCGGTTTAGCGTTGTAGTCTCCTTATACTTCCAGTTCTCTGTTTCCATCGGATGATATTGCTCCAACCATATTTTTGCCAGTTGTGCAAAGGTGATATCGCTTTGCCATACAGCGACCCCTGCATTTATTTCGTTCGTCAGCTCGAGAACCTTTGCATCAAGCTCCTTCACAGTTTTTGCATACACAGATTTTCTGATGTACTTGCCGTTCGGTTTTATCCCAACGATAATGTTCTTCTGATAACGTCCATCGTCTCGTTTCTTAAGCTTTGCCATTTTGACCTCCTTCCAGTGACACAAGCCACGACAATAATTCTTTTTTTCGGACATAGATGCGTGAACCTTTTTTCACCGTTTTGAACAGGTTTTGTCTCAGCAAATAGTAGACGTAAGTTCTTGACAGTCCGAGCAAAGCGACAATTTGCACTTCTCCAATCAGACTGGGCAGCTCCTTTTCTGATACTATTCTTATCTTCGCAGTATTGGCCATTGATTTGATGTGCTGTTTTCCTTGGCTTCTATCCAGGAAAACAGTTTCTCCCTTCTTACCAGTTTTCGTTTACCGATACAAATCGTCGGAAAGCCATCCGCCTTGAACATATAATACACATGTGCTTTTGATATTCCGAGGATGCGGACAACGTCATTTGCATCCAGAAAAAGCGGGATCTCATCATATGTTATGTACTTTGTTAAGTTCTTATTGCTTTCCATTAGATACGTCCCTCCTCGCAGTATTGTGCTTCGATTTCTTCGAATACTCTTTTCAGAAAGCGGCTTAAGGTGTTCTTTGACAGATGATATCGCTCTGCCATGAATCTTGCCGAACAATTGCAGTCAAAAAACGATTTCAAAAACACCTGCCTATCCACCGGCATCCGTCGGATTTTTCTCTTTAGCCATGCAAGGAATTCTGCGTCATCGGAAAAATCGCTGCATTCAAAGCATTCTGTCTCTGCCGATTGTGTCTGTAATGCTTCCGGCACATATGCCGATACTGACTCATCCGACTCGTTATCATCCATGATCTGTTCTACCGACAGAAATTCAAACTGAGATTCTTCCTCACATCTTCGCATCTCTCTCTTCCAATCACTTTCAAAAACTAAATACACTTCCTTCTCAACTTCAACCCATTGATTTCCGGCTCTGACATAATAGTTCTTTGTTCCGTCTGCATTTTTCTTTGAGTAATAATCTTTCATTTCGATCCTTTCCGCCTGAAAGGACACGCCGAGATGGATCGAATATGGTTTCTGTTCCTGACCGTGCACTAAAGAAAGGGTACGGAACGTTCCTTTACCAAATTGGGCGAAGGTCCATATTCGTATCCAAGCCTTTAATGCATATCAGGCTTTGAATGATGTTTTTGTGAAGTGATTCACTTCACGAGTAGAATTGTAGCGAAAAAGCAGCGAGCTGACAGTACAATGGGATTGTGCAAAACCGGCAGTTTTGAACTGTTAAATTGCTGTTTACGTAGAGAAAAGTAAGCTGAGCAGTAAAAAACGACCGCACAATCAAATTGTGCGGTCGATAATAATATATTATTCTGAGATAGGATAGCTTATTCAGCACTCCCCAATGGCTTTATTCCCATCTGAGATAGGAAATCGTTGCACTCCAGCAATGAGTTATTTGTCATACTCATCAGTATCATCCGATACGCAGTATGTTCTCGGGATGCATTGAAAGAATACCCGGCTTTTTGGATTAAGTCCGCTGCCAGCAACGGATGAAGCTTAAGTCCTATGCATAGACAGATTGCGCTTCGAAGGTTGATGGTGGGAAAAGCTTCTTTCCTGTACCGCACAATACTATTGCGCGATAGCAGACTAACCTCAGCAAGCCTCTCACATGTAAATCCTTTTCGAGCCATATGTGCCGTTAGCGTGTCTGAGAACGACGAAGGGAGTCCTTGCAAGATGGCAGATACGTTCTGTGATCTCTTCGCCAGCTCTGCTGCCGACAAGCCGCTTCCTGTAATAAATGCTTCGTCCTCAACATTGTACCGTAGCATGCCATACTGCATAGTGCGATTGATTCGGCGCGACGCAAAGGCAAGACAGCACTCTGCCATATGCGCTTTCGCATATGATGTAAGATGAAGAGTGTCATTCTGATCCCGATAGACGAACTTGCTGTCACGTATGACAAAGCAGTTATCAACATATGCGTAGATACCAGAGGCAAGAGTTTCTCTAAAGCCTTTATTGCATGCTAATTCCCTGGTGGCGTTTTCGAACGTTATTGTATGCTGTCGCTTGTCGTAGAAGGAGAATGCGTTTTTTGCATCTTCATATCCAAGTTCTTCCATTCTGATCTTGGCAAGTTGCCTTGACACATTGAAATGACGACTCAGCTGATCGATAGTTTTCTCCATTCGAAGGATCGGAGACAGACTGCCATATCGGCGCAGCCATCCGCTCGCGATAAAGCGGGTTGCCCAGTCCGGCATGAGCATTCTCGGCGCCAAAGTATTTGCCTGCCACTCCATACGGTCGATGTCTGTCCATTGCTGTAAAGATAGGTGTCCTGGGTTCTTCCTGCAGGCCGCAGCGGCATATTCATGGTTCCAAAGCTTGGCGAGAAGAAATGCCGGCCGATGAAGGATCCAATGGACACATTCATGGAGGATCGTGTTATTGCGTATCCGCTCATCTGCAAGCCTGCCGATCGGTGTATTTACAAGGATCGTTCCTGCCACCACGGGAATAATGTGCTGTATGCCTGTTTTTACATCAGTCACTATCGTGCTAGCATCTTCAAAGAAGATCTTCGCCAGTATCTCTTCATCCGAATCAAAATGTACGTCCTGAACGATGAGACCCAGTCTTCTTACGACCTGGTTCGTGCTGATCGGAACCGCATACTCGGAAGCGCGCGGATAAAGAGTGTTTACCATTCGAACAGCAATGGAATCCAATTGTTTTTTTGAGATTACCGGTATGAGATCATCCGGAAGAATTGCTTTGGTGCGAAACGGCTCCCTTGCAGGACATGCGCATCTTGTATGTACGGTCTTTAGCTCTTCATCCAGATCAAAATATGCATCAACAGCCATTATGGTTGGCTTTTCTGTTCCATTTTCCTTCAGAACGCAGTTAACCGTAACATCAAAATAGAGATTCTGTTCATCGATGTCGTGATTTGTAACAATAACCTCTCTGATAGAAATAGGGCGAATGTCAACATTCTGGCATTTGCTGTACCATTCTATCTCTGAAACAATCCCGTTATAAAAACGCTCTGTTACGAGCGTCGAAAACGATGGCTTTTCCCCGCATGCAGCGGCAAGTGATACATAATCATAGGCCTGTTCCATCGTACATCTCTGCCTCATCAAAAGCGAGACTCGTCAAATCGATCTCACTGATAGAAGTGCCGATCAGCCGATAGCGGAACGATTCTCCACGCCATGGACAAACAGCATCCTCAAACTTTTGTTTGAAATCCAGAATAATTAAGTTTTGGTATATTGCACACTTCATAGCTTTCAACATCTATCGTGCCCTCCTTCTAGTGCAATGCATTTATCCAATTACACGAATATCGTACAGATCATCAAAATGGATCTTTTCCTCTGTGTTGGAACCTATCCTGCTGAACCGAAAGAATCTGTAGTCACGGTTGATCTGCGTGACAATCCCTTCCGTTTCCCAATCATGGAAGTCTGCAAAGTAGCAGATAAATACCTTGGATCCTTTTTCCACTTTGCATAGGGTTTCGGAGATATTAGCTTGGTCCTCCTCTGAAACGCCGTGCTTCTGAACACGGGAATGACGCTCCTCTCGATCTTTCAGCGCTTCCGCAAGTCCTTTCATGGCGTCGAAAGGCATAAACTGTTTAGCGCGGTTTTCTCGGGTCATCATAGCCTGCTCTGTGACCTCCAATGAAAGTGTTACGTTCCCGCTGTGTTCCAGCCTTATTCAGATTGATTCCCCGTAGCACAGCATTCTTGCCGAACTTATCCCGAATCTCAAGCACTGTCCTTTCGACTGCTTTTTCTTTGTCAACCTGATCCCAGTCCGTAAACAAGTCATATCCTTCACAACCTTCATCACGGGTATCGCAAAACGCAATTGCAAGATGCCGGATCAGAACGCCTCTTGCCGCGATTTCAGAGAACTTCTGCTTTACAGCAGGCTCAATGATCGAACTGAGTTGTGTCGGACAATTCAGTTTGATCGACCCTTGCGAGGATGGATACATTTCATTTCTCGAATACCCAACGCCTATCCAGATCTTCTTTGTTATGACATGTCGCTTGTACAATTCAAGGCAGCCGTGAATTGCCATCTCCGCCATGACGATCGCGGCTTCACTGTACTCATAGTCTCGCGGAAGAATCTGTGAAAAGGACACAGAGTGGTTTTTGCTCCGATACTTTTTGATATCCTCCATGAGGCAGGATTCACGCCCCCACGCATGGTCGATCATAAGTTCGGCATCCACACCGAAAAGTCTGTACATCAGTTCCTGTGGCGCGTTTGCAATATCCCGCATGGTAAAGATTCCATGATGACTCAGGCGGTTAATCTTTCCATGAGCAATTCCCCAGAAATCAGTCAGAGGTGTGTGATCCCATAGTGTTTCCCGGAAGGTCTCCTCATCCAGAAAGCCCATATGATCTTTCGTCTTCTTTGCTGTGATATCCAGTGCAATCTTTGCCAGATAGAGATTCGTTCCGATTCCGCAAGTAGTAGGGATACGAAGCTTTTCAGCTATCTCATTCATCAGCTTTTTCGCAAGCTCTTTTGCATCCATATTGTACATTTGCAGATATGGAGTTACATCAATAAATGACTCATCAATTGAGTAAACATGGATATCTTCAGCGGCGAAGTACTCCAAAAACAGAGCATAGATATCCGCGCAATAATCCACATACAACTGCATTCGGGGAAGTGCTATTTCGTACTTAATACTCCCCGGGATATCCGAAAGTCTGCAGCGATTCTTTACGCCGAGCGATTTTAGCTTTGGAGAGATGGCAAGGCAAAGAGCATTCTTGCCCCTGGATGGATCCGCAACAACGAGATTCGTTTCAAACGGGTTCAATCCGCGTTCGGCACATTCAACGGAAGCATAAAAGCTTTTTCCATCAATACACATGTACATTCTTCGCTCATTTGCTTCCATTGCCGTCCTCCTTTCTGCTGACTCTCACTATCTTCTATTCTGCTTCTCCCATCTTAACGCGCAGATCATGCAAGCTTTTTTCATATTGTTTCTTTGAGATTGCTCCTCGTTCAAAGAACAAATCCAATGTGGCTTTCTGATCCAGAAACAGCTTGTGTTTCTTTTCGGCAGCATTTAATCCAAGCATTGGCTGCTCTTCCGCATCAATACCAAACCATTTATCCATATTCCGTTACCTCTTGTTACAGGAGATCTTTTATTACCTTGACTGCGACACCTTGAATCTCACATTTTTCGACATAGAAATCGCTCATATGCGAATTCTCTGGATGTAGTCTGATACGATGATTCTCCGGTTCCGGGTAGAAACGTTTAAGTGTAGCATCATCCTCAATGAGGGCAACAACGATTTGACCTTCTTCTGCAGTATCCTGCTGTCGGATCAAAACGAGGTCTCCATCCTCGATGCCCGCCTCGACCATGGAGTCGCCATAGGCGCGGAGAAGGAAGAACTTGCCTTGACCGAACAGTGCGACCGGCAGCCGGACGTACTCTTCGATGTTTTCTTCTGCGAACTTCGGGATGCCGCATGCGATGGCTCCGAGTACTGGTACGCTGATCGCTTGGATTTTCGTCTTCGACGCAGTCATGGTGCGCCAACCTGAGAAGTCGATGATGCCGTCGCCGCACATTTGTGTGATGTAGCGGTGCACCGTGGTCTTCGAGACGCCGACGCCGTCTGCAACCTCTTGCATGGTAGGGGAGATGCCATAATTGTCCGTGAAATTTCTCACGAACTGCTCGATCTCTGTCATGAGTGTCTTATCCTTGCTTCTCATGCGCCTTTCTCCTTAGCGGAACACGTGTTTCATTTACGAGCTAATTATACCAACTGTCGAAAAGAACGTCAAGAGGTATGAAACATATTTTACGAGTTTACGTATTAAAGTAATGATTTTATTACACGTGTAGTCAAAAAGAAACCCATGCTTTGGTATAAGCATGAGTATTTGTCTTTCCTCTGATGTTATCATCTAGTTCTATTTGCCAAAACGATTTCTACACCAGATATCAATTCTTTCGTTGCGTTGTTTGCTGAATTGTACCACCCTACTGATATACTCTTCGTATTCCTCGACCGTTCTAGGAAGCGGAAAATTGCTTTTAAATCCGTCGAACCAGGTGAGAAACTTCACTGCCGAACAGTCATCCGTCACAAGATCCTGCAGAAGGAAGAAATCCACATAGCCTTTGAAATCGATAAACAGATCAAAGAACGGCTTGTATCCGCAAAGGCATCTGTACAGCGGGCTGTCCTCTTCTAGATAATACCTCCGGATACATTCAAGTGTGAGATCGATACGATCCCGGATTTTGTGATTACAGCCTCGGGCTTGATTGATCGTCATCACGCACGGAACCTGATAGCTCGGAAAGATGATCTCGCCGCCAATGAAATAATCGTTCGCCTGATATTCGGCAAGGATGCCTTCATCAATCCGGGAGATGATATGCTGATAGCAGTCCCATGAAGCAAAGCTATGCAGAATGCTGTCGCTGCTAAATCGGAAATCCTTCCACTTCAGATTCTCATCGAGTTGCATCACTTCCCCATTGGGCAGTGGTTTGCTGTAAAGAATGCGCTGATATGCTTTGAGCGTCGGGCTCCAGACATCCGGATCCTTTCCCTTTGCATCTGTGCGGAAGTCAAAAGAAATATCTATTTTCATAAACCAACATAACCCGATTTAAGCCACGCTTGATAATCAAATTCCTTTTCTATCTTGGGAAAAGCTTTATGCATCATCAAACCAAGATTATCGCCAGAGCAAAAATCTCCATCATTATATGGATTATAAGTCTTAGACATCTTACCGTAGCTGCGTCCGTCTTCCATCTGACAGGACGGATGACTGTAGCAATACTTCGCCAGAGCCGTCCGGTTTTTCAGGATGTGGTCATAGTCCGGGTGAAACCGGAGCATGTGGATCACGTCTTCGAACTCCTTTTTAAACGCGTCCGTCTTCAGAGAAGCGTAATGATCCGTCCAAGAGGTGAAGAATCCGTCACCGCCGGTATCCATATCACCCCGTAGATGTCCGATACAGCCGGTCTGACTGATCAGCTGCGCCGACTGCGTATAGCTGTATTTTTGCTCCGCCGGGAGCATGTCCCAGATTTCAAGTTCCATATTGCCTCCTATAGCAGGGCAGCCCGCAACAGATCGTTACGGGCTGTCCGGAATGCAGTTCAGCGGTCGCTCTTCTTCTTTCTGACCTGCAGAAAGATGAATCCGCCGATGATGATCGCGACAAGCACGATTGCGATGATTACCTTCGGAGTCATGCTCATACCTCCTCTCTCAGCTTACGGCGCTTCTTTGCGACAATGATCGCCGCAGCGACAAGCCCGCCGAGCAGAAGGAGCACACTGCCGCAGAGCGCCGGGAACTCCCACCAGTCACTGTCCATACCGAGCTTGACGAACTTGTGGTTTTCGATCCGGAACGTCAGCGGCTCGCTGTTCGTATTCTCGCGGGTCAGTTCAACCTTCTGTGCGCTGATCGGGAAGTATCCGTCAGGCGTGATGGACTCTTCGATCCAGACCGTGCCCAGCGGCAGACCGTAGATCACGATTTCACCGGTTCCATCGGTGATCATATCCGTGACGGAGCCATTCGGATCGTAGAAGTAGCTGCCGTCCTTTTCCTTACGGAGCTTCAGGATCTCAAAGTCGGTTTCGCCCTTGATCTTCAGGCAGAACCCTGCGCCTGCCAGCGGGTTACCGGACTTCGCGTCCACCTTGATGATCTTCAGTCCGGTGGGACAGTTCTCAACGGTCACAACCTTCGGACTGGAGACGCCGTCCTTATCGGTCAGCGTGAAGGTGATTACTTCCGGACCGATATAACCGGTCGGATAGACCTCTTCCAGCGTGTACGTTCCAGCAGGCAGGTAACGGAACTCGACGAACCCGTTCTCATCCGTGAAGAAGGTGTCCTCACCATCTTTCGCCCAGACGCGGAATCTCGTCGTAACCTCAACCGGTTCTTCTGCAGCTTCCTCGGCAGGTGCTTCTTCGGATGCCGGACCGCGTTTCATAGCTTCTTCCACGGCGGCTTCTTCCGGTTCAGGAGTGTAAAGCACTGTACGAACCGTCTGACCTTCGGAGTCGACGAGCCGGAACTCGACGTTTGCAAACGGCTGACCCGTATACTGGTTGATCTTGTTGATCTGCAGGCAGATCGGTTCGTCCGTAATCTCGGTCGTGCCGGTGATATTGCCATAGTAGTCAACCGTGAACGTGAAGGTTTCCGGGTTCAACGTGAAACCGTCTGCCGCAACCGTTTCCTGGAACGTGTAAGTGTCTGCGGGCAACTCGTACAGGATGATCTCACCGTTCAGGTCGGTCGTGTCTTCAAAGATGACCTCGCCTTTGGAGTTCGTGATCTTAATGACCGCTTCGTACACGGGCTTGCCGGTGGTAAGGTCGGTCTTGTGCAGGACGATATGCGTCTGTTCGTTGGTGCGTTCGAACACGATCGTCGCCTTGTCATCGGTCGTGATCTCCACTTCGATGACTTCATCCGAGAGGATAAAGCCCGCAGGCGGCACGACTTCTTTCACGTAATACGTTCCGACCGGAAGATCGATCGAACAGGCGTAACCGTCCTTATCGGTGGTCATGGTGCAGTAGAGCAACCCGTCTTTATCACGGATCTCATACTGCGCGCCTTCCAGCATGCGTCCTGGATTGGAATCATCTTCTTTCCAGATCGCGATATTGCCCTTGAAACGCTCGTTCTCAATCGGGTTCTTGAAGTATTGCGTGTTCGCGCCGCTGACGGTGACCGGGAAGGATTCCTCGATCAGGTGGATCGTTTCGTCCGGGACTTTCAGCTCCTTCAGGTAGTATTTGCCGAACGGCAGCGTAGTAACGGATGTCGCGACACCGTTTTCATCGGTCGTGAGAAGGTCAACAAGAGTGTTCTTCGGGATCACACTGATATTTTCAGCGGTGTAGAGTCCGAAGACCGCACCGGCAAGCGGGCCGACCTTGAAGGTCATGGTTTCCGTATCAAAAAACTCGCATGTCTTTTTGATCTTCACCGAACCGGGAATGCGCTTGTTGGTAGCGGAAACTTCCGCATACACGATCGGCGTATTCTGGTCTTTGTAAGCGATCGTGACCGTGTAGATCGATGCATCCAGATCGTAACCGGTAACCGTTGCGGTTTCCTGCACAGTGTACGTCCCGAACGGCAGCAACGGTGTTTCCGCTACTCCGGTTTCATCCGTGGTAAGCGTCGCAACGACCTTCCCAGAAGAATCCTTTACCTCAAAGACACAGCCCGGGAGTCCCTTGACTTCGTACTTCGGGGAATGGAGCTGACCGTATTCGGTGCTCGATGCGGTCGTTCCGGTCAGAACGTACGCAGTCTTCAAAACGCGAATCGCGCCTTTCGCGGTTTCGTTCTCCAGTTCAAGCGTAGTTGTTTCACTTACCACGACGATGACGGAATGTACGAGCCCATCGACCACATACGGCTTGACCGTGGAGAGTTCCTTGACGTAATACGTGCCTGCGTCAAGTTCGCTGACCGTTGCCGTACCGTCGTTGCCGGTGGTGACTTCCGTTACCTTTTGCGAACAATTGGCGTCTTTATAGATGCCGAACTTAACGCCGGCCAGAGGCGTGCTGTCGTCACCGACTTTTTTGATCTTCAACGCGCCGAGCGCAGGAGTATTGACACCGAAACTTGCGGTTGCAACAACCTGCGCGGTAGTCGCGCAGAGAAAGATCTTCTGCAGTGAGGAATTGGATGGTACATATGCGGTGATGTTGTCCAGCGACCGCGTATCCTTGCCGGTTGCCGAGATCGTGAACGTCTTGCCCGCAGCGCTTGCAGGCGCAGTGATCGTCAGCTGCTCACTCTTCGTACCGGTGTACCCCGTGACGGTAACACCCGAAGGAAGACCGGACGTATCCAATGTATAACCGCTGTTGATGTTGGTCAGCTTGACGGTCGTTTTGCCGGTGAAGTTGGATCCGGACTTCGTGAGCGTCAGCGCGGACGGCGTGAACTCGATGCTGTGACTGAGCGTTTTCTTGTCACGCGCCATCTGCAAGAGCTCGTCCGCCCAGGTCAGAACATGTTCGTAGCCCTTCTTTGCGCGGATGGCGTTGGGATGCGTCTTGCGGTTCGTGAAGCTGTACGAACCGGGTTCCCCGTTCTCGGAAAGCCAGAACCGGATCGCGTTCGCGGTTGCCTGCCGGGCTTCGTCTTCCGTGAAGCCGTCCGGTGTGTTGCAGGGGTAACCGTACATGAGGATCGTCTGCAAGCCCTGCAGCGTGTTGGTAGAGAACACGGAGGAAGGCGGCGCTGCCGTATACGTTGCGCCGTGCGGGTTTCCGTCCGTGTGCTCGATACAATAACAGACCTGACCGGTGGATTCGATCCAGTGCTTCGGTGTGTTCAAGTCCTTCCACTTTCCGTTGGAGTAGTACTCCAGATAGTCAAAAGCGGAGTTCGTCTGGGATTCGATGGTGACCGTGTCACCGGAATCTGCGGATGCTGCTGCGGGTACGAATGCGATGAGCATGAGTGTACAGAGCAGCAGTGCGATGAGTTTCTTTGTTGCTTTCATAAATGTCCTTTCGTGAATAATGGATTCTTATATGACCAGCCATCGGCTGGTATTTTTGCGTTCTGGAAGGATATGTGTGATTTCATGGCATCAGACACTATAGTGCTTAGTCGGTTATATACTTTCTTCCAGTACTCTGTTAATTCACGTTAATTAACAGTTAATTGGGGTCATTCAGTGGGTTAAGAGCTCTTCAGAATCCCGGTTGTCAGGAATCGTAGATGGGCTCAGTCCGAAACTCTTTCCAGAGCGCCGGAGGAAACACGTTTTCGATCTCTTCGGCAATCAGCGCGAGATGGTTGTATCTCATCAGGCTCACCTCGAAATCGGACGTGGTGTCATAGACAAGATGCATGAACAGCTTCCAGAGCGGGAAGCAACTGTACAATGCATGAATGTGTCTGGGAACAGCGACATGCATGGCGTTGTATGCCTTTTTCACGTACTCATACGCGGTGTGGTAGTCTTCGTCGTATACGGTTCGAAGGAACTGATCAACCTGCCGTCCAGATAACCGCGAGCAGATATAGCCCGACGTGATTCTCGCAACACATAGAAATTTACGAGCGTTGGTAAACCCGCCCTGGATCAGATAACGGATCGCTTTCTCGGGAGCGATCGGAGGATTAATGATTTTCTGCATTTGATTCACCTTTCCGGTTCTTGTCTTTTGTTTTTCTCACGCTGTCTGGCATAGCTTTCCAGCAGGCGGATAATGGTTCGTTCGATCTCCTTGCCGGTGGTCCCGGCAGGAAAGTACTTCTCTACGGTACTGCGCCGGAACGTGATTGTTTCGTACATCGGTTTTTCGACTGTCATGACCGCTTCGATCTTGTCGTCATCGATCTTTTCCTCGGCCGACAGTTTTCTGAGCTTTTGCGCCTGCGACAACGACGGCGAGATCTCTTCGCGGTCCATGATCTCCTGTACGATTTCCTGATCCGCTTCATCCAGGTACGAGACTTCTACCGCAGGATTGAACGCCAACCGACCTTCATCCACGGCATCTTGCAGCGCGGGAATCAGACTGTTCAGGCGGATATAACGCTGGACCTGCCTTGGACTGTCATCGGTTCCTTCGGCGACTTTCTCTCTGGTTTTCTTCCCCGGCAACTTGTGGCCAAGTTGGCCACAAGTTAAATCGGTGCGTGCTCCTTGTCGTTTCAAGGCTTCCAGCTTCATCTGGTAAGCCTTCGCTTTTTCGCTCGGACGCAGCTTTTCACGTTGTCTGAGGTTGCTGTCAACCATGAGGATGATTGCCGTGTCATCGTCCATTTCCCGGATGATGGCAGGTACCGTCCCGATTCCAGCGCGCTCACATGCTTCCACGCGGTTGTGCCCGGAAACGATCTCGTACCCGCCTTCTTTTCTGGGACGTGCTATGATCGGCGACATAATGCCGTATTCCTTGACGCTTTCAACCATCTCCTGCATCCGCTCCTCCGTGTAGGGAAGAAACGGATGGTCTTTGAACGGGAAAAGTTCCCCAATTGCGATCTGGCTGATGGAACCGGCTTCCGGTTTTCCCTGCACCGTTGGCTCAAAGAGGTTATCGAGCGGTCTGAACGGTACGAAGCTCGCGCTGGGCTTCTTGTCTTTGTCGGTCATTCCCGATCACCTCCTGTGTCAGTTTTTCGTATGCGGCAGCGACCTTACCCTTGGGATCGTAGGCAAAGATGCTTTTCCCCCGTGCGCTGCTCTCCGTCATCCGGATCGAAGTCGGGATCTCGGTATCGAACACTCTGAACACGCCGCCGTAGATCTCACGAAGCTGAGCCACCAGGTCCTTCGTAAAGTTCGGTCGGTTGTTCATCATGGTTACCAGAACGCCTTCAATGGAAAGGGACGGATTCAGTTTCTTCCTGATCCTGGAGATCGTTTCGTAGAACATCTGCAGTCCGGCTGTGGAGAAGTACTGCGGCTGCGTCGGGATCAGAACGCTGTCTGCCGCGACAAGCGCATTGACGGTTAGAACGCTGAGCGAAGGCGCACAATCGATCAGGATGTAGTCGTAATTCAGACGGACAGCGTCGATGTACTGCTTCAGCATGACTTCTCTTCCATACTCGTTGATCAGTGAGATCTCGTATCCGGAGAGCTGGATATTGGATGGCATGAGATCGATTCCTTCTGGAGTGGTCAGAATGCCTTCCGTCGGATCGATCCGCTCTTCCTGTACCGCTTTGTACAGAACGTTTGAAACCGTAAATTCCATGTCGTCCGGATTCTGATACCCGAGCGCCATGGTCAGATTCGCCTGGGAGTCAAGATCGATCAGAAGAACGTCGTAGCCCTGCCGGACAAGTCCTGCTCCCAGGTTGACGGTGGTGGAGGTCTTCCCGACACCGCCCTTTTGATTCGCGATTGCGATTACTTTGGTCATGGGTTACCTCGTTTTCTTGTATAAGTTTCCGTTCCATCTCAGGCCGTCGTTCTCACGCATGTTCTCTCGAACCCCCGCTTCCAGCCGGGCCGTCCAATGCTGTGACGCGTTCAGGACGGAAGTATCATTCTGCTGTTACCCGAGATTGGCTATTCAGTTTTCAAGGTGCTTGGAGGGCGGAATATTTACCCCTCTATCTTTCAAATGGACAAAAAAAACGGGGGTGGCCCACTTTTTTGGCATAAAAAAATATTTTTTTGGAACTTTTTTTCAAAAATTGTCCCCAAAATGCGTTTTATGGATTGAAATGATATGAAAATACGAAATTATGACTCCTGTTCCAGGATGCGAAATGACATCCTCAGTTAAAAATCAAAAGGATGATAGGCTCTTATCAGACGAAAATCGTCTTATAAGAAACAATGGAAGGAGATAGAAAATGGGAAAAAGACAGGATGGAATTGAGTATCACAACTATGACGAGCTACCGCTGATGCTGTGCGCAAAAGAGATCGCAGCCCTGCTGCGGATCTCCACGGCAACGGTGTATTGTATCTTCAGCGCGATAGACTTCCCTACCATAACGATCGGCAGCAGGAAGCTAGTCAAAAAAGAAAAGCTGTTTGCATGGCTGGAAAAGCATGAGAACGATATTCCTTACCTGACCAACGCGAGTATCGCTGAACGTCGCAGGGAAATCATGGAAAAAGACAGTGAATCGAAAGGAGAGCAGAAAACATATGGAGAATAAAACAACTACGGATCGGTTCCGAACGTATGAGGAGATCCCGCTCTTCCTGGACGGAAAAATGATTGCTCGTCTTTTAGGCATTTCACCGTCTACCGCATACGCAATGCTGAATGACCAGGCGTTTCCGGCAATAAAAATCGGCCGAAGACGGCTTGTGAGAAAAGAAAAACTGTTTGAGTGGCTGCAGTCACAAGAGACCGACGTCGCAAAGGCAACGGAAAGTTATTTTGCCAGAAATCCGTTCCGGAAAAACGCATGGAGCAACTATCTATAACAAAAGAGGTGGAGCACTTCCACCTCTTTTCTCGTGATTGTCTTTACTTCTCAAAAGCATCGATCCACTGCTTCGGACATGCCGACTTGCAACCGTGCTCAACAAGCCATTCATACAGATGATCGACCCTGACGTAGTACTGCCGGAATAGCCAGAACCTGGGAAAGTCCGGTCGCATGAACAGCTCGTATGCGTTGTTGTACGAGATGTGCAGGACAGCCGTCACTTCACGCATGGACAAAATGATCTGTCTCACAATTCACCACGCTCCTTCAGCATAAGATCATCCAGCCATTTCAGCAAAGCCTTTTTTACAACGATATAGTTCCTTGTTCCGACATACGTGATGGGAAATCCCTCGGATTTGATCAGGGTCCTCGCGGCGTCCGGTCCGCAACCGAGCAGAACAGCCACATCATGAGCTCGCAAAATGGTTGGTTCGCTGTCAGGATCGAGCAGTTCCGATAACGAATAGTCTTCATCCTGAAACACAGGTCAGCACCTCCTTTTTTTGTGGATCATACTACTGTTTTCGGATCTCCGTGAGGATGCGGAAATGCTGATCCTATTCGTTTAGCGTCATTTAAAGAGTATCAAGTAACGATATGATTACTCGAACGGTATGACGGCAAGTTTAATATTGAAAAGCGTAAAAACGGTTGATATAGTTATATTATCAAATAAGGGGGTATAACCATGAGAAAGATCTTAGCTTTTTTAATTGCAATCGTCATGCTCGCTTCAGTGACAGCTTGTATGAGTTCCACCAAAGATGAAGTAAAGGGAGACAATCAGACTGCGCAACAACCGAATAACAGCGAACAGGCAAATACTGATGCCAAGACAGAAACGCAAACTCAGAAGCCCGTTACTGAAAAGACAAGCAACCCTGCACCAACAAAAACGCCTAAACCTACTGCTACACCGAAGCCTACGGCAACGCCAAAGCCTCAGGGCCCCACCTATACAATCAACAATGAAGTCATTGTTGACAATGAATACTGCAAAGTGATTCTTGTAAGTGGTGCTGCGAAAAAGAACGGCGGTGCTGAGTTTAAGTTCACGTTGGAGAATAAAACAGCTGATAAAGAGATGATGTTCTCGATGGATGATACTGCCGTCAATGGCTGGGTATTATCGTCCCTGTTTGTAGAAACGGTTTCCGCAGGGAAAAAGGCAAATGAGACTCTAAGCTTCAGTGCGTCCGACATGAACGACTGCGGCTTGACTTCGGTGGACAAACTCGAATTCCATTTGAGAGTATACGACAATAATGACTGGATGGCGGATAATTTTGTCAAAGACACCTTTACAGTATATCCTACCGGTCTCACCGATGCAGAAGTGGTGAGTCCGGAAAGATGGAAGGGCAAAGACGAAATGCTTGTTGTGGATGACGGCAACTGCACTTTCGTTATTCTTGGCACATATAATGATAACATTTGGGGCTACACTGTAGCAGCATATATCGAGAATAAAACCGTCGATAAAAGTATGATGTTTTCCTGGGAAGATGTATCTGTAAACGGGTATATGGTTGATCCATTCTGGGCCACAAGTGTCCCCGCCGGTTGTAAAAAGATTACAACTATTAGTTTCAGCTCATCAAAATTTGAAGAAAACGGGATCGAAAAAGTTGAAGAAATCGAGTTTGAGCTTAGGGTTTATGATAATGATAACTGGATGGCAAAGGACTTTGTAAAAGATACCTTTACTTATAAGCCTGCACAGTAAGCAGTAGTTCGAACAGAATTGAGCCTCGAAGTAAGAAAAAGACTTCGGGGCTCTTTTTCATTGAAACATTAAAGTGAAAATAAAAATCGCCATCAGTCTTGCGAATGCATCTGCCGACCTTACGGCAATATAGCACTGGTGGGTGAGATGCACAGCTCAGATGGCGAATCGCGCTTATCGGTTCACCTGATGGCTTTTACACCCCCAAGTCGTACGTCCCAGCCGTCACCCGAGATCACGCTTTTGATCGCGCAAGTTAACCCTTAACTGTCCAAGTGGTTAAGCATTATTAACGCGATCAGCTGAGGTCATAAAATCAACCGATACATCAGACGATATACCCACTGACTCTCGCTCAGCTTTAGAGGAAGTATAGCATTCACATTTAGCTGAGTCAATCACAAAGCAGCATTTCAATCAAACACGTAACGAAATCGTTACCTGACAGTTCGTTGATGTTGACAAGCGGTGATCAGCGTGGTATCATCTTCCTGCCTATAAAGAGTGCGCGAGAGACAAGCTCGTTGACCGCACGACAACCTGCCCCTGCGGGGTAAGGTGCCAAAGCTTGACCGATGGGTATGAACCAATGCACTTCCAGCACCTGTCGGTAACAATGGGTGCTTTTGTGTTCTCCGAATAGGCAAATATCTTATTGGAGGACACACACATGCGAACCATTCAGAACCTGCTCAAAACAAAAGGAAACATCAACGTTTATCTCTGCAGCAAGACCGTCTGCGTTCTGTTTTTGCGCAACGCAGAGCAGGAAGGCTTCACTTTCTCAAACGGCGGCAGACCGACGGACTCACCGTATAACGATCTGTTTGCGCTGCATCACGACTTTACAATCGCACATCACGGCTTTGCCGGACATATGGCACTGCGGGCTAAAGGCATCTCCACAGCGGTTCCGACTGTATGGATTGACTATGCGAAATACCTTGCAGGTGAGCGACGGTATGTCATCAAACGCACAAAACCAGCACGACGATTCACGCTATGCGGGAGGTGCGGAAGATGAAGCTGTTCTATCAGTTCGAAAAGCCTGATCCCCAGAAAATCATCGAAGGCGTAAGGAAAGCTTACGGAGTAAAGAACCCGGAAAAGATCAATGGATTCATGGGGACATTTCTTTCAGGACATCTGAATGTTTATCTTACGGATCCAGTTGCTGCTTTAGCAGAATGCCGGAATGATTTTCACACATTTCTGGATGAGTGCATTACCCGTTTCTATCATGATGACTGGGGCTTTGTAACCCAAAGCGAGTCCTGGGAAAACGGCGAGTCCCGCTACCTTGGCGGATGCATTAGCTGGATGATCGCAAGATACCATTGTCAGCAGGCAGATAGAAGCGTCGTATACGCCAATCTTTACGATATCGCATTGATTTCATTTATCGAGGAGGATGTTACTGCCGTCTATGAAGAGCAGTTTCTGAAGGATCCTTATCATGTTCATTGCACTCTGGACAGTCGGTTTCTGAATGAACTGAAATATGTGCGAAATGACTGAAATAAATGTGTCAAACCCGCTTGCGTTCCGCTTTATGGGACAGGACTTGTGGTCTAATATGGGTGTAGAGATGAAAAAGAACACTTTTTCAGCCCCAAAAATCATTTCTAGAGGAGGTTCCCAATGCGGTATTACATGGTAACGGCTAAGTGCGGACACGTTGGAAGAGGGTATTACATCCCGATCACATTCCCCATCCGGGCAGAATCTGCGAAGGAAGCTGCCTCTGTGACAAGGGCCTTCCCGCGGGTGAAGCATGATCATAAGGACGCGATCCTTTCCGTAAGAGAGGCAGACGCATTCGAGTACGATGATCAGTGGACGGTGAATAACTATGATCCTTACCTGATGTGCAAGAATCGGCAGGATCAGCAGCGCGAGTATGACGGAATCTTCAACCGTCTCGTCGAAGAGATCCGTGACAGGTATGAATGTGAGAAAGAGCTTCCGGAGAAAGCAGTCTTCTCGGGAAAAAAGCGGATCCGCAACGTCAGGCAGTATGCGAGAGAGCAGGCATCTGTGTACGCGATGCTGGATGCGATCTGAAGGAGGAAGACAATATGTTCGGTGGTAAGTATGATCCGTTCGACCTGAACAGAGACGGCAAACTGGACGGCTTGGAACTGGCGATTGCATACACGGTTCTGTTCGGTGACGAAGAGACAAAAGAGAACGAAGACAACGACGACGATATGGAGGAATAAAACATGCGTATGATGGGATTTGACAGAGATGATATGAAAGAGACGCCCGACGTACTGCTTCCCCCGGTGGAAGAACCAAAGAAGCCGGTTCGGTCTTTAGTGCGCGTGAGGTTTGAGGACTTTGATCGTGAGCTGGCGTATTTCAATGACCGGTTTGATCTGAGCTGCAGTGATCGTGTATTCGTCAGCGGGAAGCTTGCCGGCAAGCCGGGGTTTGTCACCTCCGTCACGACGAAGTTTAAGATCAAAATGTCCGATTATCATTATGAGAAAGTGATTGCGCTTGCACAAACGCCGATCCACGGTGCATATAAACCGGTCGCGGATAAGATGCTCAGCTATGACAGTGCCGCGCTCTCTCCGGAAGCATTCCGGACATGGGTGCTGCCGCCGGAAGATGACACGGATGATCCGGATGACGAGGTCATCTATGGGGATGGATATGAGATTCCTCTGGATGATCCGCATCGGGGAGAAGAAGTGGAGCATGCAACGTTTGAGCGTGCTCTGGAGTATTGCAGGACCGGCAAAATCGGCTATGTTTCGGTGAGAAACGGGATCGGCCGCGCGTTTGTGCAGGGTTCAAAGTGGTATGAGCTCGAGTTCAGGATTCGCAACAATGCGATCAAAGAAGCATATTGTGATTGCCCGTTCCCGGGATTGTGCAAGCACCTGCTTGCGGTGGCGATCATGCTGTCCGTGATCAACAGGAACGGAGACATCGATCTGGATCGTGACTTCGTATTGATCGACAAGAACCGTTTCTTCGAGATGATCAAACACAACGGGCAGGCAATCAACCTGTAAGCCCAGGTTTAGGGACGGGATCGGAGTATTCTCCCCTTTTTCACACCCCCATCCGATTCCGTTCCCTGATTTGTGAATAATATCGGGTATTCTAAGAACAACAACGGTTTATGCGTGAACAGCAGCGGTTATTATGTGAACTGCAACGGTTTATTTGTAAAAAGAATCAACTGCAGAATGTGACCGGTGACGGCGGTTTTGTGAACGGTAGCGGTCGAATCGTAAATATTCGCGGCAAAATGAACAGTGTCGGGCATTCTGTTAACAATGACGGCTGGAATGTAAACACTTACGGCATGTTTGCAAATGATAAAGGTTCGTTTGTGACCAGTGATGGAAATACGAAAAAGATTTGAAAACCGTCTTTGCTGTCCGGTTTATCGGATAGGTCTTGTGGGATACTGGAGTCGAAGAGAAGGAAAGAACTTCCAAAAACACGATAAGGAGAAAAGAAAATGAGCGTTGCATACAGCATTATGGAGCATCTGAAAGTCAAGAAAGCGGACAACAGCGATTATTCCCTGCCAGTGGAAATCATGAACGGACAGCTCGCAGCCCTTGCGGCATTGATGGTGACTGGCGAAGCCAATGTGTACAGAATGAACCTGGTCGCTGACGGCGTCGAATACGGGTTTTCCGGGGACGAAGTTACACCCGAGTACAAGAAGATCCTTCAAGCCATGTCGGAGGCAAAAGAGATCGACTTTTCAATCGATTACCATTACATCTGGCGCGCCGGATGGCAGATGTACGAACTGGTCGGTCCGTTTGCGCTGATGGACTTCTTTGATGATCCCGGCGAAGAAGACGTATCGGATGTTTTCTATTCCGCATGGAACAACGCCGACTGTGATGAAGGACCTGGCAAGATGGTCGCCTACGGAAGACATAACGGAAAAGATTATTCCGGTTTAGTGGACTTCGAACAGGTTCTGTCTATCCCAGACGGAAAATGGGAAGAACAGCGGTCCACCGTTATTATCGACACGGATGAATCGTTCAATGCAGAAGCCCATCCGGAACTGCTTGGGATCTGCCGTGAATTGGCCGATATGAGCATTGATTCGATCCTGGACGTTGATGACGGCCTGACGTTTTATCTCAACAACGTCACAATCAACACCG
>JAEEGL011383819.1_pt1 | contig 20312 bp, 12 predicted proteins | sample 9134231 | NCBI WGS metagenome assembly JAEEGL01 (sample SAMN16246548, study PRJNA631951) | gut metagenome | biome: gut microbiome; feature: rumen; material: fiber-attached | host: Bos | place: Iran: Karaj | collected 2018-10 | reverse complement strand
GTCTGTCCACCAGTGGAATGTGCCGTTCACCCCATGGGCAAGATACACGCTGGCGGAAGTCGTCCAGCGCCCGGCGACATGCCGGGAATAGGTCGAGGGATCGTCCAGGCGGAAATCGGAATGGTGCGTAGTATTGAGACCCAGGATATAACAGGAGCCGTCCAGGATGGCGCGGGAGGCTTTCAGGGCTGGTTTCAGCTGCCGGATCGCCGGAGTGCCATAGCGGGCGGTCAACCAGTCGTCCCAAATCGTCTCATCCAGCACGGAAGGATCCTCGCTGACCCGCCAGAGGGCATATAGATTGATGTGTGCGGGAGTGCAAGAGACCGTATTGTCCCCGCATCGGTCCGTACGGGCGACATAGCCCACCACATCCGGGCGCTCGCAGAGCCTGCGCCAACGTTCGGAAAAGTATTCCGGGATCGTATTCAGGAGTACCGATTGCCCGTGGTATTCTCCGCAGGCGTCGAACTCCACCAAGGTTGGATGCCCAAGGGTGCCGATCATGGGATTTTCCGGATGGGTCAGGAAAAAGTCGTGCGGCGTTTCTTTCGCCATCACCCCCATCCTGGGCCGCCAGTCTATCAAGTCCAGGCAAGCCCGCAGGTTGGCGTACTCTTTTTCATTATAGGCAAAGGTCCTGAGCCATAGCGTTTTGCCAGCTTCTTCGCAAATCACGGGAGAAACGGTATTGACAACCTTTGCCAGACGCTCGGGGATGCTCATGCGAGAGAACTGGTGTTCCACCCGCGCCCCGGATTCAATGAAGGTCAGCACCACGCCGTCCACCTCCGGACAGAGTCGCATCAACTGACGATAATCTTCCGCAATCCAATCCCAGAGCCCGGGCTTGTCCAGGTCCAGCAGTCCCGTCCCAGGATAATAAAACGATGCCGGATAATAGTCGGTATCATAGAGCGCGTGGTCCCAGATGCAAACCTCTGCAATCCCCTTCTCATGCGCCTGAGTTGTCAAGTCCCGCACCAGCTCCCGCCTGGAAGAGTCCCGCAAGTCACAGATATTCATTACGATACGATGTGACAACTGTAAGTGGTTCATCCCATCTGCACCCGCCAGCAAGATCGTCCGCTCTGCTTGTGCCCGGTCCGCCGACAAGATATTGATCCCTTTCACGGCCGGTCCCGCTTTCACCGTCGCGCAAGCCAGAAACAGAGCCAGGAAAAAACTAAAGCTTGACTTTGACATATTTGATCCGGTAACGGCGCCAGGTGTAAGCGATGTGCAAATAACCCTGATCGTCACAAATGACGGCAGGATAAGAATATTCTTTGATGGCGTCGTCCTCTAGGGTGACAACATCAGTCCAGTGCAGACCATCTTCGGAGACCGCCAACTTGAGCGGAGAACGCGGAGCGCTGCCACGTCCTGGCAGGGTTTCGAAATCATTATAAACCAGTGCAAAACGGCCGGCCGGGAGCGTAACGGCATCAATTCCCGACCCGTTCTGAGGAATCTCCGTCAGCGTCTCGGGGCCCCAGGTCGCGCCATTGTCCCGACTCCAGGTCGTGGACATCTTGCCATTCCCGGTACGGCAAAGAGCCTGAAGGGTGCCATCGCGATGAATCAAGATCGTGGGCTGGATCGAGGAAATCGGCGCCCAGTTGCCAAAGAAACGGTCCGGATCGTCCGGTACGTCGCGATTCTCCCCTACCCGCCCAAGCTTACGCAACTTACACGGAATGCTTAATTCCACGCTGTCAGGCACGGACTTTTGCCAGCTTGCACCCCGATCATCGCTCCACTCAAAATGGATTCGCGAGGGAATGTGGGCGTATTTGGACTGCGTAGAACTGCCGCAAATCAGACGCCCCTCGTGCCAGACCGGCTTGTCTTTGATCGGGCCAAGAAAGCCCTCAGGCAGGGCTTCAGAGTCACTCCACGTCAGTCCGTTATCGTATGATTTCTTCAGCCGTGCTTCCCAAAAGGCGATGGTCGAGATGTCGATATCACCCTCCTTCATGTTGTAGCCCGGACGAATCTTATACCAGAGTAGCAGAGGCTCACCGGGCTCCGGAATACGGAATAGCACCGGGTTGTCCAGACACCAGCGCGCTCTCTCGGGTTCCGCCACCAGTTCCGGGGCACTCCAGGTATCCGAACCCCTCGCCTTGCGGCTCAGACGCACCTTCGTATCCGGTTCATGCTCGGCAGTTCCTCCGTTGAAAGCGCAGAGCAAGTCTCCGTTCTCCGCAAAGGCCAGCGTCGCAGAGTGGCATTGCGGGAAATCGGCATTTGTATAAACAAACTGCTCTTCAACTACGTGCTTTGGCAAATCGAAATCCACGGAAAAATGATGGTGCCCGCCCCGGACGCGCCAGACACTCCAACCCGCTTCCACCCGCAGGCGACGGGCCAGACAACGCCGCTTCACTTTTGAACGGGAGACCGTCGGAGTCCAGACTTCGGCCCGTACGCCTTTCGGCAGGTCAAACTCCCACTCAGCATGCATCAGATTCTTCACAAACCGGCTTCGTATAGGGCCATAAGGGCTTTCGGCCGTGACATCCAGGCTATCCAGTTCCTCAATACTGAAATCAGGCCGCAGAGTTATTCTCGCTGGAGATTCGGGCCGGAAAAGGATTCCGGCCAGGCACTGCTCCTGCCATTCTTTGACCGTTTGCGGTGACAGGCAGGTGTTTGTCTCCAGATCAGGATGCCGGTCGCAGATGAAAAAAGCATATTTGTTCCAACCGTTCTCATACAAGGTCTTCAAGAGCCAAGGCTCCACTTCCGGACGCACGCGCGGCCGATACCCCTGTCGCCGGATCGTTGCGATCACGTTGCCCACAACCTGGCTGCGAACCGTATCCGGTACCAGCCCGAACGCGAGCGGCAAGATATTGTCATCCAGCCGGTTACTTCCATAGAAGGTGCTATCCGGATAGAGCACATGCGGCTCATCCACCAGGGAGGTACCCGGACGCACGGTCAGGTATCGGGCATTGAAGGCCTCCCGGAGGCTGTCCGACGGGGCTTGATGATATGCCAAGGCATCCCGGATCAGCGCCTCGGTATCAGGCAGCGGCTGAGCCCAGGTCCAGCCCGAAGACCAGAGAAATAAGAGAAGGGATAGAAGCTTTTTCATCAGAATAGCTCTGTTTCTACAAAGATATCGACATTTTGTACAATAAAAAATGAGAAATAAATCGCCATAATGTACGAACATATTAATTTTGTTTGTATATTGCGTCATTAATTAGCCACACACACTAATCTTTAACCCATATTGCGTATGAAAATTTCGCGTACACTTGCGCTGGCCCTTATCCTGTTGATCGGGGCCACCGTAAATGTTATGGCGCAAAACGTGGTGAAGGGTACGGTGGTAGACAAGAGCGGTCAACCCGTCATCGGGGCCGCCGTCTACATCGTAGAAAACCCCGCCAAGGGAGCCATAACAGATCTCAACGGAGCATGGACCCTCGAGGTCGATCCCGGTGCTACTCTTCATTTCTCCTCGATCGGTTTCCGTGACCTGGATGTCAAGCCCGGCAACCAGACCGTTCTCAACGTCGTCCTCGAAGAAGACGTCAGTCTCCTCGAAGAAGTCGTCGTGGTTGGATACGGAACCCAAAAGAAGGTCAATCTAACCGGTGCCGTCTCGGCCGTCAACGTCGACGACAAGATGACCGGACGTTCCCTCTCCAATGTCTCCACCGGCCTCTCCGGCCTGGTCCCCGGCCTGCAGGTGACCAACACCACCAGCATGGCTGGTAAGGACGGCGCCGCCTTGATGATCCGTGGTCTGGGTACCGTCAATACGGCCACTCCCCTGGTTGTCGTCGATGGCATGCCAGATGTGGATATCAACCGGATCAACTTCGCGGACGTCGAGAGCATTTCCGTCCTGAAAGATGCGGCCTCCGCTTCCGTTTACGGTTCCCGTGCGGCTAACGGCGTTATCCTCATTACCACCAAGACCGGTAAGAATGCGGATCGGACCAGCATCAACTTCAATGCTTCCGTTGCACTGGAGACCCCGACCCGCGCTTACGACTTCCTCGATGACTATCCGCGTGCCCTGACCCTCCATCAGTTCGCTGCTTCCAACAGCACCAAGCGGGAGAGCTACAACTTCAAGGACGGCACCATCGACCAGTGGCTGGCCATGGGTATGATCGATCCCCTGCGTTTCCCCAACACCGACTGGTACGATGTCTATATGCGTACCGGCGTCCTCCAGAACTACACCCTCTCAGCCAGTGGCGGAAATGAGAAGTCCAACTTCTACATCTCCCTCGGTTTGATGGACAAGGCCGGCGTGCAGATCAACAACGACTACCGGCGCTACAACACCCGGTTCAACTATGACTACAAGGTCCTGAAAAATGTCACGGTCGGTGCCCGTTTCGACGGCAACTGGACGGACTTCAGCTTCACCGGTTATGCCGACGGTATCACCAACAACGATACCAGCGACTCCGGCGGCGGTGACATGCAGTATGCCATCGCGGGTGTCACCCCTTATGACCCGGTCAGCGGACGCTACGGCGGTGTCATGGCCTACGGTGAAGACCTCCAGGCCTACAACCCCTATGCGTTCTTCCACTCCCGCAACCGCCATCAGACCCGACAGAACGTCAACGGTAACATGTATATCGATTGGGAGATCATCAAGGGCCTCGTCGCCCATACCGACTACTCCCTCAGCTACATGAACTACTTCGCAAAATCCGCTGATACGCCGACGGGAGCTGCTTACAACTTCCAGACGGGTGCCGATCTCGGTCGTAATTACGTGGCTGACAACACCGCCGTCAGTGATACCAACACGACCAATTATAAGACCCAGTGGAACGCTCGGTTGAATTACAATTTCAACCTGTTCGACACCCAGGATTTCGCACTCATGTTCAACTACAGCGAAGAATATTGGCATCAACGCACGATGAGTGCTTCCCGCAACGACCGTCTCCATCCGACGATCACCGAATTGGACGGCGCCCTGACCAACGTCATTACCAACAGCGGTAGTTCCTATGCGGAAGGCCTGCGTTCCTACATCGGCCGCTTCAACTACACCGGCTGGGACAAGTACCTCTTCGAGTTCAACTTCCGCGTGGACGGCTCGTCCCGTTTCGCCGACGGATACCGCTACGGTTTCTTCCCGTCCGTCGCTTTCGGTTGGCGCTTCACCGAGGAATCCTTCCTGAAACCCATCACACAGTCCTGGCTCGAGAACGGTAAGTTCAGAATCTCTTACGGTAAGACCGGTAACAACTCCGGTGTCGGCCGCTACGAGCAGCAAGAGACGTTGGCAGCGGCCAATTACATGACTACAGAGGTAGTCAAGGGCTTCGTCAACAAGAAGATGATCAACCAAGAACTCTCTTGGGAGGAGTCCAACGTCTTCAACGTCGGCCTCGACCTGGGCTTCCTGAAGAACCGCCTGCGGGCCGAGATCGACTACTACGACCGACTCACTTCGGGTATGAACCGCCCCTCCGAAATGTCACTCCATCTGTCCGGAGCCTACACGGCGCCGAGAAAGAATATCGGTGACATGCGTAACCGCGGCGTCGAGCTCAACCTCACCTGGCGCGACCACGCCGGAGACTTCCACTACTCCGTCAACTTCAACGCTGCCTACAACAAGACCACCCTCGAGAAATGGAACGAATTCCTGAGCCGCGGATGGGTCTTCATCGGCATGCCGTACCATTTCCTCTACAATTACGAGAGCATCGGCATCGCCCAGACCTGGCAGGATATCTACGACAACACGCCGCAGAGCGCTACGCCCGGACAGGTGCTGATCAAGGACCTCAACGGTGACGGTATCATCGACGGTAAGGACCGCAAGGCCTATCCCAACATCCAGCGTGACCGCCCGACCACGACCCTCGGTCTCACGTTGACGGCCGCGTGGAAAGGACTTGACATCATGGCCCTCTTCAACGGTGCCGCCGGCCGGAAGGACATCTGGTACACCGACTTCAACAAGACCAACCCGTCCGACAAGCGCTTCAACTTCCAGACCTTGCACTGGAACGACACCTGGTCCCTCGAAAACCGGGATGCCGCTTTCCAGCGCCTGGGTTCGAGCCCGATCCAGACTCCGAATGCCAATACGGCCGTTTCCCAGTGGCTGTACGACATGTCCTATCTGCGGTTGAAGAACCTGCAGATCGGTTACAGCTTCCCGAAGCGTTGGATCTCAAAGATCGGCATGTACAATGCCCGTCTGTACCTCTCTGCCGAGAACCTGTTCACCCTGACGAAGTATCCGGGCCTGGATCCGGAGAAACCGTTCAGCACCAGAGACTTGTACCCCATCAACAAATCCTACTCCGTGGGTATTAATGTAGGTTTCTAGAAGATGAATGATATGAAAAAGATAGTTTTTATTATCGTAGCGCTAACCAGTGTTTTCGCCCTGTCTTCCTGCCACAAAGACCTGTTGGATCAGGTTCCTACCGGGGAATTGGCTTCCAGTCAGTTCTGGAAGACCCAGGCTGACGCTACCTATGCTTTGAACGGCTGTTATACGGAAGTCCGCCGTCTGTTCGACCGCGACTATATGTTTGACGGCTTGGGTGAGTATTTCCGTTTCCGCGCTGCCGGTTCAACCAGCCAGAGTACAGGCGATCGTGCCATTGCGTACCGTAGCGGGACGTACAACAATCCCTCCACTACCTATGGCAGTTCTTATACCAATTACTACACTTATTCCTACGCAGGAATCAACCGCTGCAACTATGTGATCCAGAATGTTGAAGGCATGCTGGAGGATGCAACGGATGCAGCAAAGGCTTCTCTGGAAGGCATCATCGGCGAAGCGAAGATGATGCGCGCCATGATCTATTTCCGCTTGATGATGATGTTCGGAGATGTCCCTTACTTCAGTAATATCATCAACAGCAATGACGAAGTGGCGGACATCAGCCGCACGCCCATTGCAGATATTTACCAGCATTGTTACGACGATTTCACCTATGCTTGGGAGCACTGCCCGAACCGCCCTGTGGCCCTCGGCCGACAGAGCAAGTGGGGCGCCTTGGCTTTCCGCGGCAAACTGCAGCTCTACTGGGCCTGCTGGAACCGCACCAACTGGCCTTGGGGAAAGACCGTAGCCCCCAACGGCGGTTGGCCCGAGCTGGACGGCTTCACGGCCAGCCAGTCTGAGTCCGATGCCGCCTACAAAGCGGCCGCCGCTGACTTCAAGAAGGTTATCGAAGAGTCCGGGATCACGCTCTATATGAATGGCGAACCCGGTGAATGCGGCGATCTGGGAGACTGGGAGAAACTGCCCAACTACTACTATTTGTTTACGCCCGTTGCCAACAAAGCCGAAGAACTGATGGTCGCCTTTGCGCACGGCGGCACCGGAACGGGGCAGGGTGATGAACTGATGCGAGACTTCGGCACCCGTGCCACTCAGGGTTCCCAGGGTTGGGGACAGCCGCGCTTCGGCCTGATCGACCGCTACCAGTCCACCGTCACCGGCGACTTCTGCCCGCCTGTGACACGACTGAATCCTTCCTCTGCCAAAGATGCTTACACCCGTGAGAATTCATCCCTGAACCCCGAGACTTATCGGAACCGCGACTATCGGATGAAGTCTACCCTCACTTGGGAGGGTGAGCGCATGTATTGCTACCTCAATCTGGCTTTCGACAAGGTCCGCCTGTATCGATACAAGACCCTGACCGGGACTGTCAAAGATTATCCGGCCCCCAACGACGCCATCAACGCCGACGCGGATGCAGAAGGAACCATCGCGCGTAAATTTGTCATCAACTACGCCGGTGTCGGACGTAGCGACGGGGACTATAACTGGCCGGCCATGCGTCTGGCTGATGTCTATCTGATGTATGCCGAAGCCGCCAACGAGGCCTACGGACCGACCGGCGACGGCGGACTGGCTGTCGACGTCGTCAACCGCGTGCGTCATCGCGGCAACCTCCCGCCCCTCAAGGCGGAAAAGTATGCCGACAAGGAGACCTTCTTCTATGCCATCGAGCAGGAACGCATCATTGAACTCTGGGCTGAGGGCCACCGCCTGTGGGATCTGCGCCGCTGGCGCTCCATTGAGCGCGTGTGGTGCGAACCGCAGACTTCCGGTGGTGTCAAGTTGTATGATGCCTATGGCGCGTTGAAGAACACCTACTTCAACAACACCTCCTTCCGCAACTACCAGCGCATGTACATCTTCCAGATCCCCAACTCGGAACGGAACAAGAACCCCAACCTTACGCAGAATACGCCGTGGTTGTAATCACTGATCTCTATAATTGATATGAATATGAAAAAACTTTTCTATATCTCCGTACTGTTCCTGCTCTCTGGCGCCCTCGCCCTGACGACTTCCTGTGAGAAGTTCCCTGTGGATGAGGATGGGCTCCTGATCACCGACCGGCAGGAGTGCTACGTCAGCAATTTCAACCTGCTGGGTCCCGATTACCAGACCACGCTACTGGGCAATGCCTACGTGGATACGACCGCACAGGTCGTCGTCGGCTATGTCCGCTACGGAACGGATCTCACCCACGTCAAACCGCAGGTCTCCCTCTGCGAGGATGCCAAACTTGATCCGAAGATCACGGGATGGACGGACTTCTCCGGTTCCAAGATGAGTTTCGAATACATCGACGGGGACTGGAACTCCTCCGGTAACGCTGAAGCCCAACTGGGACAGCGTGTCGTGGAAAGCAACTCCTTCCCTTCGACGGCGAAGAAATACACCGTCATCGCCGGAAACCGGGCCATCAAGAAGACCTACACCTTCGTTATCCTTGAACGTCCATTACAATAATTCTTAAAGCGAATGGTTATGAAATTCAAGTATAGTATCCTAGTTTGCATCCTGGCCGCGGCGGGGCTCTTCCTGTCCTGCGACAAGGAACAGAAATTACTCAAAGACCCGGTCACCCAGTTGAGCAACGACTGCATCAAACGGACCCTACCGACACAGCCCAACATCGTCGGGCAGAACATCGAGTTCGCCTATGCGATGGCGATCCCCGCCAAGCTCGGTAAGCTCTCTTCCGCGAAGGTGGAAGCCTCGATCCCCGGCGCGGAGGGAACCCGCTTTGACCCGAACTCCTATTCGACCAACAATGCGGGTGCTGACGTCCCGGTCCTTGTCTGCTCTGACAGCCAGACCACCGGCGCACTGACTTCCGTCACCTTCACGGCGGACACTTGCGCAGCCACTCTCCGTTACTACTACGTCATCCCTGAGGCCGCCCGCGGCAAGGAGGTCAGTTTCAAGTTCTCCGTCAAGTCCAGCAACGGACAGGAAGCGGAGTTTGAAATGGGACCGTACAGCATATCCAAGATGGACATGACCCTGAACCAGACGGTTGTGACCGGAGAGACCTGCTACCTCTCCTTCCACGGAGACGAAGCCGTACGGATTATCTCTGCCTCGGAGGCCGGAGGAGCCGCGGCTGACATCGACCTGATCTACAACCACTCCGCCAAAAAGGATATCGCCCACGCCTTCCTGACGCCGGCGGCTCCGGCGGAGCTGCGTGACGGCGCCGCCATCCCTTCCGGCGTGACCAACAACTCCAAGCTGGTCCGGGTGTACAACCTCCAGGACCGGCAGCTGTCCAACTTGAACAACGCCAAGTTCATCGATGACCTGGATTTCCAGAAGATGGATTTCTCCGGAGCGACGGGTTACGTCTTGATCCTGGGTGAACAGTATGGCGTCTGGGTGGAAACGGCCGACGGCAAGTACCGCGCCTACGTGTATATCAACTCCGTGACCTCCAACTCAATGAAGATCAGCGTCAAGAGATACCGTATGTAAGGCTTGGTTCTTTTCCCGAGTTTTTGTAACTTGCGTGGGAGGGCATTCTTGGGAATGCGCTCCCACATTTTTCTGACACTGCCATGAGACGACTCCTTTTCCTCTTCACTTTTCTTTTGCTTGCTATTCCGCTTCCTGCACAGGAGCAGGGCGAACGCAGCCTGATCGAGCTGAACCGTACCGTCCTGTCGCGTATCAAGCAGTCCATCCAGCGCGGAGACGCTGAGTACCTGCCGGCCTACCGTCAACTGGTCACTGATGCGGACGATTTACTGACGAAAGGCCCCTATACGGTTACGTCGAAAAAACAGGTCCCCCCGAGCGGAGACAAGCATGACTACGTCAGCCGCGGTCCATACTGGTGGCCGGATCCTTCCAAACCGGACGGACTGCCTTATATCCGGAAAGATGGGCTGACCAACCCGGAGTATTATGATTTCCCGGATCATACCGCGCTCCACCGGATGACCCATGCCGTCTATCTGCTGGGCCTGGCCTATTATTATTCCGGAGAGGAGAAATATGCCGCACATGCAGCCCGACTGGTGAAAACCTGGTTCCTGGATAAGGAGACCAAAATGAATCCCCACCTGAATTACGGTCAGCAGATACCCGGAATCTGCGAAGGACGCGGGATCGGCCTGATCGACACCCGGCCTCTGGTGCAGATGCTCGACGGTGTGATCCTGATCAGTTCCTCTCCCGCATGGAAGGAAGCGGACGAGGCAGGCTTGAAAAAGTGGTTCAAGCAGTTCACCCACTGGATGCTCACCAGCCCGAACGGGCTGGATGAAGCCAAGCAGCACAACAACCACGGCACCTACTATGACCTGCAAGTGGCGGCTTATTCGATTTTTACAGGTCAGATCGCACAGGCCAAGCAGCATCTGCAAACGGTGACGACAGGGCGGCTCGACAGCCAGCTGGCGGCCGATGGCGAGCAACCCTTCGAGATGGCGCGGACCCGGCCCTGGGGTTATTGCGGCATGAATCTGCGGGGTTTCGTGGAGCTGGCGACCGTCGGTGAAAAGATCGGTGTAAACCTCTGGGTACATGAAACGCCCAAGGGTGCCTCCATCCGGAAAGCGATCGAATGGTATTTCCCGTTCTGGAACGGGGAAAAAGTCTGGCCGAAGGCTGAAATCACCGGCGAACGGGGTGCCGGCTCCCTGGCTGCCGTCCTGATGATGGGCAGTCGATATGACCGGGCCGGGTACAGGCGGCAACTGGATCGGTTAATCGCCTATACCGGTGACCATTTTGACTTGGAAAAGTCCGTCTTGATGCTGACTTATCCGATCTTCGAGGGCCCCGTGACGGACGATCCGATGCTTTTCGATGCCTTGAACCTGGATTATCCGGGCCTGGAGAAAGTCAAGGAGGATGTCGGCCGGAAAGATTATGAGTCAGCCAAAAAGGACTATATACGCTATCTGAAGACCCGGGAACACCCTCGCTGGTTGTTTGACTGGCGGAAGGTCCGCAATCCGGAGAACCGGATTCCGGACTATGACCGGACGGCCGCGGACAAAGTTGCGTCCAACCTGCTGGAAAGTTGCAGCATCCCTCACCAGTTCGGAGATACAATCGACTGGTCCATCAATCCAACGCCCCTCAAGTACGTCGAATGGACCTATCAGCTGAGCCGCCATCCTTTCTGGATCACCCTGGGTCAGGCTTACCAAGCCACCGGAGACGAGAAATATGCGCAGGCTTTTGTCCGCCAGATGCGTAGCTGGGTGCAGTTCAACCTCCTGCCGGACAATTCGGCCAATGTCAACTGGTCGCGCTGGCGGACGATCGAAACCGGCATCCGCACCCTGCGGGCCTGGCCGGAATCATTCTACTATTTCCTCGACTCCCCTTCCTTCGACGATGAGTCGATCTTCATGATGGTCAAATCCTTCCATGAGCATGGGCTTCACCTTCGCGCTTATCCCCAGCGCAACAACTGGCTGACCATGGAGATGAACGGTCTGTTCCATATCGGCATCCTGTTCCCGGAGTTCAAAGAATCCCAGGAATGGTGCGAATATGCGAGCCGCCGGCTTTATGAGGAAGAACAGACGCAGGTTTATCCCGACGGGGCGCAGGTGGAACTTGCGCCCGGTTACCACGGGGTCTCGCTCCACAACATTCTGGGCATTTACGATGTCGCGCGAGTCAACAACTATCCTTTGCCGGAGAACTATATGGCCGGCTTGGAGAATATGTATGACTACTACCTCAAGATCTGCATGCCCGACGGCTTCATGCCGGCCTTGAATGATGCCGGCTGGGGAAACGCGAGGAAGATGCTTGCCGAAGGGTATTCATATTTCCCGCAAAGGGCCGATTTCCAATACGTTGCGACCGAATGCGCGGAAGGAACCGTACCTTCGTTTCGTTCCGTCTGGATGCCTTGGGCCGGCTGGTATGTCATGCGCTCCGGCTGGGAAAAGGACGCCTTGCACGCTCATTTCGAGGTAGGGCCGTTCTCGCCGGCGCATTCCCATGAAGACAAGCTGTCTTTCCTGCTCAACGCCTATGGGCGGCGCCTGCTAACAGAGTGCGGTACCTATGCCTATGATACATCCCAGTGGCGCGCCTATGCCTTGTCTGCCCGGGCACACAATCTGACGCGCGTGGACGGGAAAGACCAGAATCGCCGGTCTCTGAATCATCTGGATGCCATCCGCTACAACCGGGCCCCGATGACGAACCGCTGGATCACGGACGAGCGTTTCGATTTCGGTGAAGGCTGGTACGATGAGGGCTTCGGGCCGACACGTGATTCGACCGTGACACAATATCGGGCGCTGACCCGGGTTAGGGACCGGTATTGGCTGCTCTTCGACGTCTTTACCCCCGCTGACGGCGCGCGGCATGATTATCAGACCTGGTTCCACCTCAATTCAGCCAAGGCTCTCACGGATCCGGGACTGAAGTCTGTGATGAGTGCCGAGGCCGGGGCAGCGAATCTTGCCATCGTGCCACTCTGGTCCGATCCCTCCGACGCGGAGCTCATCTGCGGACAGGAAACGCCCGAAGTCCAGGGCTGGATCCATCTGACGGGTTATCAGTGCCTGCCGGTCGCTACGCCGGTGTTCAAGTACTCCGCGGAGGGGACTTGCATAATGCCTTATCTGCTCTATCCGCTCAAGGCGGGTGAGACTCTGCCCGTTCGTTCCGTCAAAGTAAAAAGAGACGGGACCGTCGAAATCCTGTATCAAGACGGAGGGAAAGACGTGATCCGCTATCGTGTCAGGGACAAACGCTTGGAGCGCCTGAGCTTGACCACCCGGCATCATGGGAAACGGGAGACCCTTCCCATCCTTTAAAAGGAGGACTATTTTTCTGGCAGGAAGGTCTCCCGCATCGGATTGAAACAATCGATCAGGATCCCGTCCTCCAGACAGACGCAGCCATGCTCGATGCCAGGCTGCTTGAACAAGGCGTCACCGGCTGAGACGGTTTTCGTCACGCCGCCCACCGTGAAAGAGAACTTGCCGGAAGCCACATACGTCACCTGCGAATGCGGATGAGTATGCAGTGCCCCGACTTGCCCTTTCTTGAAGGACACCTTGACCATCATGAGGTTATCATTGTAACCGAGAATCTGGCGCACGACACCACCCCCGGCATCCTGCCAGGGGGTCTGTGCCTCAAAAATGAAGTTTTCGCTATGTTGATACATAATTTTGGGTAAAGATAGTAAAAAACGTATATTTACTGATATTAAACGAAATCCATATGAAGAGATTCCTTCTGGTCGTCCTGGTCCTCTTGTCCACCGGCCTCCTGCACGCTCAAACCGAATATGTGACTGCGGATACGCCCCTCCCGTCCCATCCGCGCATCCTGATGCTGAAAGGCGAAGAAAAAGGCTTAAAAAAACAGATCGAGTCCGACCCTTATTGGAAAGAGATCCAGGCGGATCTGTTCCAGGAGGCGGACCGGATCGTAGAATTGCCTGTCAACCAACGCATCAAGATCGGACGGAGACTCCTGAGCGTTTCCCGCGAAAATCTCCGTCGGATCCTCAATCTCTGTTATGCCTACCGGATGACAGGACAGAAGAAATATGCGCTCCGGGCCGAGCAGGAAATGCTGGCCGCAGCCGCTTTTTCGGATTGGAATCCGTCCCATTTCCTAGATGTAGGAGAGATGACGATGGCGTTGGCTATCGGGTATGACTGGCTTTATAACCGGCTCTCCCCCACGTCTCGAGAGATCATCCGCACGGCGATCGTGGAAAAAGGACTGAAAGCTTCCCTGAATGAGAAAGACGCTTGGTTCCTCCAGGCCGAGCACAACTGGAACCAGGTCTGCAATGGCGGCATGCTTTACGGCGCCTTGGCCGTTTACGACACGGACAAGGATTTCGCGTTGCGCATCATCAACCGGAGCATCCAAACGATCCAGAAAGCCATGGGACAATATGCTCCCGACGGCGCCTATCCCGAAGGCATCGGCTACTGGAGCTACGGGACCTCCTTCAACATGATGTTCATCGCCGCCTTGGAGAAGGCTTTCAAGACCGATTTCGGTTTGCTGGATTTCCCTGGTTTCCTGCAGACCGGCATCTATTCGCAGGAACTGATCACCCCCTCGCTCCATACCTTCAACTATTCTGACAACGGTGCCCGGGCCGGTTTCAGCCCGACGGTGTTCTGGTTCTATTCCAAAACCCACGATCCAGCGCTGCTCTACTTGCAGAAAAGGCTCTACGAACAGGATTCAGAGAAGAGTTATGTGATGAATCGTCTGTTGGCGACCGCTTTGATCTTCGGCGCCGGTTCCGGTGCTTCCCTGGCCAATCCGGCCGAACCGTCTTCGCTGATGTGGACCGGTCGCGGTCCCTCTCCGGTTGCCGTCATGCGCTCCTCTTGGAGCGATCCGCAAGCTGCCTTCCTGGGATTCAAACTGGGCTCGCCGGCCGAGAACCATGCCCACATGGATGAGGGATCTTTCATTTTCGAAGCCGATGGCGTCCGCTGGGCCCTGGATTTGGGCAGCCAGGGCTATGAACGGGTGGAAAGCCGGGGGGTCGATCTTTGGAACCGAGCCCCTGGTTCGCAGCGCTGGGATGTCTTCCGTTACCGGACAACCTCACACAATACACTGTGTTTCAATGACAAGCCCATGTCCGTCACTGCGCGTGCCGAACTGGACGATGCCGGCGAGAAAGATGGCGTCATGTATGCCATGAGCGATTTGTCCGCCATGTATGCGGATCAGATCCCCGGCGTGAAACGGGCCGTCTCGCTCGTCGATGGGAAATATGCCGTGATCCAGGACTTGCTGAGATGTGGCGGCCGCTTCACAAAAGTCCGTTGGAACATCGCTTCCGAAGCAAGCGCCGTCCATTTCCTAGACGAAACGACTGCCCTGCTGGAAAAAAACGGACAGAAACTGTACCTGAAAGTATCCGCTCCCTTCCCGGTGCGTTTTTATCACACGGATGCCACTCCGACCAACACCTATGACTCCCCGAACCCGGGCGTCTGCTTCGTAGGCTTTGAAGCAGACCTGGAACGCCATACGACGCAGCAGATTACGGTTTATCTGATGCCGGAATCGATCATTTCCGATCCTCAAACACCCTATCAATTCTAGTACCATGGGAAAGAAACTCATACTGACCCTCCTTTCACTCCTTCTGTTGCTGCCGGCTTTTGCCGCCAAAAACAGCGACATGGAACTGCTGCGTAACCGCTTCAAGGCGGAGTTCATAAATCAGCCGGTCAACACGGAACGCGTGCAGCAGTTGATGGAAACCCTCCAGCCGGATGGGACTTGGCCAGGGATCGACTATGCCGATACCGCCCGGATTGCCTTCCAGCACACGGAGCATCTCAGCAACCTGCTCAGCATGGCACTCGCCTTTAAAAAAGACGATTCTCCGCTCAGGAAGAACAAAGAACTGAAGAAGAAATTCAACCTGGCCCTCAATCATTGGCTGGAAAAGGATTATATCTGCGAGAACTGGTGGAATAACCAGATCGGCACCCCGACCACCATGGTCCATCTGCTGTATATCATGGACAAGGATCTGGATAAGACGCAGGTCGAGAAGATGCTGAAAATCGCCGGCCGGGCCAATATGGACGCTTCGGGCGCCCGCCCGAGCGGCGACCGGGCCAAGATTGCTTCGATCCTGGCCGAGACACAGCTATGGTGCCGCAATGAGGCCGCCGTGGAAGAGGTAATCAAGATCATTGAAGGAGAAGTCAAGTTCGCCGGAGAAGAGAGTACCATCCGGACGGCCGAAGGCGGCCGCGCCCATCCCAACTACTTTGCAGGAGGCCGGGGCATGCAGCGCGACTATAGTTTCCACCATCGCCCTGACCGGGTCAACAACACTTCGTCCTACGGTACCGGCTATCTGGGCGCCATCGTCGACTGGGCCGTCAAGGTGGCTGATACGCGGTATCGTTTTTCCGAAAAGACGGTGCATACCATTATCGATTATTTCCTGGATGGCATGTGCAAACAGATGGTATACGGAACAATGGTGGATCCCGGTGTCCGCAACCGTGACATTGCCCGGCCGTCCGGCCGCGGCGCCTTGGCGGCAGCACGCAAGGCCGGCGAGCCTGCCCGGCCGCTGAGAGGCAGTGCCGCCATGCCACTGAATTTGCTGAAGATTGCCGAAGGCTACCGGAAAGCCGAACTCGAAGAGATCGTCGCCGCCCGGAACGGAGACCATAGCCATACTCCCTCCTTTGCCAAATTTTTCTGGCAGACGGAGCATTTCGCCTTCCAGCGTCCCGGATTCTATACTTCCGTTCGCATGTTCTCCACGCGGAACAAGAGCATGGAAGAGCCGTATAACGGAGAAGGCCTGACCAATCATTATCGCGCCGACGGGACGAATTACCTGTCGGTCGCGGGAGACGAATATACCGACATCTATGCCGTCTATGATTTCCGCAAGATCCCGGGAGCCACAATCATGCAGGCGGAATTCATGCCGCCGGAGAAGGAGATCCAGCAGAGCGGTGTGATGGACTTTGTCGGCGGAGTAGATGACGGCCTGTACGGTGCCGCCGCATTTGATTTCATCAGCCCCATCGATCCGGTGCAGGCCAGGAAGAGCTGGTTCTTCTTCGATGACGGGTATGTCTGCCTGGGCAGCAACATCAAGAGCCGGGGCCCTCATCCCGTGTTCACGACCCTGAACCAGTGCTACCTCAGGGGAGACGTCCTGGTCGGCACTCCTGACGGTGCAAAGACCCTCGAGGCCGGTGAACATACTCTGGATCAGGCCCTTTGGGCCCTGCATGACCAGGTCGGCTATGCCTTCCTGGAGACGCCGGACCGGGCCGGCCTGATGAACCAGACCATGACCGGCAACTGGCAGCGCCTCAACCGACAGACCACCGTGACCCGGAAACCGGTCACGGCCGACATCTTCTCTCTGTGGATCGATCACGGTCCGAGGGTAGCGGGCGGTCATTATGCCTATGCCGTCCTGCCCCATGCCGATGCGGAGAAGATGAAAGCCTTCACAGCCCAGCCGAGCGTGACAGTTGTATCCAATACGAAGGACCTCCAGGCGGTCTGGCATCCCGGCCTGGGGATCGGCTATGCCGTCTTTTACAGCGGTGGAACTGTCTGTCTGGGCGGCGTCACGCTGACTTGTGACACCCCCCTGATGGTCATGATCCATGTCAAGGAAGGAAAAGCGGATCAGATCAGGGTCTCTGACCCTTCGCGCAAACTGCTGAAGGCCCATCTCAGTGTGAATGGGACTGAGATGCACGTCGCGCTGCCGCAAGGCGATTATGCAGGAGAAAGTATAACGATTTAATATCCATAACTGTGAAAAAAGCTATTGCCCTTTTGGCGCTGTGCCTGGCTGCCTGCGCGCCCAAATCCCATTACTCCGATGTCCAGGACCCCTTGGTCCGCGAGAATCTTGAATTTGCCGATCAGCAGCTCCGTGTCCTGCTCAGCGAGACGGAAGCCATCCTCGACACGACAACCATCACTGAAAAGACCAAAGTGGAGCCCCGTACCATCAAGCCGGACGGCTCCCTGAGCCTGGTAGCCCCCCGGGACTGGACTTCCGGGTTCTTCCCGGGCACCATGTGGTATCTGTATGAAAAGAGCGGCGATCCTTTCTGGAAGGAGAAAGCGATGAAGTTTACCGAATACCTCGAGCCGATCAAAACCTACAAAGGCACGCATGACCTCGGATTCATGATCAATTGCAGCTACGGCAACGGCCTGCGCCTGGCCCAGGTTCCCGGCTATCAGGAGGTGATGCTCGAAGCCGCCCTTTCGCTCAGTTCCCGCTTCAATCCTACGGTCGGTTGCATCCGCTCCTGGGACCATGGAGCCAAGTGGCAGTATCCCGTCATCATCGACAACATGATGAACCTGGAACTCCTGTTCTGGGCCTCCAAAGTCAGTGGCGATCCATCCTTCCGCGACATCGCCATCACGCACGCCAACACGACGATAGCCAACCACTTCCGCCCCGACAACAGTTCCTTCCACGTCGTCGATTACGATGCGGCCGGGGATGGAAAAGCCGTTCAATTCAACACCCCCCAGGGCTATGCCGACGACTCCGCGTGGGGACGGGGCCAGGCTTGGGGACTGTACGGTTTCACCATGTGCTACCGGGAGACCCAAGATCCCAAATACCTGGAGCAGGCTGAAAAAATCGCAGCTTTCATCCTGAACAACAAGAACCTACCGGAGGACGGCGTCTTCTATTGGGACTTCGACGCGCCGGAAATCCCGGATGCCCCCCGGGACGTATCTGCCGCTGCAATCGCAGCGTCCGCGTTGTATGAACTGTCCACGATGTCTGCCGATCAGGGTGCGACCTATCTGGCAGCCGCCGACAAAATTGTCAACAGCATCTCCGCGAAATATAAGAACGAATTGGGAGCCTGTCATGGATTCCTGACCCACTCGAGTGTCGGTCACCTGCCCGGAAACACCGAGATCAGCGTCCCGCTCAACTACGCCGATTACTACTTTATCGAAGCCCTCGTCCGGAAGGAGCGCCTTGCCAAAGGAGAGCCCGTCGTCTCCGAGGTGAAATAAAGACCCTGCCTATTTGTCGGCAAAAAATGCTATATTAGCGCTTTCAACCACTGAAACGGAAAGATGACATTCACTGACAATCCCTACTATGCCCATGCGATGCGTTTCCTTGAAGAAACGGATCTGGCAGCTCTCCCTGCGGGGAAACATATCCTCGACGGAGATCATCTCTGGGTCAATATCGTGGACAGTCCGATGAAAACGGTCGAGCAGGCTCGCTACGAAGTCCACGACCGGTACATCGACATCCAAGTCCCGCTCTCGAAGGATGAAACCTTCGGGGTCCTGCCGCGCGCCCTTTGCACCCGGCCGGTCGGAACGATAGATCCGGAGAAAGATATTCTCTTCTTTGAAGACCCGGTAAGCGCCCTGGTTACGGTCGAGGCCGGCAAGACCATTACCTTCGGACCGGACACCGCCCATGCTCCCCTGATCGGGGAAGGGACCATCCACAAGGCCATCTTCAAAGTCGAGGTCGTCTAACCTGCAAACTTTCATTCTATGGCAAAATACAACAAATTGGACACCCTCCGGACGATGAAGGAAACCGGCATCGTTCCGGTCTTTTACCACGGCGATCTGGAGATCGCGAAAAATGTTTTGAAAGCCTGTTACGACGGCGGCATCCGCGCCTTCGAGTTCGCCAACCGCGGTGATTTCGCGCAGGAAGTCTTCGTCGAATTGGTCAAATACGCCAACAAGGAGCTGCCCGGCATGATCCTGGGCATCGGCAGCGTCGTCGATCCCGGCACGGCCGCCCTGTACATCCAACTCGGCGCCAACTTCGTCGTGGGACCCCTTTTTAACCCGGCCATCGCGCCGATCTGCAACCGCAGGCTGATCCCCTACTGCCCCGGTTGCGGCAGCGTGACGGAGGTCGGCCTGGCTCAGGAAGCCGGCTGCGACGTCTGCAAGGTCTTCCCCGGCGATGTCCTGGGACCGAAGTTCATCAAGGGCCTGAAAGCTCCGATGCCCTGGAGCCAGCTGATGGTCACGGGCGGCGTCAAGCCCGAACGTGAGAATCTTGAGGCCTGGTTCAAGGCAGGCGTAACCTGTGTCGGCATGGGCAGCAACCTTTTCCCGAAGGATGCCATCGCCGCCGGCGACTGGGCCCGCCTTGCGGGGCTCTGCCGCGACGACCTCGCTATCGTCCAAGAAGTTAGATAATCCAACGACAATATGAGCACACAGAAAAAACTGATGACCAACTGGCGCTGGTGGCTGTGCTCGCTGCTCTTCGTGGCAACGACCGTCAACTACCTCGACCGCCAGGTCCTTTCCCTGACCTACAAGGAGTTTATCGCTCCCGAATTCCACTGGACGGATGCCAACTATGGTACCATCACCTCCTTCTTCTCCATCTTCTACGCGATCTGCTGCCGGTTCGCGGGCAAGTTCGTGGACTGGATGGGCACTAAGAAGGGCTACCTGATCTCCATCGGCGTATGGTCAGCCGGTGCGTGCCTCCACGCCGCCTGCGGCTGGG
>JAEEGL010947669.1_pt1 | contig 20312 bp, 17 predicted proteins | sample 9134231 | NCBI WGS metagenome assembly JAEEGL01 (sample SAMN16246548, study PRJNA631951) | gut metagenome | biome: gut microbiome; feature: rumen; material: fiber-attached | host: Bos | place: Iran: Karaj | collected 2018-10 | reverse complement strand
GATCCTGCACTCCGACCAGGGCTGGCAGTACCAACACAAGCAGTATCAGAAGCTGCTCAAGGATCATGGTATCAAGCAGAGCATGAGCAGAAAGGGCAACTGCCTTGATAATGCTGTGATGGAGAATTTCTTCGGACTATTGAAGAGCGAGCTTCTTTACCTCAAAGAGTTTGATTCTTTGGACCAGTTCAAAGCCGAGCTGATCGAGTACCTTGATTATTACAATAACCGTCGTATCAAAGCCAAGCTTAAAGGCTTGCCTCCTGCTGTTCACAGAAAGCAAGCCCTCAAAGCTGCTTGATTTAATTCTTTTGTCTAACTTTTTGGGTTCAGATCATCCTGTCGCGGGGCTTTTCTGTATGAAAAAAACGCCGCGGGGATATTTGACCCTGCGGCGCTGTTGTCGCCGTTTAAGCAGTTTTCTCGGCCTTTTCGGCTTCTTTTGCGGCGCGGCGCCTGTTTTTCTTTTTAACGGATCTCACGATGATCAGCACGATCAAAAGCGGCAGACCCACAAGGAAGAGCAGCACCATAACGATATGAGGAAGATTTCCTATGAACCATGCGGCAAAATCGCGCAGGCCGGTACCTACGTCTTCCATACTCTCGTTGAAGCGTCTCCCAACCTCCTGGCCAAAGCTTTCCTCCTCGACGGCGGTGACACGCTCGACCTCCTTTATGTCAAGCGATACGGTGCTGTACGCGATCTGCGAATCGTATGTGCGTAGGGTCCTTTCATACGACTCGATGCTGTAACGCACCTCGGTCAATCTCTCCTGCAGAGTCAATATCTCTTCAAGTGATCCTGCCTTTTCAAGCAGCCCCAAAAGCGTATCATACTCGGTACGCAAAGAAGCAAGCCTTGCCTCGGTGTCCACGTATGAATCCGTCACGTCCTTTGTGCTCTCATTCCTTGAGGTCACGTTTCCCAAGTCTTCGACGTTGCCCAAAAATTCATCGAGCTTTTCAGCCGGAATCCTTACAACTATGCTCGCCCTGCGGAGCGGCTTTGCTGCGGAGCCGGAAGAATAGGTATAACGCCCGCTTTCGCCGACCTCCATTGATTCAACGTAGCCGCCCATGGCGCGTACGCTTTCGTTCAGCGCTTGACCGAGTTTATCGAACTCAAGCGTTTCGACAACAAGCCTTGCATCCTTAATGAGCTTTCTGCCTGCGGTAACGTCGGGAGCCGCGGGGTCCGGTGCAGACGGAGAGTTTTCGTCCTTTGCATTCGTGTTTCCGTCAAAGAACGAGCCGTCTTCGGCATACGAAACGGGTTCATCAGCATCATACATGCCTTCGGCTTTACGGCTGCACCCGCTAAAGATCAATGCGGCGCATATCGTAAGCAGAATGGGAATAAACAGAGCTTTTTTCATGCGTAGTACCCTCCTCGGTTTATACTTATAAAACGAATGGGGAACCGTCAAAGTTCCCCATTCGTTAAATATATTATTTCAGCAATTCTTCTATCCGATCTCTCATAAAGCTCATCAGCTTATCCGCGGCTTGTACCGATTCGTCCTCGGTCGCGCCTACGGCGCCTATGTAGACCTTCAGCTTGGGCTCGGTGCCGCTCGGCCTTACAACGACCCATGCTCCGCCTTCAAGCAGATACCGCAGTGCGTTGGCCTTGGGCAGGCCCGTGTCTTCAATCGTGCCGTTAGCCAGCCTGCGGGTCTTCTCCGCGTGATCCTCGTATGCGGTCACGCCGACGTCCGCGATCTCGGAAAGCGGCGCTTCCCTAAGCCGCGCCATAGCGCCCGCTATCTTTTCCATGCCTTCCTTGCCGGAAAGGGTGTAACTCTTGACGGCCTCCTTATAGTAGCCGTATTTCATGAATATGCCTTCCAGCACGTCGTAGAGCGTAAGCCCCTTTGAGGCGTAATGGCATGCGGCGTCGCAGATGAGCATCGAAGCGCATACGGCGTCCTTATCGCGTGAGAATCCGCCGGCCAAACAGCCGTAGCTCTCTTCAAAGCCAAACAGGAATTCGTATTCTCCCGTCCTTGCGCAATGCTCGATCCATTCGGAGATAAAGCGGAAACCGGTAAGTACGTCCTTTATCTCAATGCCGTAATCGCGGCAGACGGCGTCAGCAAGCGCTGTTGAAACAAAGCTCTTTACGACCAGCCCGTTCTTTGGCAAACGCCCCTGCTCAAGCAGAGAAGAGAGTATGTAATGCGTCAGCAGCGCCCCCGTCTGGTTTCCGGTCAGCATCATAAATTCCCCGTCCGGCTTGCGTACGCCCACGCCAAGCCTGTCGGAATCGGGGTCTGTCGCAAATATGAGGTTGGCATTCACGTCCTCCGCAAGCGCCTTTGCAAGCGTAAATGCATTGGGATCCTCCGGGTTTGGAGCCTTCACGGTGGGGAAGTTGCCGTCGGGCGCCTCCTGTTCCGGAACGACGTGCAGGTTGGTCACTCCCACCCTGCGCAGTATCTCGGTCACGGGTACGCAGCCGCTGCCGTGAAGCGGCGTATAGACCGCGTTTATCTTGCACCCGTTTTCCTTAAGCTCGTCGGGGTGCAGCAGCAGCGTCATTGTCGCGGCGTAGTACGCTTCGTCAACCTCCTTGCCGATAATCTCGAGCATTCCCGAGGACAAAGCTGAGGAATACTCCATCGGCTCCGTCTCGAAATAGCCGAACCCGCGTATCTTTTCGAGGATCGCTTTTGCGCGGTCGGGAGCGCATTGACCGCCGTCTTCCCAATAAACCTTGTACCCGTTGTATTCGGGCGGGTTATGGCTTGCGGTTATTACGACGCCCGCTATGCAGTTGAGGTGACGCACCGTGAACGAAAGCTGCGGAACCGACCTTAACGAGCCGAAGAGATAGCATTTTATGCCGCAGGAGGTAAGCGTCAGCGCAGTCTCCATGGCAAATACGTCGGAGTAATTGCGTGAATCGTATGCGATGGCGACTCCGCGTTTTGCGCCCTCTTCACCTTCGGTGGCCAGTATCATCTCGGCTAACCCGCGTGAAGCGCGCCGCACTACGTATCGGTTCATACGGTTGGTGCCCGCGCCGATTATCCCGCGCAGACCGGCAGTGCCGAACTCAAGCTCCGTATAAAAAGCCTCCTCAATGGCGGCGTCTGTATCAAGCTCCTTCATTTCTTCAAGCAGCAAAGCGTCATGCTCCGCCTGCTCCATCCAGCGTTTATACTCTGCAATATAGTCCATGGCAATTCCTTTCCGCGCAAAGCTTCAGTGCTGTATATATTATACTTCAAACACGCGCAAATGCAATAGGGAATAACAAAAAAGCAGGAGCTTGCGCTCCTGCCTCGATTCCGTTTTTTACAGCTCCATGCTGCCGGTGGTGCGGGGGAAGGGGGTGACGTCCCTGATGTTCTGCATACCGGTTACGTACATCAGTATGCGTTCAAAGCCCATACCGAAGCCGGCGTGCTTAACTCCGCCGTATTTCCTCAAATCAAGATACCACTCATAATAGCTCATGTCCATGCCGAGGTCCTCGATCTTCTTGCGAAGCACGTCGTAGCGCTCCTCACGCTGACTGCCGCCGATGATCTCGCCAACTCCGGGAACGAGCAGGTCCGCTGCGGCAACGGTTTTGCCGTCGTCGTTTAGGCGCATATAGAAGCTCTTGATCTCAGCGGGATAATCGGTCACGAACACGGGGCAGTTGTAAACCTCTTCACAAAGGTAACGCTCGTGCTCGGTCTGCAGATCGCAGCCCCAATAAACGGGGTACTGGAACTCTCGTCCGCAGTTTTCCAGTATTTCAACGGCCTTTGTGTAGGGTAAACGAACGAAGTCGGATTCCACAACGCGAGTGAGCCTTTCAAGCAGCCCCTTGTCAACGAAGCTGTTGAAGAAGTTCATCTCGTCCGGACAGCGTTCGAGGACGGTCTTTATGATGAACTTTATCATCTCTTCGGCAATGTCCATATAGCCGTTCAGGTCGCAGAAAGCCATCTCCGGCTCCATCTGCCAGAACTCCGCCGCATGACGCGCGGTGTTGCTCTTTTCGGCGCGGAAAGTCGGGCCAAAGGTGTAAATATCGCGGAAGGCCATCGCAAATGCCTCGCCGTGGAGCTGACCTGACACGGTAAGGTTCGCGGGCTTGCCGAAAAAGTCCTTGCTGTAATCAACGCTTCCGTCGGGGAGCTTGGGCACGTTGGCCATATCAAGGCTCGTCACGCGGAACATCTCGCCCGCGCCCTCACAGTCGGATCCTGTGAAAATGGGAGTGTGAACGTAAAGGAACCCGCGCTCGTCAAAGAAGCGGTGTATAGCCATGGCGATGACGTGGCGCACACGGAACACTGCCTGGAAGGTGTTTGCCTTGGGCCTTAAATGCTGGATCGTGCGAAGGTATTCAAGCGTGTGGCGTTTCTTCTGAAGGGGGTAGTCCGAGGGGCAGTCGCCATCCACGGTGATCTCGGAAGCCCTTACTTCAAACGCCTGCTTTGCATCTGGGGTCAAAACAAGCTCGCCGCGCACGGTGATAGCCGCGCCGGTGGTAAGGCGGCGAACCGTATCCTGAGGAACAGCGCCATTCTCATAAACTATCTGTACGCTGCGGAAAGCGGACCCGTCCGACAGTTCGATAAAACCTACGGACTTGGATTCGCGCGAGGTCTTCACCCAACCGGAAACCTCAATGGGACCCGCAAACCTTTCGGGATCCTTGTGCAACTCATAAAGTCTGACCATATAACGCCTCTTTTTTAATTGATTGAACGATATTCTATCACATTCAAACTTATTTTTCAACATGAAAATAAAAAAAACGGGCTTGCGCCCGTAAAAGCCTTCGTCAAACAGGACGCGCGTTCACAACGGCGTCCCAAACTCCGGCCTCCGTCACTGCGCGGGAAGCAAGCTCAAAGTCGCCGACCCTGCCGGGAGTGTGCGCGTCCGAACCTATTATCAGGCCGCAGCCGGCTTCCTTCACGGCGATAAGCTCCTCTTTCGTTAAAGTTACACGCGCGGAGTTCACCTCCATCAATATCCCAAGCTGACGGCAGCACTCGGCCATATAGGGCACGTCAACCTTCAGGTAAAGCCCAGGGTGAGAGATGATATTCGCTCTGCAGCTTTCGGCGGCTGCAAGTATTGCCTCGGCGTTGCGGTGCGGGTCGTTTTTGATCTTAAGCAGACTTTCTCCCCATATCCCAAGCGCGGTCTTATTAAAGGGCGGGACGCTCTTGTGATAACCGATAATAATGATATCGTACGATTCGCGGTCCTTTGGGCAGTCCGACTTGCCAAAGTTCATCACGTTCAGCTCCAGCCCTCGCAAAACGTCGATCCTTCCGGCAAACTCGCGCCTGAGGTCCAATAGCTCGGCGTTGAGCCTGTCGAGCTTTTTCCCGCGTACGCCGAATGAAAAATGCCCCGGCCCGTGTTCTGATACACAGACGCGTTCCAAACGACGATCAAGGGCCGCCTCAACGTTTTCACGAGGGGAGCCCTTGCCGTGGCTGTAATATGTATGCGTGTGGTAATCGGCAAAAACCGTATAGTCCATTCGTCACCTATTGTATGCTATCGTCTCAAGGAACTGGGATTTGCTTTCAAACCCCCTCTTTTTAACGATAAGCGTCATCATGGTCTCAAACAGTGCGCACATAGAGGTGCAGGTCTCATACCCGCAGATCCTGTAAAGCTCATCCTGCCTGGAGGTGCAGATGAAATAATCCGAATAATTCTGGCCGGGGGAGTTGACAAGGTTGGTACACATCACCGTAGTCGCCCCTGCATCCTTCGCGGTGCGCAGGGCGTCAAGGGTGCGCTGCGTCTTGCCGGTCCTTGTAATGGCTATGACAATATCGCCTGCCTTCATGCGTTTGGCGTAATTGTGCATAATGGCGCGTTCCGAGCAAATTGTGGAGTCAAGTCCCAATCTGCAAAGCTGCTCGGAATAGACGGACGCGATGTTCATAGCCGCGCCGACGCCGAACCATACTATGCGATTGGCCTTCAAAGCAGCGTCTGCAAGCTCCGAGAGCTTTTGCGTATCGATCACTCTGAGCGTCGATTCCAGAGCGGCCATTTGGCCTATCATAAGTTTTTTTATGAGCTGATCGTCCGTATCGTCGCTCGTAATGGGCATAGTGCCCTCACGTTTTATGGAGGAAGTGCCGCTTGCAAGCGAAACCCTGAAATCCATAAAGCCGTTATAACCCAATTTGCGCGCAAGCCTCGTTACCGATGGGACGCTGACTCCGGCCTTACGGGCGATCTCGTTAATGACCATATGCGCCGCTTCATCTGGGTAGGCCAAAATATAGTCCGCAACTTTTCGTTCGGCGGGTGGAAGCGTCGAATAAACCGAACTTAGCTTCATTCTTGCTGGCATACTTTTCCCCCCTGTTCATGCCCGTTGGTGCAGTAATTATGGTTGGATATTAGCATAGAGACTTGGATTTTTCAAGCGGAATTTTGAAAAAAGAGTCGTAATGGTGAATTTTGTTAACCGAGCTCCACAAATCTTTGCAAAATTGCTGTAATTCAATTTCTTGGATGTAATGGCTGATGAAAATTATCGTCCATCCCATAGCTCTCTCATAATTCGCTTCATCAGTCAATAGGTTCAAGAATATGAAGAGACTCACAATGCTTTCCGTTTGTCCGCAAGGGCCGGCGTCAGCCGTGTATTGCGGAGCCGTATGTACCTGTTCTCCGGATTCGCCTGCAATATTTCCGCTGTTAGCGCTGCCCGAAAGACAGGAGCTTTTCTTTGAGCTGTGGCCTGCGCCCAAAGCTCATCTGATCCCCGTTCCCGAAATGCACTGTATTGTGCTTGAAGCCGGCAGACCTGTTATTTCCGATATCCCGCTTGTGGATTGGGGTGCTGTAATAGAGGCCGAGCCCGTCCCTGGGTACCGTCGGGACATTGACGATCGCTCATATACCGTGCTCTCATCCGCCGAATACAGCGGGGGAGAGGCGCAGTTGATCCTGCACGGCGGATTTGCAGAGCTTTCGTTTTACCGCCGCGGCGCTTATAAAACCATACCGATCGGCCGGACTGAAAAAGGAAAAGTGCGCACAGTTGATTTCGGTTCGGCTGTACTTCTGTGCGTCGAGACCTCGTATGAAGGCGGCGAAACGCTTTCGATATTCGGCGCCGACCGGCAGCCCATGCTGATTTTTAGCGGCGACCTCGCAAGAATAGTGAACGGCGTTCCGACCTCTATCGTCCGGCTCGATCGCGTATCAGGTCACGAAAGACGCAGAGCGTACGATCTTAAAGGAGGCTCGTTTGAGATCACCGAGGACGAAACGGGCTTTTTCACGTCCGCACGGAGAGCGCCCGCTTCCGAGCAGGAGGCCGCACTGATGCTGTTTGAGTCCGCAAAACTCGGCATGGACGACGAGGTGAGCCTGCTCATCGCCCCGGAGCTTCGCAGCGAGCTCACTTCATCCGCGCTGATTGAATTTACAGGCCCGTTCGACCGCGTTCTCCTTTATCCGTTCGAAGAGCCCGAAGGCTCCGTGACCGTGGGGCTTTGTACGGACTCGAGCCCCATTATGCACCCCCGTATTTTCAAGGTGTTGTTTTCCGATATGCTCGCCGTTGATATCCGCGAGCCGTGAAGTAACGTATCTAAACCTCAAGTTTAGTATGATTAAAGTATATTATCGATTCATATTGACAAAAAAAGCCGCAAGTGGTTTAATTAAATCCGGCGGTTTAGTGTTTATAAACTTAGGGTTTAGAACTGCTGCTTGGAGGCGATAATTTGATCGACATCGGTGAAAGGATAAAAAAGCGCAGGCTCAAGCTGGGGCTTACGCAGGAGGAGCTTGCTGCAAGGACGGAGCTTTCAAAGGGCTTCATCTCTCAGCTTGAACGCAATTTGACATCGCCCTCGATCGCGACCTTAATGGATATCCTCGAGGCGCTGGGTACCGATATCTCCGATTTCTTTGCAAAGGACGGGGATGAAAAGGTCGTATTCTCTCCGGACGATATGTTTGTCAGCGATGACGCTCAGATCGGATCGTCGGTGTGCTGGCTCGTTCCCAATGCGCAAAAAAACCTTTTGGAGCCAATACTCGTGACGTTTGCTCCCGGCGGTTCATCGTATCCCGACGATCCTCATGAGGGAGAGGAGTTCGGCTATGTTCTGTCCGGAAGCGTTACGCTCAAGCTCGGCAGCCGTTCCTTTAAGATCAAGAAGGGCGAAAGCTTCTGCTTCAAGCCCACGGAGGAGCATTACATCGTCAATAATACGCAGCGCGAAGCGCGCGTTATCTGGGTGGCAACGCCGCCTTCATTCTAAATCAAGCTATTTCGGGGGACAGTATGGAAAGCAAAAAGCTTATTGAACTCAAGGGCATAACCAAAGACTACGACGGCGACCTTGCGCTCGACAACGTAAGCCTTTACATTCGTGACGGCGAGTTTTTGACTCTCCTCGGCCCGTCCGGCTGCGGAAAGACGACTCTTCTTCGCATCATCGCGGGCTTTATCACACCCACATCCGGCGAGGTCATAATAGACGGCGTTAACATGAACGGCGTTCCGCCTCATAAAAGGCAGGTCAACACCGTGTTCCAGAAGTACGCGCTGTTCCCTCATCTTAACGTTTTCGATAATATAGCGTTCGGCTTAAAGCTCAAACGCACTCCAAAGGCACAGATAGAAGAAAAGGTCAACGCCATGCTCAAGCTCGTCAACCTCGAGGGCTACGGCAAGCGTTGGATAGACCAGCTCTCAGGCGGCCAGCAGCAGCGCATTGCGATAGCAAGGGCGCTCGTTAACGAGCCCAAGGTGCTGCTCCTGGACGAGCCTCTCGGCGCGCTCGACTTAAAGCTCAGGCAGGAAATGCAGATCGAATTGAAGCGCATGCAGCAGCAGCTCGGCATAACCTTCGTGTTCGTTACCCACGATCAGGAGGAGGCGCTTACAATGTCGGATACCATAGTCGTTATGAAGGACGGCCTTATCCAGCAGATCGGCAAGCCCACCGACATTTATAACGAGCCGAAAAATCCCTTCGTAGCAGACTTCATCGGCGAAAGCAATATCGTTCCCGCCGTCATGCTCGACGATTATAAGGTCCGCATGAAGGGCATGATGTTCCCCTGCGTCGACGCGGGCTTCGGCAAAAACGTAGAGGTCGACGCCGTTATCCGCCCCGAGGATATAGACATAGTCGATCCCAAGGATGCGCGCATCTCCGGCAAGGTCGTGTCGGTAGTGTTCATGGGCGTCCATTACGAGGTCGACGTTGACTGCGGCGGTTACGAATGGGTGGTCCATACCACCGACGCCGTTGAGGTGGGTCAGCTCGTCGGCATCTCCATACCGCCCGACGCCATCCATATTATGAAGAAGACCCGCGCGACCAACCTCTTCGACGCCGAGGTATGGCCCGGCGAAGGCATGATCTATATCGACAACGTCGGCTTTGAAGCAAACGGCCTCGACGAGTATGAGAATAAGGAGATCGCGCTTGTCGAGATCGATCCCAAAAAGGTCAGGATAGTCGCCCCGCAGGATGCAAAGCTCACCGGTACCGTAAAGGAGTGCATGTTCCTCGGTACGCATTATCAGTTCACCGTCTCCTGCGAGGAGAACGATTGGATCGCTCACTCCGACGAATACATGGAGGTCGGCGAGGAGGTCGGCATAACCGTCGCTCCCGAGGACCTTGTCCTTACCGATAAGGAGGACTGAGATGAAGCGTAAGGTGTTCGCTTATCCGTACATCGTATGGATGATAATCTTCATCGCGGTGCCGATGCTGTTCATATTTTACTACGCTGTAAACGTGAACGGCTCATTCACGCTGGATAAGTTCCTGTCCACAATTAAGGACGGCGGCAAATGGAGCACCCTGTGGCTTAGCGTTGTCATGGCGTTCAAAACCACGGTCATCTGTCTGCTGCTGGGGTATCCCATCGCGTATATACTGTCCAATATGAAAAAGTCCGTCGCAGGGTTTATCTCGGTGCTTTTCTTCGTACCCATGTGGATGAACTTCGTGCTGAGGACTTACGCGTGGCAGGCTATACTCGAGTACTTCCTGCCCGGGCTCCTGCACCTTAAGAACGGCACGCTGACGGGTACGGAAGGGGCGGTGCTCATGGTGCTGGTCTACAACTTCCTGCCTTTCATGGTAATGCCCCTTTACAATACGCTCGCAAAGCTCGACAAGTCGCTGCTCGAGGCCTCGCGCGACCTTGGCGCAGGTTCGTTCCATACGTTCACCCGCGTGGTGCTCCCGCTTTCCGTGCCGGGCATAGTGTCGGGTATCACGATGGTTTTTATTCCCGCCATTACCGCCTTCACCGTTCCCGCGCTTATCGGCAACGGCAAGTATAACCTGTACGGCAACGAGATAGAGCTTGCGTTCAAGACCCTTTCCGGTCAGGGCGATTACGCCGTTGGAAGCACGCTTTCAATAATACTGCTCTTCTGCGTTCTCGTTTCCACCTTTATAATGAACCGTGTAGATAAAGATCAGCAGGAGGGGGGTAAGCTCTGGTGAAAAAGGTTTTAAGATCCTTTAAGTACGTTTACCTTGCGCTCATGCTCTTCTTCCTGTATGCGCCGATCATTTACCTTATCGTTTTTTCGTTCAACGATTTCTCGACGGGCAGGCGCATCTCGTATGCAAATATCGGTCAGTGGAAGGGCTTTACGCTGCATAACTACGCCTCGCTGTTCACGGGCGAGGCAGGCAAGTCCCTGCTTCTGACGCTTGAGATAGCGGCGATATCGAGCGTTGTCGCAACGGTCATTGGCACCGCCGCCGCCATCGGCATAAACTCCATGCGCAAGCGCACAAGGAACCTTGTGCTTAACGTATCGCAGCTTCCCATGGTCAATCCCGACCTCGTCACGGGCATAACGTTCATGATGCTGTTTGCATTCGTGAACTCGGTGCTGATCAAGCTGGGCCTCAATCAGGTCAGCGATATTATAAAGCTCCTTATCGCTCACATCTCATTCAGCATACCGTACGTTATCTTCTCGGTGATGCCAAGGCTGCGTCAAAGCTCCGACCTTCTGTATGAGGCGGCGATGGACCTCGGCTGTTCCCCGATGCAGGCGCTTATGAAGGCCGTAATTCCCGACATAATGCCGGGCATCTCCTCGGGTTTTATTATGGCGCTCACTATGTCGCTTGACGACTTCGTTGTCAGCTACTTCGTATCTGACCTTAAGAGCGTGCTCTCGGTCTACATCTACTCCTCCGCAAGGGGAGCAAAGGGCGTCAATCCGGCGCTCGCCACGGTTATATTCGTTCCTCTCGTTGCTTTGCTGCTGGCTGTCAATTTCAGACGCCTCGCAAAGGAGCGCGAGTACGAAATACAGAACAAAAAAGTTAAACTCAAAGACAAGGGAGGAAACCTCAAATGAAGAAATTCTTGGCCGTGCTTTTGACCTGCGTCATGCTGCTTGCGCTTACCGCCTGCACCGGCTCCAAAGAAGAAGAAGCCGACTACAGCTTCGCCGACGGCGACCAGTATGAGTATATCGGCGGCAGCCTCAACATACTCAACTGGGGCGAGTACATAGACCCCGAACTCATTGAGATCTTCGAGGAAGAGACCGGCGTAACCGTAAACTACACCGAAATGACGAGCAACGAAGAGATGCTCATAAAGCTCCGCTCTCCGGATTGCGTTTACGATATGTGTTTCCCCTCCGATTACATCATCGAGCAGCTTATCGCAAACGATATGCTCCTGCCCCTTGATAAGTCCAAGATCCCCAATATCAAGAACATTGAGGAACGCATGTACGCCTTTACCGACGTTTTCGATCCCGGCAACAGGTATTCCGTTCCTTATATGTGGGGCACCGTCGGCATTCTTTACAACACCACCATGGTAGACGAAGAAGTAAACAGCTGGGACATCCTTTGGAACGAGAAGTACGCCGGCGAGATCTGGCAGTATGATTCCGTTCGAGACGCCATCGCGGTCTCGCTTCTGCGCCTCGGCTACGACATCAATACCAGGAATCCCGACGAGGTCAAAGAGGCCAAGGATGAGCTTATAAAGCAGATACCTCTTCTCAAGGGCCTCGGCACCGATAACATCCGCGGCTCCATGGAAAACGGCAAGGCCGCTCTTGCTGTCATCTATTCGGGCGACGCGTTCGCCTGCATGGATGAGAATGAAGACTTGGCCTACGTCGTGCCCGACGAGGGCTCCAACGTATGGTTCGACAACGTCGTCGTGCTCAAGTCCGCCAAGAACACCGAGGCGGCGCACGCCTTCATCAACTTCCTCAACGACGCGAACCTTGCCGCCAGGAACACCGAGTTCATATTCTATTCCACGCCCAACGGCGCCGCTATGGATCTGCTTGACGAGTACTACACCGGAAACGAGACCTTCAATCCCTCCGATGAGGTCCTTTCGCGCTGCAGCGTATTCCACGATCTCGGAGACTTCGTTAACGTGTTCAATGATGCGTGGTATGAGTTCAAGAGCAATCTCGATTGATGAAACGATCATTCACGGCGGCGCGTTTGCGCCGCCGCTTTTGTTTGCATAACGGAGCAAAACCTGCTATAATATTATCCGTACAAAAAAACAATGGAAGGAACCGTAAATATGAAGATAGCTGTCATCTGCGGCGGCCTAAGTCCCGAAAGGGAAGTTTCGCTCTCCACGGGCAGCACCGTTGCATCTGCCCTTCGCCAAAAGGGCCATTTCGTCGCTCTTGTCGACTCCGCAGCCGACTATCCCTCCGACGTCGTCTCTCTTTTCACAGATAGGGATTCCGGCGCCTCCGCCGTCATACGCGAAGTCGCGCCCGACACCGCCGCTCTTTCCGACAGGAACGAGTATTTCGGCAATAACGTGATCCGCGTCCTCAAAGAGGCCGATATAGTTTTCAACGCCCTTCACGGCGGTGCGGGTGAAGACGGCAGGCTGCAGGCATGTCTTGATCTGCTCGGTATCAAGTACACCGGGACAGGCTCGTCCGGGTGCGCCGTTTCAATGGATAAAACCATCTGCAAACGCATCATGTTCCCCGTCGATGGCGTTGATATGCCCGCCGGCGTCACGCTCAACCGCGGTGATTTTGAGGGGAATGAACAGCTTTATTCTGCGGAAGTGCTCGATAAGGTCGGCCTTCCCATGGTCGTAAAGCCCGCTTGCGGCGGTTCGTCCGTCGGCGTTTCGCTCGTATTCCGCAGTGAGGATCTGCTTCCCGCCATCGAAGCCGCATTGTCGTATGAACCGAAGGCTGTTGCCGAGCAGTACGTTAAGGGACGCGAGTTCTCCTGCGGCGTGCTCGGAGGCCGTGCGCTCCCCGTTATCGAGATCCGTCCCAAATCCGGATTCTACGATTATAAAAACAAATACCAGTCCGGCTGCACGGATGAGATCTGCCCTGCGGATATTCCCGATTCCGCATCCGAAAGGATGAAGGCCGCCGCAGTTAAAATGCATGAAGAGCTCGGTCTCTGCGCCTATTCCCGAACCGATTTTATTATGACCGAGGACGGCAGGGTGTTCGCTCTCGAGGCAAACACGCTTCCCGGTATGACGCCCATGAGCCTGCTTCCGCAGGAGGCCGCCGCAGCGGGTATCAGTTTTACCGAGCTTTGCCAGATAATAGTTAAGGAGAGCCTGAATAAGTATGATCGAATTGACTCTTGATGAGATAATAGAGGCAACCGGCGGCAAAGCATCCTGTGCCTTGCCCAATGCTCCCCTGACCGGTATATCGCTCGACAGCCGCAAGGTCATGCCGGGCGGTCTCTTTGTCGCGCTCAAGGGCGAAAAGGTCGACGGCCACAGCTTCGTTTCAAAGCTTGAAGGCGTTGCAGCCGCGGCGCTTGTCGAGCATAAGGTCGATTGCGCCGTACCGCAGATAATCGTCGGATCGACCTATCGCGCGGTCGGCAGCATTGCCCGCTGTATCCGTGAAAAGTCCGGAGTTATAGTTGTCGGAGTCACCGGATCCGTCGGCAAGACCACCGCAAAGGAGATGACCGCCGCTGTCATTTCACGGCGCTTTTGCGTACATAAGACCGAAAAGAATCACAATAACGAGCTCGGCCTGCCAATCACGCTCTTTGCGCTTGAACCGGAGCATGAGGTCGCCGTGCTTGAAATGGGCATCAGCTTCTTCGGTGAGATGAGCCGCATTTCGGCTGTCGCACGTCCGGACATTGCCATCTTCACCAATATCGAAAACGTACATACCGAAAATCTGGGCGACCGCGACGGCGTGCTCCGCGCCAAGACGGAGCTCGTAGCCAATATGCGCGGCAATACGCTGATATTGAACGCAGAGGACGATAAACTTGCCTCGTACAAGCTTCCAAACGGCAAAAAAGCCGTGTACTACGGTTTCTCGCCCGCTTGCTTCACTTACGCCTCCGACGTTGTTTATAACGGCATGGATTCCGCCTCGTTCACGCTTCATATGGGCAAGGACTCAATAGACGTGCTTCTTCCGGTCTCCGGCAGGCATCACGTTCTGGACGCGCTTGCCGCCGCCGCAGCGGGGCATGAACTCGGCCTTACCATGGAAGAAATAAAAAGCGGACTCGAATCATTCAAAAACGTTGGCGGACGAATGGAACGCATCTCTTATAATGGTGCCGTTATAATAAATGACTGCTATAACGCAAGCCCCGCATCCATGTGCGCAAGCCTCGACGTGCTTTCAAGGGCCGGCGGGCGCAGGCTTGCCCTCCTTGGCGATATGCTTGAGCTTGGCGAAAACGAGACCGAGCTCCACAGAACTGTCGGACGCAAAGCGGCGCAGATCGGACTTGATGCTTTGATAACCGTCGGCCACCGGGCTAGGTACATCGGCGAGGCGGCGGAGGAGGCCGGCGTTAAAAACGTCGTCTGCTCCGATAAGGACGGCGCGGCAGGGTATATTGCTTCCGTCCTTAAGGAGGGCGACACCCTGCTTGTAAAAGCTTCGCGCGGAATGGCGCTCGAGGATGTTATCTCGAAATTGATCAATGGAGGAAAGTGAAATGGAACTGAAGCTTGATAACAGCATCACTTACGCTGTCGCGCTTTCCGGCGGCGGCGCAAAAGGCGGTTACGAGATCGGCGTATGGCGCGCTCTTGAAGAAGCCGGTTTCAAATACGACGCCGTCAGCGGCACTTCCGTCGGCGCGCTTAACGGCGCGTTTATGGCAATGCGCGATCTTGAAACAGCCGAAAACGTCTGGCGAAACATACGTTATTCCGACGTCATGGACGTTAACGACGAGAATATGGGAAAGATCTTCGACAAGAACGTTCGCGGCGTCGACCTCGGAGGCATGTTCAAAAAGGCTTACGTCACCGTACGCGAGGGCGGCTTTGACATAACTCCCCTTCGCAATATGCTTCACAAATACATCGATACCGAGAAGATAAAACGCTCGGACGTCGAATTCTTTATCGTTACCTATTCCATTACTGACAGGCGCGAGCTCCCCATCTCTGTTAAGTCCCTGCCCGACGACGATATCTGTGACATGCTCCTTGCAAGCGCGTATTTCCCCGCGTTTAAAAACGAGCCGCTTACCGGAGGGCGCAGGTTCATGGACGGAGGCCTGACCGACGTACTGCCCATTACGCCGCTCATTCAGCACGGCAGAAAGAATATCATCGCCGTGCGTTTAAGGGATGGCCTCGGACATGAAAAACGCATCCGTCCCATGCATGACGTGAACATCACCTATATCGAGCCCAAGCGCAAGCTCGGCAACACGCTCAATTTCTCGTCCGAACAGGCAAGGTTCAATATGGAGCTGGGCTATTACGACGCCAAAAGGGTGCTCTACGGGCTTTACGGCGACTATTACTATTTTGAGCGCACTCTCAGCGAGGAACAGGCGCTGAATGAGCTTATCTCCATCGTCCGCGCGGCCGATACTCAGCAGAAGGACGGGCTTTCGCTCCGCCGCATACAGGAAGTCTGCATACCGCGCATCGCGCATGAGGCGGGAGCCGAGGGCGATTACTACGACGTTCTTATGAAATGGACCGAGCTCGAGGCTCAGCAGCAGGGATTGCCCGAGTTCCGCATTCTCATTGATACCGAGCTTATTGAGCTCGTCAGATCAGGCATGAACGGCGCCGCAAGCAAAACGCTCATGAAGTCCGTTCGCAGGTGAAATATGCCTCGCCCCGACGTCACGCTGACAAATGAACTGCCGGTTTCCGATTTCATTCGTGATTACGTTGATATCCCCCTCTGTGAGGATGGCTGTTCTCACTGCGAAAGATACGGCAAATTCTGGACCTGTCCGCCGTTCGGCTTTTCGCGGATCGAGGTCTGGGAACGCTTCTCATCGGTTCTCCTTTTCGGCAAAAAGGTTTTCGTTCCGGAGTCCGAAAGGCGCGAGCCTCTTCCTGCCTCCGTGCTTTACGCTGAGTGGGAAAAGCTTCTTTATCAGCCGAAAAAGCGACTCATGGCGGAGCTTTACGCCATGGAACAGAGCACACCCGGTTCGCTTGCGCTGTCCTGCGGGGGGTGCGGCCTGTGCGAGGAATGCACCCGTCCGAAGGGGGACCCGTGCGCCGATCCCAAACGCATGCGCTATTCTTTGGAGTCGCTCGGAGGCAACGTCGAAAAATGCGTGCGTGAGCTGTTGGGCGAAACGCTCCTCTGGGCTGACGGGGGATTCCTTCCCGAATACTTCGTGCTCGTCGGAGCGCTGCTGATACCTTGAGGATCAAGCCCCGCATCACGGGGCTTTTAGATTGTCGAAAAAGTCATAACGACTTTTTCGACGGATCGCATTTTTGAACTGTTCGTTTTGGACCGCAAAACTCACGGCCGTTCAAAAATAGAGGAACCAATTGCGAAAACGCAATTGTTCCGCCGACGACGTACACGCCGCCGTCGGCGATCACAGTTTAGCAGGAGCTGCGGCCCCCGCACCCCCAGGGAGCTTTTTTGATACGCTGCAAGCCCCGCATCACGGGGCTTTTAATTATCTCCAAGCTCGATCTGCGCTTTATAGCTCAGTATCCCCTCGCAAATCCCAAGCGCAAGGGTATCACGGTATTCATCTGTCCGGAGCAGCGCTTCGTCGTCGGGGTTTGAAAGAAACCCGCATTCGACAAGCACCGAAGGCGCTTTCGGCACCCTCAGCACAAACAGATCCTCCGGGTTCGATTGTCTCGGGCCTCTGCACGTTCGCTCGCACAGAGCGCCGATCACATTATCCGCAAGCTGTTTGCCTTGGACGGAGCCCTTCATATAAAACACCATCGGCCCGGATACGGTGCTGTCGTGGAATTTGTTCATGTGAATGCTTACGGCAATATCGGCCTCCTCCGAGCAAAGGATGCGCCTGCGTTCCTGCATATCTTCTTTTTTGGTTTTGCCAACAGCGTCCGCATCGCTTCGCGTCATTATCACGCCGAGGCCCCTTGAAGTAAGCAGCTCTTTAAGCTTTTCCGAAACTATCAGGTTCAGCTCAGCTTCCGTTACACCCGACGCACCGACGGCGCCTCCGTCAAAACCTCCGTGACCCGCGTCGATCACGACGGTGAATGCAGGAGCGGGGGAGGGCGATGGCGTTTCGATCGCTTCGTGCATCCCGGCCATCGTCATTATGCTGTCCGTGCCGGTCAAACCGAGCCACGTCAAACTCAGCGTCCCCGCGATCACAAGTAAAGTCAACAGTACGTCCCCTGTTTTTTTCAAAGCCTTTTTATTCAGCAAAAAATCACCTCCCGCCAAAATGTATGGGAGGTGATCTCATAATAGACCCTTATCCGTTTTTGAGTATTCGGATTATCGCATAAATAAGTCCGGCTACTACCACGGCTCCGAGTATGAACCAAACGGCTATGGGCACCTGCATCAGGCTGAACCCGCCGCCGGGTCCTTCGGTATGGACGGGGAGCGGCTCGTCCGTCGCCTGCGCCTTTCCCACGGTAAGCTCTTGGCTCATCAAAAGCTCCTCGGGTCTGCCTCCGGCTGAGGCGTAAAGCTCCACCGTATAGTCGCCGGGCTCGGGTATCACCTGCTCGGATAAAAGCAGAGTGCCGAGCGCGGCTTCATTGGCGCCGCATTCGGAGTAAAGTTCAAATTCATTGTCTTTTTTGCCTTTGCCCTTTACCTTCACGCTCGTTATTCCGGCGTCATTGTGAACGAATCCCTCTATCATCAGCGCGCCGTCAAACATGAATCTCGCCTGTGTATCCCAGGCGTATTCTCCCTCCTGCCACGAGGCGTACAGCACGGGGAATAAAAGCCCCGTCACGTTTTCACCCGGTTTAACCGTCCTGCCCGTTCCGTCCGGAGAAGTGTTCCAACCGACAAACCTGTACCCGAATCGCGTCGGGGTTTCCTCCGGAACGGTGAACGAATCAATGTAGCATTCGCCTGCAGGCGCGCCTTCTCCGCCGTTTGCATTATAAGAAACGCAAACTGCTCCCGTTCCGATCGAGAACGTGCTGTGCGACTCGCGGGTCAAAACGATCTCGCCGCCGTCCGGTAATTTCGCATTTGCTGTGACGGTTATATGACAGTCGTAAATGCCCCCCGATATGTTTGCGCTTTTTAGCGATTCGGCAAGCTCTGTGCCCGCAAGAGAAGCTCCTCCGTGCGTGCGGGGCGAATACTCGCCGGTAAACACCGCAGTATCGTCAGGCAGCGTTATCTTAACGGAAACCAGCTCTATCTCGTGCCGTGAATACACTTTCGCGTCAAGCTCCAAGGCTTCGCCCGCAGCGTGTTCACGCGTCAGCGCGTCACCGTGTTCTATAATAATATCGTTTATTGGGAATACGGATGTGAAGGCGGAGGCGTCTCCCCAATAGTATTCGCCGCCGAAATAAACGCATACAGTTTCACCGTTAATCCCGCATACGGTCACGGGAGAGCCCGCTTCAAGCGTTTTTTCAGCTGCGCCTTTTTTGACGACCGTATCATCCGCTGCACTCGTCAGCAGCGCAGTCGGTGTCCGGGGGGTCAAGCCCGCCCCTTCAATGTACGCGGCAAACCCCTCCGATGAAAGACTTCGGGCAAAAGCATAAGCTTCCGATTCGCTGCCCGCCTCTATAATCACCGATATGAGTTCAACCTCGCCCTGCTCAAAGAGCAGTACCAGGCTGTAGTCCATGCCGCTGTCATAACCGGCCTTCAAACCCGTGCATCCGTCCATACCGAGAGAGGTGTTCGAGTTTACTAGCTCCATCCCTCGCGCGCCGAAAGAACATACGTAGGCGGGGGTGCCCGCAGCCTCGCGGAATATGGGGTGCTTTATGCACTCCCGTGCCAGAATAGCCATGTCGTGAGCGGTCGTGTAATGCACACCGGAGCTTAATCCGAAGCTGTTTTCAAAAGACGTGCCCGTCATGCCGAGCTCCGCCGCGCGTTGGTTCATTTGATTCACAAAAGCCTGAGTGCTGCCTGCAGTCGTCTGCTCGGCAATATAAGCTGCGTCAGCCGCACCGCAAAGCAGCAGCCCGTATAACAGGTCGCGCTTAGTGGGGGCGTCGCCCTCCGCAAGGCCCATCTGCGCCGCCCTTGCGCTCCAGGTGGAGTTGACTTTTTTCAAAGGTTCAAGCGCCTCGTCCCATTCGTCATCAGCCGTCGATTCTATCAGCAGAAGCGCCGTCATCATAACGGTCAGCGAGCCGGGCTTGACCTGTTTTGCGCTGTTGGCTTCCCTTATTACGGCGCCGCTGCCCGCGTCCATCAGCACGGCGCATGCCGAACCCACATAGGGGAACGCAGTATTTCTTCCGTCGCTGTTTGGCAGCTCGTACGAAAACGCCGTTCCCGCAAAAGTGAAAAGCAGGATCAGCGAAAATACAAATGCCGAAATGCGTTTCATTTCAACCTCCAGACAGTCTTTACGGTATTTTACCGCATTCATTAGATTCTTGCAAGCAAATCATGTGTGTGGTATAATAATTATTCGGAACGAATCGCAGTTTCATATCCACTCGCGTGCGTTCCCATTATGCATCTTTCAAGGAGGCACTTATGTCCAAATACTTCGGTACCGACGGCTTCAGAGGCGAGGCCGGCGTCGATCTTACCGTAGAGCATGCATTTAAAATAGGCAGGTTCCTTGGCCATTATTTTGAAAGGGACCGTGAATGCCGCGTTGTCATAGGCAAGGATACAAGGCTTTCGAGCTATATGTTCGAATGTGCGCTTACCGCGGGGCTTACTTCGTCCGGCGCCGACGTTTACCTTATGCACGTTACAACCACTCCAAGCGTTTCATACATCGTACGCTCCGAGGGCTTCGATTGCGGTATTATGATCTCCGCGTCCCATAACCCTTATTTCGACAACGGCATAAAGCTCATTAACTCCCGCGGCGAAAAGATGGAAGACGCCGTGATCGACGTTATCGAAAAATACCTTGACG
>JAEEGL010287316.1_pt1 | contig 20312 bp, 17 predicted proteins | sample 9134231 | NCBI WGS metagenome assembly JAEEGL01 (sample SAMN16246548, study PRJNA631951) | gut metagenome | biome: gut microbiome; feature: rumen; material: fiber-attached | host: Bos | place: Iran: Karaj | collected 2018-10 | reverse complement strand
CGTCATCGTGAAGTTTAAGGATATGATTTCCGGGGGCGGTGAAGTGGAGAACCTTATCGAGTGGGGTAAGCGCCGTCTCGCTTATTTGATTCAGGATTTCGCGGAAGGATATTACGTGATAATCGATTTTGCGTCCAACCCCGATTTCCCGATGGAGCTCGACCGCGTTATGAAGATCAATGACAGCGTTATTCGTCATATGATTACCAGGAAAGAATGATCAACGGCTTTTATGCCGGAAGGAGACAGATATATGAATAAAGTTATTTTGATCGGAAGGCTTGCGAGAGATCCTGAACTTAAATATACCGCATCCAACACCGCGGTGTGTCAGTTTACCGTTGCCGTCGACCGGCGCTTCAAATCCGAAAACCAGCCCAACGCAGACTTTATTCCGGTAGTGGCGTGGCGTCAGACCGCCGAGTTTGTCAGCAAGTATTTCTTTAAAGGCAGCCGCATCGCGGTGACCGGACAGATACAGATACGCAGCTGGGACGACGCGGAGGGTAAGAAGCGTTTCGCGACGGAAGTCATTGCCGACGATGTGGAGTTTGTGGAAAGCAAACGCCAGGACAGCGGTTACGGCAATCCGGCGCCGCTTCCCGACGAGCCCCAGACTGCACGTGCAAACACTGCTCCTTCCAAAGCGGAAAAAGCACCCGCCGCATCCGAAGGCGGAGACACTTATTTCGCGCTCAACGACGAGGACGGCTGTCCGTTCTGACCGGGCGCGCCACTAATTGAAAGGAGACTTCGTTATGCCTTACGCTAAAAAAGAAAATGCAAGAGAAGACTCGAATAAAGGCGACAGCAAAATGATGTCCAGACCCCGCAGATCCCGCAAAAAGGTCTGCCCGTTCTGCGCTGATAAAGCTGCGAGCATCGATTATAAAGATGTGAACAGACTCAGGAAGTTCGTATCCGAGAGAGGCAAGATCCTCCCCAGACGCGTTTCCGGCTGCTGCGCCGAGCATCAGAGAGAGCTCACCATTGCTATCAAGAGGGCGAGACACGTAGCGCTTATGCCGTTTACCGCTGATTAATAGTATAAGCGGCAGTTTTGCGATCGATGCGGCGCGGGCACCGGGTGTCCTGCGCCGTTTATTGACTTTTAATAGAGCCGGATGACTTCCGGCTTTTCACGGATAGGGAGACGGAATGAATAACAGGTGGATACGGTACATAAATATGGCCGTGATCAATTTCATATTATTGTTCGCCTGCCTGGCGTTTGCCGCGTATTACGGCATCACATCGCGCTCGGCGGGAGTGGCGGTCATTGCCATTACGCTGCTGGTGCTGTGCGTCGTCCTCAACGGAACCATCTACCTGATCCGGAAACACTACCGCGTGCGGCGCGCCAAAACGCTCTCGGTATACGCGGACGGAACGAAAACGCCGGTGCCCGGCCGGGTGAGCGACATGCAGCTGCCGGTGGTGTTCCTGGCGGAAGACGGTTCCTTCATCTGGGCCAACGACCTGTTCCGGGATATCTTCCCCGACAGCGCGACGATGAATTCCGAACTGAAAACGCTGTATTCCATGAAACTGCTGGGCAAACTGGACAATTCACGGCTGGATCTGTCCGGCGACGTGGAATTCTGCGGGCGACAGTTTAAAATGCTGACAAACGTGGCGCGGGCCGAAAAGAAAGGGCCCGAAGCCTTTATGATAATCATGTATTTCGTCGAGAACACCGAACTGCTCGCGCTGCAGAAAGTGTACGATGACGAGCGGACTGTGGTGGCGGAGATCGCCGTTGACAGCTACGACGAGATATTCCAGGCCAGCGGCGAGGCGGTGGTCAACGAGATATCCGTGGAGCTCGCCAAGATCTTTGACCGCTGGATCGGCGAATCCGGCGCGGTGCTGAAGAAGCTCGTGCGCGACCGCTACCTGCTGGTGTGCGACGATAAAGCACTGGCGGATTTTGAAAAAGCCAAGTTCACCGTGCTGGATATGGCCAAGCGCATTTCCGTGGGCAACCGCATCCAGGTCACCCTAAGCATCGGCGTGGGCGCGCACGGGAAGGACGCGGCGGAAAATTACGGGCTGGCGGCAAAGGCGCTGGATCTTGCATTGTCCCGCGGTGGCGACCAGGCGGTGGTGCGCAGAGACGGGCGCGACGCGTATTACGGCGGCAGCAATGTTGACGTCGAAAGCATCAACCGCGTCAAGGCGCGCGTTATGGCCGCGTCGCTGAAGACCGAGATCTCCAAGAGCAGCGTGGTGCTGATCATGGGGCACCGGCAGGCGGATATGGACGCCGTCGGCGCGGCGCTGCTGGCGTACCGGGCCTGTATGTTCGCGGGCGTCGAGAACGCGTACATCGTGCTAAATGAATCCAATCCGTCTATCGAGGCGTTCTACCGCAAACTGGTGGCTAATAAAGAATACAGCAACGTGATCATTGACACCAGCTACGCGCTGAATCTGATCGATGACAACATGCTCACGATCGTTGTCGACACCAGCCGGCCGGGGCTCACCGAGTGCCCGAAGCTGCTGGAGTATTCGAGCCGAGTGGCCGTGATCGACCACCACCGGCGCGCCGCGGACTATATCAAGACCACCGTGCTGGACTATACCGAAACATACGCGTCGTCCACGGGCGAACTGCTGGTGGAGATGCTCCGGCACATGGCTCCGGACGCGGACATCCCGCTGATCGAGGCGGAGGCGGTGTACGCCGGCATCCTGGTGGACACGAAGAATTTCACGTTCAAGACCGGCAGCCGGACCTTCGAAGTGGCGGCGTTCCTGCGTTCCCGCGGCGTGGATACGATCTCCGTGCGGCAATACTTCCAGCCCGACATGGAGCTGTACTCCGCAGTCTCGCGCATCACTTCCGAAGCGTATATGCGGGACGGCCGGGTGGCAATTGCCCGCTGCCCCGACGGGCTGAAGAACCAGAAACTTGCGGCGGCAATGGCGGCCGACCGGCTTTTGGATATTGCCGGCGTTGACGCTTCGTTCGTGCTCAGTACGTCCGGAGACGGTATTGCCATCAGCGGCAGGTCGTGGGGCGACATCAACGTACAGGTCATACTGGAGAAACTGGGCGGCGGCGGTCATATCACCAGCGCCGGTGCGATGCTGGCCGGGACCGGCATGGACGGCGCCGAACAAAAGCTGTGCGATGCGCTGGATTCGTATTTTAACAACTGACTGACAAGGAGTGATCTGAATGAAAGTAATTCTGCTTAAAGACATAAAAGATCTGGGCAAAAAGGATCAGATCGTCAACGTGAGCGACGGCTACGCGAAAAACTACCTGATCCCCCGCAAAATGGTCAAACCCGCCACAGAAGGCGCGGTCAACGACGCGAAAGAGAAGCAGCGCGCCCAGGCCGAGAAAAAGGCCCGCGAGCTGAAGCTGGCGCAGGAAGCGGCGTCAAATCTGAACGGTACGGAAGCAGTTGTCCGCGTAAAGATCGGCGAAAACGGCAAACTGTTCGGCGCGGTATCCACCAAAGATGTGGCAGAAGCACTGAAAGCCCAGCGGCATATCGAAGTGGACAAGAAGAAGCTGGAGATCCCCGAAACGATAAAGTATAAGGGCAAATATAAATGCATTGCCCGGATCTATCCCACGGTGACCGCGGAGTTCACGATCGTGGTGGAACAGGAACAATGACAAGTTACAAGTTATAAGTTTTAAGTTTTAAGTTGTAAGTTTTAAGTTATAAGTTTTGAGTTGCAAGTTACAGAAGAAGGACAGAATCTGATGGCAGGGAATATTAAACAGCTGGAACCTCAAAATATAGAAGCGGAGCGGGCACTGCTGGGCGCGGTGTTCATGGATCCCGAATGCATTTTTGACGTGCTGGAGATCTGCCAGCCCGAAGACTTTTTCCGGCCGGAGCACAAGAATATTTTCGCGGTAATGTCGGATCTGTCATCGAAGAATCTGCCCATCGACATCCTGACCGTAACGGATCAGCTGGAAACTACCGGCAAGATGAAAAATCTCAGTCCGGAGTATATCGTGGCGCTGGCCAACGAGGTCCCGCTCGCTTCCAACGCACTGGAATACGCCCGCATCGTCGGCGCCAAATCCATGCAGCGCCGCATGCTCCTGGCATCCAACGAGATCGCGCGGCTCGCGTACGATCCCGACCAGGGCGTCAGCGCGGCGCTGGATGAGGCGGAGCGGCGGATCTTCGACCTGGTGCAGCGGGGCAACCGCAAGAGCTACCGCAGTATCGGCGACGTGCTGCCGGAAGTATTCTCGGATATGTCGGAACTCAGTTTAAAGCTTAACGATCCTTCGTTCGAAGGCAACAAACTCTCCGGCATCCCGTCCGGCTATTATGAGCTGGACAAACTGTTGTCCGGCTTCCAGAATTCGGATCTGATACTGATCGCCGCACGCCCCGGCATGGGCAAGACCGCGCTGATGCTGAACATCGCGAACAACGTTGCCGCCGGCAAGCTGAAATACCCGGTAGCAATATTCAACCTGGAAATGTCCTCGTCGCAGCTGGTAAAACGTATGATCAGCGCGCAGACCGGCATTGCCGGCGACCGGATCCGTTCCGCCGAACTGGACCGCGAAGAGTGGCGCGACATCAAGGACATGGTCAAAGACTACAAGAACGTGCCTATATATATCGACGACTCCACCGACGTATCCGTCAACTCCATCCGCGCCAAATGCCGCAAACTCAAGCTGGAAAAAGGCATCAAGATGGTCGTCATCGACTACCTGCAGCTGCTGACTTCCGGCACCCGTGTGGAGAACCGCGTCAACGAAGTAGGCGAGATCTCCCGGGCGCTCAAATTGATGGCGAAAGAGCTGGATATTCCGGTCATCGTAGGCTCGCAGCTCAGCCGCAGCGTAGAAAAACGCGACGACAAGCGGCCGATGCTCTCCGATCTGCGCGAATCCGGCACCATCGAGCAGGACGCGGATATTGTCATGTTTATTTACCGCGACGCGTATTATCACAAGAACGAAGACAGCAAATTCAAGGATGTCGCCGAACTGATCATTCAGAAACACCGAAACGGCTCGACAGGCACCGTGAAGCTGCTGTACGACGGCGATCACGCGGCGTTCAAAAATATCACTTTTAACAAGCAGTGAAGCAGGACGCATTCGATATTTTCAAACAAACCGTAGAAAAGCGCGGTCTGATACCGGTCGGCACGAAGGTGCTGGCGGCAGTTTCAGGCGGCGCTGATTCTGTTTGTATGCTGCTTATGCTGAAGCGGCTGCTCCCGGAAGGAGCTCTCGCCGCGGCGCATTTCAATCACCGGCTCAGGGGCGCGGAATCGAATCGCGACGAAGCGTTTGCGCGGGAACTGTGCGCAAGGGAAGGCATCCGGTTTTATTGCGGCACCGCGCCGGTGGGAGTGCTGGCCGCCTTCGAAAACCTCGGCGTGGAGGAGTGCGCGCGTAAGTACCGGTACCGGTTCCTGAATGCCGCGGCGGCGCAGGGCGGGTACGATGTTATTGCCGTCGCGCATAATTCCGGGGACAACGCCGAAACGATCCTGATGCACATCCTTCGCGGCGGCGCGCTGGACGGATTGTGCGGCATAAGCTACCGGCGGGACAATATCATCCGGCCTCTGCTTGACGTCAGCCGCCCGCAGATCGAGAGCTATCTGAAAGCCGCCGGAGCATCGTATATCGAGGATTCCACCAACACCGACGAGACGCTGCTTCGCAACCGCGTTCGGCGCACTATATTGCCGTTCCTGTCGGAACAGTTGGGCCACGACGCGGCACCGGTGCTGCTGCGCCAGGCGGAACTGGCGCGGGCGGAACGTGACTATCTGGAAGCGGAGGCAGCCGCGTTTATCGAGAAGGCTGTTCGCACCGAAGAAGGCCGGCTGATCCTGGATACGGAGAAATTTGCCGGATTGCCGGCCGCGGTGGCGCGGCGTGTGGTGCGGAACGTTATCGCCGGGGTAAAAGACATTGACGGAAATATGCCGTACGGCGGCCGGAAAGATATTGAACAGGCGGCGGTGGAGCGCGTCATTGACCTCATCGCGAAGGGCCGGAAAGGCAGCCGGGCAGTATGCGGCCGGGGCGTTACGGTGCGGCTCAGCCACTCCGGCGCGGTGTTCCGGGTCGAAACTCCCGTCAGAGACCAGGCAACAGACCGGACGGCGGCGCACCATGGGAAAGGATATACCGTGCGCACGCTGAGCGACGCCGAATTCGTCGAACGCTGCGGATCAAACAGCTTTAAAGCAGAAAAAACCGCGGTTTTCTTTGACAAAACTAAATATTTAAGTATAATAAACAGATACGGGAATATTGCCCCCGTGCTCCGGCAGGTGCGCCCGGGCGACCGCATAAGACCGTTCGGAATGCGCGGAGAGAAGACAGTGCAGAAACTGCTTATCGACCGCAAGATCCCGCAGGAACAGCGCGCGGAACTGGATGTGCTGGCGCTGGGCAGCGAAGTGCTGTGGATCCCCGGCGTGTGTTCCGGCGAACTGACGCGGATCGACGACGGGACTCTAGAGGCAATAGAGTTAAGAATTGATACTGACGGGCGGCTTTCATAAGGGCTCGCCGTCAGCGCAATAAAGCGAAGAGGGAGAAACGGACAATGGAAGAACTCAGCAAATACTCAGACCGGGTGCTGCTCACCCGCGAAGAGATCGACGCAATGGTAAAGCGGCTCGGCGCGGAGATCACGCGGGATTACGCAGGCAAGAAACTGTTTCTGATCTGCGTGTTGAAAGGCGGATTTGTGTTTATGGCGGATCTGGTGCGGGCGATCGACCTGCCGCTGGAAGTGGATTTCATTGCCGTCTCCAGCTACGGTTCTTCCACCAAGACCTCCGGTGTAGTGCGGCTGTTGAAAGACATTGACAAACCGCTGAACGACAAGCACGTGCTGATCGTGGAAGATATCATGGACTCCGGCCTCACGCTGAAGTACATAAAGAGCCTGTTCGAAGGCCGTTCGCCGCTTTCCGTTAAGATCGTGACTGCGTTTGACAAACCCGAGCGCCGCCGCGTTGACATTACGCCCGACTATGTCGGCGCCGTTATCCCCGATGAATTCGTGGTGGGCTACGGCCTGGACTACGACGGCAAACTCCGGAATCTGCCCGAACTCAGCGTGCTCCGGCGCGACGTATACGAAGGCTGAACCGCGCGGGCCACGCGCCCTGACTACAAAAACGAGGACAACACATGAAAAACTTTTTTAAAGCCATATCCCCGTATATCCTGGTGTTCATTATCATCGTTTTTGCGGCGATGGTCATCAGCAACTACGTGGGCAAAAACGCGATCAGCTATTCCGATTTTCTTACCGAACTGCGCGCGTTCAACGTAAAGTCCGTAGAACTGGATGACAAAGAGGCGGTCGTGGAACTCGCTCCGACAAACGAGACCAATACCGGGCTGAAAGCCGGCAAGTACAAGCTCAAAGTTCAGGACCGCGGCGTATTTGAACAGCTGATCATCGACGAAACTTCTAAGACTGATGAAGACGGAAACACCAATCCGGTCAAATACACAGCCAAAATAACCACCGTACCGACGGTGGTGCGGGTGCTGCCGTACGTGCTTCTGGGCGCGCTGGCACTGATCCTGTTCTTCTTCATACTGGGGCAGAGCCAGGCAGGTTCCGGCGGGCGGCTCAACTTCGGCCGCAGCAATGCCCGGCTCTATACCAAGAGCAATATCAAGTTCTCGGATCTGGCGGGCGCGGATGAAGAAAAGGAAGAAATGGAAGAACTGGTCGCCTTCCTGAAAGATCCCAAGCGCTTCGACGCGCTGGGCGCCCGGATCCCCAAAGGCGTGCTGCTGGTCGGACCTCCCGGAACCGGCAAAACATACCTGGCCAAAGCGGTAGCCGGAGAAGCCGGCGTGCCGTTCTTCAACATCAGCGGTTCGGATTTCGTGGAGCTGTACGTCGGCGTCGGCGCCGCGCGAGTCCGGGACCTGTTCGAGCAGGCTAAAAAGAACGCGCCGTCGATAGTGTTTATTGACGAGATCGACGCGGTGGGACGGCACAGAGGCGCCGGACTGGGCGGCGGTCACGACGAGAGAGAACAGACGTTGAACCAGCTGCTGGTGGAAATGGACGGTTTTGAATCCAATACCGGCGTCATCGTTATGGCCGCGACCAACCGCCCCGATATACTTGACCCCGCGCTCACGCGGCCGGGCCGGTTTGACCGCAAGATCAACGTGTCCTATCCCGATATCAAAGCCCGCGAGGCGATCCTCAAAGTGCACGCCCGCAACAAACCGCTGGACGAGTCGGTGGATCTTAACGAAGTCGCTAAAAACACCTCGGGCTTCACGCCTGCGGATCTGGAGAATCTGCTCAACGAGAGCGCGCTGCTGGCGGCCAAAAACGACAACAGCAAGATCACTCCGGACAACATCAAAGAGGCGATCTTCCGCGTCGTCGTGGGCAAGGAAAAGAAGAGCCGCGTGATGACCGAAAAGGACAAATGGCTCACCGCGGTACACGAAGTCGGCCACGCCATTGCGGTCAGATATCTGTCTTCCACCGAGAAAGTGGAGCGCGTATCCATTATCCCGGCGGGCGAAGCGGGCGGCTACACCGCGCACAGACCGGATGAAGACAGCCTGTACGTCACCCGGAGCCAGATGCTGGAATCCATTGACATTGCGCTGGGCGGCCGGGTCGCGGAAAAACTGGTGCTGGACGACATCAGCGCCGGCGCGTCCTCCGATCTGGAGCGGATAACGGCCATTGCCCGCAGCATGGTCACCAAGTACGGCATGAGCGACGAACTGGGCAACGTGGTATTCAATCCCGGCGAAGGCGAAGAAGTATTCATCGGCCGCGATTACGGCCACGCCAAGAATTACAGCGAAAAGACTGCCGCGGTAATCGATGCCGAAGTCAAGCGCATCATCGACGCGGAAGAAGTCAAAGTGACGGAACTGATGACGGCGAATATCGAAAAACTGAAATCGATCGCCGGCGTCCTGCTGGAGAAAGAGCGGCTGGAGGGCGACGAATTCGAAACGCTGATCACAGCCTGATATTATCATAGAACACAAAGGTATCGGCGGCATGGGCATCGGAGGGAACAACTACACCGAGATCACCGGCACAGTACAAGACCTGATATACGCAAATCCCGAAAGCGGCTTTGCGGTGATAGAGTTTCAGCCTTCCGGCGGGAGCGAATCCATCCGGGCGTCCGGCATTATGCCGGAGGTATTTCCCGGCGAGGTGCTCACGCTGGGCGGCAGCATGGAGATGCACCGTCAATACGGCGAGACCTTCCGCGTGCATACGCTCACCAAAGCCATGCCTACGGACACCGAGAGCCTCATAACATTTCTGGCCTGCGGGCTGTTTTCCGGCGTGGGCGAAGCCACGGCCAAAGCCATTGTAAAACTGTTCGGTGAAGACACGCCGGAGGTAATTCTGAACGAGCCGGAGCGGCTTGCCGCCGTGCGCGGGATCACTCACAAAAAGGCGGAGGGAATTGCCGCCACTTTCCGGGAGTATTACAACGTATCCGAAACGCTGAAGTTTTTCGCGGACATGGGCATATCCACTAAAGTGGCGCTGGCGGTGTACGGGAAGTACGGCGTCAATTCGGTCATTGTCACCAAGCGCAACCCGTACATGCTCATCGAAGAAGTGCCGCAGATCGGCTTCAAGACCGCGGACCGCATCGCGGTGGGCATCGGCGTCGATCAGAACTCCGGCAGCCGCGTCTGCGCGTTTATTCGGTATTATCTCGAATCGCAGCTGGGCTTCGGCAACGTATGCTATCCGGCGGACAAACTGCTGGACTCGGTGGCGTTCGAGCTGTCAATTGACCGCGAAGCGGCGGAAGAAGCGCTGAACAGCCTGATCGCATCCGGCGCGTGCACATTGTATTCGCCGGCGCAGGCGGCGGGTGAAGGGGACGGAACCGGTTCATCGACCGCGGAACGGGAGCCGCTGGTGTTCCTGGATTTTATTGCCCGCTGCGAAGAACACATCTCCGGCGCGCTGCTGTGCCTCGCGGAGTACACGGAGACCGCCGGAAACGGGTTTGACGCCTTCATAAAGCGCTTTAACGCGGATGCGGGTATCGAACTGAACACCGTACAGCAAAACGCCGTAAAAGCCGCGGTAGAGCACGGTTTCGCGGTGATCACCGGCGGCCCCGGCACCGGCAAGACCACGATCATCAAAGCGGTGTACCGCTATCTGTCTCTCGCCGGACTCAAATGCGTGCTGGCGGCCCCTACCGGCCGGGCGGCGAAACGGATGTCCGAAGCGGTGGGCATCGAGGCCAAAACTATTCACCGTTTGCTGGAATACGCGGCGTTCGGCGACGCGGAACTGACGGGTCCGGAGCTCAGCGAGGAGCGCCGGCTCAAGTTTAACCGCAATGAAGCCAACCCGCTGGACGCGGACGTGCTTATTATCGACGAGGTGTCAATGCTGGACACACTGCTGGCGTACCATATGCTGAAGGCGCTCAAACCCGGCGCGCGGCTGATTATGCTGGGGGACAAAGACCAGCTGCCTTCCGTGGGCCCGGGCAATATATTGAAAGATATTATTTCGTCCGGCCGCTTCACGGTGGTAACGCTGTCGTATGTGTACCGCCAGGCGGACGAGAGCCTTATCGCCCTGAACGCGCAGCGCATAAACAACGGCGAACTTCCCGAGATGAACCGGAAGAATAAGGATTTCTTCATGGTGGACGTTGCCGACCCCTCCGAAGTCCCCGGCGTGCTGGCAGACGTGGTGGAGCGGCGGCTGCCCGGTGCGTACGGCATTGACCCCGTAAAAGATATTCAGGTGCTGATACCCGGCAAAAAAGGCGAGTGCGGCGTAGAATCCGTCAATCCGATGCTGCAGGCGCGGCTGAATCCCAAACTGCGCGGCGACGAAGAGATCATATACGGCGAGACCACGTTCCGGGAGCACGACCGCGTGATGCAGATAAAGAACAACTACGAGATCGAGTGGCACAGCGTCACCGAACTCGGCGTATGCGGCAAAGGTATATTCAACGGCGAAATGGGCCGGATCTCTGCCATCGACCGGTCGGAACGCACGATCACGGTGCTGTTTGATGAAGAGCGCGAGGCGGAATACCCGTTCGAGCAGCTGAACGAACTGGAACTCTGCTACGCCATCACGGTGCATAAAAGCCAGGGCAGCGAATTCGACTACTGCGTGATCCCGCTTTCCGGCATTCCCGGGCGGCTGTGCACGCGCAACATACTGTACACCGCGGTCACCCGGGCAAAGCGCATGGTGGTGCTGATCGGCGACCGGCGCTACATCCGATATATGGTGGACAACAACACCGAAGAGCAGCGCTACACCTGCCTGGCGGAGCGGCTCAGATCCGGCGCCGGAGCTGCGGACGGAGGCGCATAATGAAAACTTCCGAGTTTCTGACCAAGCTGTTCTTTCCGCGCAAATGTCCGTTCTGCGGCCGGATCCTGCGTTCCGGCGGAGACGGTGCTGAATATATGTGCCCGGACTGCGCCAGGACCGTGTTTATATACAGCAAAGCGGACGTGCTGCCCCATGAAGCGCTGGAAAAAGTGCTCAAACTGTACGTGCCGCTTAAGTATACCGGCCCGGCAAAAGACGCTATGCTGCGGTTTAAATTCGGCGGCGAGCGCTGGATATTTGAGCCCTTCGCGGGGCTGCTCCACCGGTATCTGGAGGCCAACGGCGGATACGGCGATATTGACCTCATCACCTGCGTGCCCCTGAGCACGGCGCGGTTCGCCGGACGCGGGTACAATCAGAGCGAGCTGGTGGCGCGGAAATTGTCCGAATCGTCCGGAATACCGTTCCGGATGCTGCTTGAACGTACGTCCGGTTCCGGCGGAATGACCAGCGCGGAAAATTATGCCGGCCGCAGCGCGGAACGCAGATTCGCGTTTAAAGCCGGTACGCCACCGCTCCGGGGACTCAGAGTGCTGCTGGTGGACGACATTTTCACCACCGGGTCAACGCTGAACGAATGCGCCGGGATCCTGCTCTCAAACGGCGCGGGTTACGTCAACGCCGCCTGCATGATGAGCGGCCGCCAGGATATATACGATGCACAGCGGGAGGAAAGCGCATGATACTGTTTTCGTGCAAAAATATGCAGATGGCTTTCGGCGGCGACGTCATTCTGGACGGCGTCAATCTTTCCGTTAACGAAGGCGACCGCATCGGCATCATCGGCAGCAACGGCGCGGGCAAGACCACGCTGGTGCGCATTTTTACCGGAGAATATCTGCCTTCCGGCGGCGACTGCTTCATCCATTCCGCGGTGCCCGGTTCGCTGGGCTATCTGCGGCAGGATTCCGGCCTGGATTCGGAACTGACGGTGTACGACGAGTTTATGCTGCCCTACGCCGGGCTGAAAGCGCTGGAACAGGAGATCGCGGATACGGAAGCCAAGCTGATCAAATACGGCGACGGTGCCGCCACGGGCCATGTGCTCTCCGGCAAACTGGCGGCGCTGTACGAGCGCTACACCGACGGCGGCGGGCTCACGTATGAGAGCCGCGTGCGCAGTGTGCTGAAAGGGCTGGGCTTTCCGGAAGAATCGCTGGGGTTAAAGATCTCGTCCCTGTCCGGCGGTCAGAAGACGCGGCTGGCGCTGGGCAAACTGCTGCTCACGAAGCCGAAAATACTGATTCTGGACGAGCCCACCAATCACCTGGACGAAGAGTCCTGCCTGTGGCTGGAAGGCGAGCTAAAGGCGTACAACGGCACGCTGCTGGTGATCTCCCACGACCGGGCGTTCCTGGACAGCGTCACATCCCGCACGCTGCTGATCGAAAATTCCGGTGCGTTCATGTACAACGCGCCGTACTCCAAATATGTGGAGCTGCGCCGCGCCGACGTGGAATACCAGCGCCGGTGCTATGTGCAGCAGCAGAAAGAAATTGCCCGCATCAATGCGTTCATCGAAAATCAGCGGAAGTGGAACCGGGAGCGGAATATAATTGCCGCAGAGAGCCGCATGAAGTATCTGGACCGGATGGAGCTGATCGACAAGCCCGCCGGACCGGAAGATCCGCCCGCCATCAGTTTTGACATCGACGTGCCCGGCGGCAACGACGTGCTGGACGTCCGCGGGCTGGGCTTCGCGTTCCCGGGCCGCACACTGTTTCAGAATGTCAGTTTTGAGGTGCACAAAGGCGAGCGCGTGTTCATTACCGGCCCCAACGGTTCGGGCAAGACCACGTTCCTGCGCGTGATCGCGTCGAAGCTCGCGGAGGCGGAGCGGCAATACGTTTCCGGCTCTTTCCGCATCGGGATCAACACCGGCTTTTCGTACTATTCGCAGGACCTTTCCGACGTGAGCGGCGAGGGCAATGTGTTTGACGCATTGTACGACCGGGTCAACGGCGGCAGACCCGCCGCGCTCCTGGTCCCGCCGGTGAAGCTCAGAAACAGCCTGGCGGCAATGGGCTTCCGCGGCTCGGACGTGTTCAAAGAACTGTCGGAATTGTCCGGTGGCGAAAAATCCCGGCTCCAGCTGCTGATGCTCAGCTACGAACGACGCCCGCTGCTGATCCTGGACGAGCCCACCAACCACTTGGATATCGGTTCCCGGGAAGTACTGGAAGAGGCGCTGGCTAAATTCAAAGGCACGCTGATCGCGGTCTCCCACGACCGGTATTTCCGTTCGCGGCTGGCCACGCGCACCATAGATATTTCCGCGTTCGCACCCGCGCCGGCGACTGCAGCTGCCCGACAGGATACGGACCGCGGCACTTCCGGCGGCGAAGAATTCCGGCGTCAGAAGGAAAAGCGTTCCGCTATCGGCAAACTGAAGTCCGAACTGAAGCGCACCGAAGAACGTCTCGCGGCGCTGGAAACCGAAAACGCCGTGACCGAAGCCGCGCTGACGGATCCGGAGAACAGCAGCAATTACACCAAACTCAGTGAACTGTACGAACGCAAGCAGGCCGCGGACGCCGAGATGCTCGCACTGATGGAGCGTATCGAAGCGGTCACCGCCGCGCTCGAGGAAGCAGAATCGCGTTGAAAAAATCCCCGGAATATGCTATAAAGTAGACGGAGGGATAGCTATTGAAAACTGTATTGACAGATCTTGATACCGGCGACGTTTCGGTGCTTTTCGGGCAGAACGACGAGAATCTGGCGGTGATCGCCGACGCGTTCGGCGTTGACGTTTCGCAAAACGCGGAAGGGCAGCTGATGCTGTCGAATCAGGGCTTTGACCGTGACGCCGAGTACAATCTCAAAAACGCCGAAGCGGTGCTGCGCCGGATGGTGAAGCTGGCGGAGGACAACGAAACCGTGAACAAACGCCTCACCGCGTACCTGTGCGACATGGCAGCCGAAAACGGCATCCAGGCTTTGAACCAGTACACCGCGGACGGCATCTGCGTCACCGCGAAAGGCCGCCCGATAAAGGCCAAAACGCTGGGCCAGGCGGCGTATGTGGAGTCAATCAAAAAGAATTTAATTACTTTCGGCATCGGCCCCGCGGGCACGGGCAAAACATACCTGGCGGTGGCGATGGCCGTTTCAATGTTTCGAAAAAATGAAGTCTCGCGGATCATATTGACCCGGCCGGCGGTGGAGGCGGGAGAGAGCCTCGGCTTTCTGCCCGGCGACCTGCAGAGCAAAGTTGACCCGTACCTGCGCCCGCTGTACGACGCGCTGTATGATATAATGGGCATCGACGCGTACCAGCGCAACGTGGAGCGGGGGGCGATTGAGATCGCGCCTCTTGCGTACATGCGCGGCCGCACGCTGGACAATTCGTTCATCATCCTGGACGAAGCCCAGAACACCACGCCGGAGCAGCTGAAGATGTTTCTGACGCGCATCGGTCAATACTCCAGAGCCGTGGTCACCGGCGACGTGACGCAGATCGACCTGCCCCGTGACAAATCCTCGGGCCTGCTGGGCATCCAGAAGATACTGGGCGATATCGACGAGATCGGCTTCATCAATCTGACCGGGCGCGACGTGGTGCGCTGTCAACTGGTGCAGAAGATAATCAAAGCGTACGAGAAACATGAAAAGCGCTGAAACGGCAGAGCGGCGCACGATTACGGATGTTATGAATAAACTGAAATATAAATGCACATTCGCGTTTGAAAAACGCAAACTGATGGAGAAAGCCGAGAAAGCGGCGCTGCTATCCACCGTGTCCGACGTATTCGCGGCCGCTTGCGGAGAAGAATACAGCATCCTGGCGGCGGAATGCCGGAGGCTCGGCGCCCGCGGCGCGGAGATCAGCGTCACATTTACCAACGACGAAGGGATCCGGGAGTATAACCGGGAGTACCGGGAAATTGACCGCGCCACCGACGTACTGTCGTTCCCGAACCTGGCTTTTAAAGACGGAAAAGGCGGGGCGGAAGCGGCGGATATTGACCCGGAGACCGGCCTTGTATTTCTCGGGGACATGGTGATCTCGCTGCCCCGGGCGCGGGCGCAGGCGGAGGAATACGGCCACAGCCTCCGGCGCGAGCTGGGCTTTTTAACGGCGCACTCGGCGCTGCACATGCTGGGGTACGACCACATGGAAGCAAACGAAGCGGAACACATGGAAAAGCTTGCCGAACAGATACTGGGCGGGCTGGGAATAACGAGAGACGCGGATTGACCGCGCGGGAGGCAGTTTTATGGCGCACAAGACCGGAATGGTAACGGTGATAGGCAGGCCGAATGTGGGCAAATCCACGCTGATCAACGCACTCGTGGGGGAGAAGATCGCCATCACTTCGCCGCGTCCGCAGACCACCAGGAACAACATGCGGGCAATACTCAGCACCGAAGACTATCAGCTTATTTTCATCGACACGCCCGGCATCCATTCGCCCAAAAACAAACTGGGGGAAATGATGACCGAAGCGGCGCGCAAAACACTTTCCGAAGTGGATGTGATCCTGTATATCTGCGACAGCACCGACCGCACGCTGCTCTCCGCGGACCGCAGGATCATCGAACTGATCCGTCAGGCGGCCAAACCTACGGTACTGCTGCTCAACAAAATTGACGCCATACCGAAGGAAGCGCTGCTGGAGCGGATCAGCACCCTCAGCGGAGAATATGATTTTGCCGAAATAATACCCGTATCCGCACTGAAAAAAGACGGGCTGGATATTGTCATCGACGCCCTGGTGAAGCTGATCCCCGAAGGCCCCGCGCTGTACGACGAAGAGTACGTGACCGATACGTCCGTGCGCGATATTGCTTCCGAGATAATACGCGAAAAAGTGCTCCTTTACACCAAAGACGAAGTGCCTCACGGCACCGGTGTGGAGATCGTGCGGTTCATAGAAGGCGAAGCGCGGCAGGCAACGCACATCGACGCCACGATATATTGTGAAAAGGACAGCCACAAGGCGATAATCCTGGGCAAGGGCGGCGCGATGCTGGGCAAGATCGGCACCGCGGCGCGCAGGGATATCGAGAAACTGATCGGCGGACCGGCGGACCTCAAGCTGTGGGTCAAAGTGCGCGAGAACTGGCGCAACAATAACGGCTTCCTGCACGATCAGGGCTTCGGCGGGGATTGACGGCGCCGATGGAGAAGTATTTCACCGTCAACGCCGTTGTGCTCAAATACAGCGACTTTTCGGAGTCCAGCCGTATCCTGACGCTGCTGTCGGCGGAGTACGGCATCCTGCGCGTATCGGCCAAAGCGGTGAAACGCAAAGGCAGTCTGAACCTGCCCGCGGCGCAATTGTACGCGTTCTGCAAATATGAACTTTGCCGCGGCAAAAACGATATACACACGCTGGTGAGCGGCGAACCGGTGGAAACGTTCTACGCGCTTGCGGAGGATATCGACCGCTTCACCGCGGCGGGAGATCTGACTTCGCTGGTGCTCCGCACCGCAACGGCGGACCAGCCCGCGCCGGATCTGCTGCGGCTCTACCTGAACACGCTGTTCGTACTGAGCTACGGCGACAAACCGCCCGAACTGGTGAAGACCGTTTTTACGCTGAGACTGTTCCGGGAACTGGGCTTCCTGCCCGACGCGGAAGGCGTGCGCGCGATGTATCTTCCCGAAAGCGGTCCTGAAACACAGGCGGCGCTCACTCATATACTCGAGTGCGATCTGAAAAAGCTGTACGGTTTTCGTATCTCAAATGATCTCGCAAAGCGGCTCGCGGGCGTTGCCGACCGGATCAGACAGGAGGAATCATAATGTATTTTATAGTTGTGTGCGACAGTTTCGGCATTGGCGCCGATCCGGAAGCGGCGCAGTACGGCGACGCAGGGTCAAATACGGCGTTGTCCGCCTCGAACGGCGTAAACGGGACCAGATGGCGCTTTCTGGAACGGCTGGGTCTGGGCAACGCGTACGGCCTGGTCAACGACGGCCGCCTGCCCTCAGCGCGTCCCGCCCGGTATCCGCTCGCGTATTTCGCCGCGCTCCATAAAACCGCGCCCGGCAAGGACACGCAGACCGGACACTGGGAACTGGCGGGCATGAAAGTGGACATCCAGCTGGTGCAGATGCCGCCGGAATATCCATCTTTCAGCGCCGAAATGATGGCAATGCTCGAAGCGGAGACCGGATACGAGTTCATCGGCAATTACGCCGCCTCCGGGACCGTGATAATCGAGGAGCTGGGCGACGAACATATCCGCACGGGCAAGCCCATCATATACACCTCCGCGGATTCCGTGATGCAGATCGCCTGCCACACGGACGTGATCCCGCTGGAAAAACTGTATGAGATCTGCCGCGGCGCGCGCAAAGTTTGCGATAAATACGGCATCGGCCGGGTCATCGCACGGCCCTTCACCTGGGCGCCGGAAGGCAGCAAAAACCGCTTCTTAAGAACGCTGGACCGCCGGGACTTCGGCATCGCGCTCCCGGGAGAGTCATATTTCACCACCGAATTCAAGGCGCTGGGTCTCGGGCGCGTTGCCGTCGGCAAGATCGGCGACATATTCAACGAGACCGAGTTTGAATATTCATATCACGATAAGGGCAACGACCAGTGCCTTTCCCGCATGACGCAGATCGTGACCCGGTCGGGGGACGATATTCCCGAAAACAGCGTGGTGTTCGTCAATCTGGTTGACACGGATACGCTGTACGGCCACCGCCGCGACTGCGAGGGCTACGGCCGCGAGGTGCGGCGCGTGTCCCGCTATCTGGAAGGATTCTGCGGGCTGATGAAGGACAACGACGTATTGTACTTCACCGCGGACCACGGCTGCGACCCAGGATTTAAAGGCACAGACCATACGCGGGAATACGTGCCCGCGCTGACATATGTTAAGGCGGAGTACGCGGGGGCGAACGCGGAAAAACGGCTGCCCGCGGCGGAGCGGAACCTCGGCATTGCCGACGGCTTCGACTGGATCGCAAAAGATATTGTCCGGCGCGAACAGGAACGGACGGCAAAGCGCGCGTGAATCATAACGCGGCATACAGAAAGGCGGTACGGTATGGTAGAGTATTATCCCACCAGAGTATCTAAGATGGCCAAGGGGGACAACGTCTCCGGCTACTTCTATCTCAAAACTTCAGAGATCCGCACGTCCAACCAGAACAGCCGCTACATGGATATGACGTTCTGCGACAAGACCGGCGAGATCAACGCCAAGATGTGGAACGCGGGCGACGGCGATGAGATACTTTTCCGCGCCGGCACCATTGTTTACGCGGAATGTCTGGTCAAGGAATTCCAGGGCTCGCTGCAGCTCAGAGTGGATACGATGCGCCGGACGTATGAATCGGAGGAGACCGATATATCCGAACTGGTGCCGTCCGCGCCGGAAAAACCGGAAGTAATGTTCGAAATGATCTCGCGGGTCGCGGAAGCGATCGGCGACGCGGATCTGAAAAAGCTGACGCTGTATTTTCTGGAAAAGTACCGGACGGAATTGCTGGTGTATCCCGCCGCGAAATCGTTCCACCACTCGGTGCGGTCCGGGCTCCTGTATCATGTGTATACGATGCTGAAAGGCGCGCGTCACTACACGGAGCTCTACCCGAAACTGAACGGCGATCTGCTGTTCACCGGCGTCATACTGCACGATATCGGCAAGATCCGCGAGATGGAGCTGATGGATTGCGGTCTGGTGTCGGGGTATTCCGTGGAAGGTCAGCTGCTGGGCCATATCACGCTGGGTACCGGAATGGTGGAAGTTGCCGCCGCGGAGCTCAAAACGCCGCGGGAAAAGGCGGTGCTGGTGGAACATATGATATTGTCCCACCACTACGAGCCGGAGTACGGCAGCCCGAAAAAGCCCGCGTTCCCGGAGGCGGAGATACTGCATTATCTGGATATCGTCGATTCTCGCATGTACGACATGGAACTGGCGCTGGCGTCAACGAAACCCGGCGCGTTCAGCGAGAAGATCAACTCGCTGGACAAACGCATCGTGCTTAAAACGGAGCTGTAACTATGCTGAGAGTCATCATCGGAAGAGCCAAAACAGGTAAGAGCGAGATCTGCTCGCGGGAGTTTGCGGCCGCGGCGGCCTCCGGTGCGGAGCACGGCGTGTATTATATCGTGCCCGAGCAGTTTGCCGTGGAGGCGGAACACCGCATCCTGTCTCTCGACGTGATGAAGGGTAAGTCACTTTTCGAAGCGGAGGTGCTCTCTTTCAAGCGGCTGATACACCGCATACTGAGCCGGCTGGGCGGCGGGAGCGGTAAAGTGCTGTCGCGTTCCGGGCGGGCAATGCTGCTGATCTCGTCGCTGTCAACGCTCTCAGGGGACCTCGAATGGTTCAAAGACATGCAGGGGAAGCCGTCAATGGTGCTCGCGCTCCTGAAACTGATCGACGAACTTGAAACGTACAATTCCGACCGGACGGTGCTGGAACAGAAACTCACGGCGCTGGCCGACCCCGAAAATAATAGCGCATCCCCAAAATACAAAGACCTGCTCCTGATCTACCGCGAATACAGCCGCCGCGTGCGCGAGGCGTATACGTCCGCGGGAGACGCCTGCGAAAACGCCTGCAGCAAAGCCGAAGAATACGGTTTCTTCAAAGGCGCGCGTATCTGGATCGACGAGTTTACCGGGTTTACCGATCCCGAGCTGAACCTGATCGACTGCATGCTCAGAAGCGGTGCGGAAGTGACCGTGACCCTGTGCACGTCCCGGGAAGGGGAACCTGTATTTAAAGCGATCGACCGTACGCTGGAAAACTTATTGAAGCATGCTTCCGACTCAAAGACCGGCTATAAAGTGGTGAACGCGGAGGAATTGCTGACGGCGGAAACGCGGTTCCGGCGGGCGAAAACACTTGAAGCGCTGGAACGCCGGTATACCAAATACGTATCTGCCGCGATACCCGAGACCGAACTCAGCGCCTCCGAAGTCAATAATTGTATCCGCATGGTAAAAGCCCGCGACAATT